>Ga0209711_10001766_pt1 | contig 20491 bp, 7 predicted proteins | sample ArcticOcean_MG_C_7_FD_187441 | JGI IMG/M metagenome (GOLD analysis project Ga0209711, IMG submission 187441) | Marine microbial communities from western Arctic Ocean - ArcticOcean_MG_CB11_88 (SPAdes) (version 2) | ecosystem: Environmental > Aquatic > Marine > Oceanic | place: Arctic Ocean...
TTTCCAAATCCGTTGGGAAAACTCGGTCGACCCCCACCTCACACACGCACTCTCTGCGTGCTGCGAGTGGGCCGGTGTTGAATTCGTACTGCGCGAGGCGGTTGTTCCGGTTCTCGAAGGTCGGTTCACAAAAAGATCTGCACAACGACGGACCTTGCAGCTGTAAGCCGAGGTGCGAACGACACGCGGCTTTGTCTTCCGCGTACGCACACGTCCAAATTGGCGAAATGTAACACAGGGCGTTGTAACCCACCGAGCCGTACACAAGGCCGCCTGCGGTCGCGCACTCCTCGAGTGGAGTCGTGAACGGCGTGGCACCGGCGGTACAAAACCCCGCCGCGTAGTTACAGTGGGACGGGTATGAAGTCACACCACCGTCTTCCGTCAGGGCTGAGCACTTGCATGCCTTTGCCCACGCCGCACCAGATGCACATTTGTCACTGCCTCCTGTTCCCAATATAAGATCTCCCGCCAGGGAGGGGCATAAATCTTGGTTCGCAGTCACGCAAAACGAGTTCTCTACGTTTTGACAATCCTCCTCTCTCGAGCACACGGTCGCCTCTTGTGCGGTATCACAATCCTCTGGTGCTGTTATTTCGTCGCAGAGTTTTGAGCCACACTGCATTTTGGTTTTTCCCTTATCGGTGGAACCCCACACTAGAGCCGCCACTGAAGTGGTTTTCAACTCGAACGATGTCGGGATTATACCGTATATTTTTTTCCACACTATTCCTGGTAAATCTTTGACTTTGTTTGCGAGTTCAATCGCTTTATTTTTCACGTCATTCACTGTTTTCACGACACCGTCCGCTGTCGCCTTCACCGCGTTAGCGGCTCCTTCAACTTTGCTCGCGAGCGTGTTTGCGGCGTTAGCTATTGCATTAACCGGCACCATGACACCCTTTAAGGATGTTTCTGCGGCGGTGACGATCCCGTTTCCGACTGTTGTCGCCGCACCCTCTACAGAACCTTTAATTTTGTCCCAAATTGCATCGATCATGAGCAGATGTCGAGCCCCACTCTCTTCGGTGTTTAAGAGCGCACGACGCCCCTTCTCGCTGTTGCGGTCCGGCGACGCTACGTCTTGTTCCAATATGAACGCTTCAATTTCGTCTTCTATTTGTATTTTACCTTCTTCCGGTGACTGAGAGTAAACCGAGACGAGCTTCCTCATGCGCGCGTCCGCGAACGTCGCGTTCGATACATCATAAAGTGTGCGCGTGGCGTAAAGAAGCGTGCGTCGCATTTTTCTTCCGGGGGGTGCGCTCGTCACCGTCGCGTCAGAGATACCACCGAAATCGACCGCGGGGGTCGTCGTCGTGAACGGTGAAGCGATGGTGCTGCTGGCTTCTTCACTCTCCGTGTTGAGGCCTAGAGTTCCACCCGGGAACGGCCACCAACTGCACTTTGATTTGTTCGCACCGCAAGAGATTTTCATTCCGCTCGGAACCCAATCGCTTACCGCCACAGCACAGATCCCCCCCCTCACACTGTCGACGACGTTGCATAAGAACCTGAACGGAGATCCCTCCTTCATCAACAACGCCGACACCGAGTTGATGACTTCCATCGCCATGCTTCCCAAGGCGTCAAAAAGTGTGACGAAAAATTCCCGGATGTAGTCCGCGTCTCCCTCGATTAAACCCTTCAGAAGCAGGAGCACCAGCTCGAATAAAATCTCGATCCCTTTCCAGAAAATGACCTGAAACATCTCGACGAAATCTTGAGCCAACTCAACCACAGTGATGATGGCTTTTTGGAAATCGGTGAAGCTGGGGTGCGGCAATCTAGGATCCGGAACACAAGCCGGGACTTCACTTTTGCACTTGTCCACCTGCTCGCTGTACTCGATGACCGTCGCCACAGCTCGACCGACCTGAAGCGTTCCCACGAGGATATCTCGGAAAGCAATGACGTTCGTGCGAAACGTCGTCGTCAATATAGTGTATCGGAACGCAAAAATACGCTCGAGGTCGAAACTGCCTTCATGCATTTTTTGAAGCAGATCGATAATCTCTACCCCGAGTCGGGACTGTATGTGCACCGCCCAGTGTGGAAGCATGAACGCCGTGACCAGTGTGGTAAGAGCCGACTCGATGGGGAACGCCTGCACGTGCTCGACGTCGTCGGCACCAGATGTGTAGTACCCTTTTTGCGGATACCCCGTACCTCTGTATATCGCCCCGAACATCGGGGTGAGTAGAGAGACGCCGAAAGCGCTCAACCTGTAAAACATCTCAGCCGATTGACACTCCATGGATTCAAAGAATATCTTCGGTGGAATGATCTCTCTCGTGACGCTCGACGCGCATTCGATGAAACCGTCACCAGTCAATGGGTTGTTCACGCAGTTCCATACCGCCACAATCATTCCGATGTAATACTCCTGCATCAGCCGATAATCGTAGTGCATACCTTTCATGAGTCCGACCAACGCGTCTCCCAGGTTACACATTGGATTCGAATTGTAATCGGCGAACGCGATGAGCTTAGAGCATAAAAAATCCTGCACATCCTTGTCTTCGTGTCTGTACGAACACCGCGGGATTTCTCCAGTCTCCTTGAAGTGCGCGTCGCACGCACCGGACGCGAAGACGTACGCTTTCAAGCTTCCCGAGTAAATGTGGTTGACGTGCGTGGTCCGCGCGCACACCAAGTTCCCGTATCCAGAACTGGCAGTGTCGTCGAAATCAATCAGGCTGGTAATCAAGTTAGGAAGAGACGTCAGTGTGTCAACTATCTGCTCATTCGTCTCCCTGTAGAACCCGCTTATGCAGTTGTGTCTCACGTCCCTTAGGCGCAACACCGCGTCGGTCATGTACGCAAACAGCTTTAAAGACGCATCGAAGAACTGAATGTAGATCAACACGAGGGAGTACGAGCTCTCAGCGACGGCTACCATTAGGAACTTCCGGTCGATGATTTGCCGAACCCCTAGAGCGAAACGCAACTGGGTGGGGACAACCTTCTCAGAGTACGCCGCAGAGAAATAAATTATGCCGTAGCGTATCCTCCCCAATGGGTCGTCAGTGTGCGCTAACTTCGACTCGCACCCTACGTTCCCCGGAACGTGCTCTGCGGTACTCACACCGGTGATCGTGAGGAGGGTGGTGTTGTATACCAGCTCCACTGCCTTTATCAACATGACGATCCCTCCATTGAACAACTCACCGTACGGCCTTAAGAACTCGTGCACGCTCGCCAGCGTATCGACGAAGACCACTTCGCTCAACTTTTCCGTGTGAAACGACATGTTGTAGGGGGAAGCGCTCGCGTACACCTGATCGGCGACTTGCCGGGAGTTGCCGTTAACCAGCGTGGGCAACGCACCCAGGAGTTGAATTACCACGCGTATCGGAGAGAGCACCACCCCCATTAAGCGGTGTGGTATGGAAAACAACGGAGGTGTGCCGAAACGAAACCTCTCCGGCACCTCTTGTTGAATAAAGTCCAATACCGCGCCGAGGTGTTCGTTGAGGACGGTAGCGCCGGAGGCGAGCATCCCTACGTGCTCCGATAAGACGACTTCGAACAGAGGTTCGAACGATGTCCGCCCCGACGTGGCGAAAGCGTACGGTATCTCCAACACCTTGATCGCTGTTCTACTTGCACTGTTGGCGAAGACGTCCGTGGAGTTGGACCATAAGGGCGCGAACACGGTTCGCAAAATGGGTCCCGATATTGTTTCGCACGAACATTCGATGACGTCGGCGAACGCGATCAAAAACTGACGCACGTTGTACGTGAGCGAGGTCAAGTCGACATCGAGCGTGCCCTCATCCCTCAACTTCGCGAAAAAATCGAACATGACGATGGTGAACGCGCGGACGACATCTGACCCCCTCACGGCGACGACTCTGACAAACTCAGCTCCGCCGCACCGCAACGCCGAGTCGAACAAGAGCCTGATGGGGATCTTGATGATGTCGATCAAGGCGTTCCACACCCCGATGAGCAGTGCAAAGACGACGCGCGCGAAGTTCAGCATCTGGAGCATGGTCTCAATGATGTTTGGGCGCACGCTTTCATAAAATGCGTCCGTGACGACGACGAGACGTCCGTAATGTTCGAAAAAAACCGTCGATATGAAATACGTGAAGAAGAGTAATATAAGCAGTGGAATGTAAGGTAACACGGTGCGCGCGAAGCCCGTTAAGATCTCCAAGACGGTAAGGAACGTTTCGTACATAATGTTCAACATTATATTCACAGTATTCGTGTTCACATTTTCCGTTTTCTTATTGACCGAGCGTCTGTTGGTAGTTAGTAGCAAGTTCTTGAAAGCCTTTTCTCCGGTGCCGATAAGAGCGCCACATACGAGCCACGCGATCGGGGGTAAACATGACGTCGCGAGCGCGAAAGATAGTTCTCGCGAATCCATATGGATGTTCCTTCCTCCCCGGTGTGGTTCGTTTATATACACATCGTCTTTTTTACTCACCACCGGTACCGTAAATATCTAAGAGTGTGCGAAGCGATACAATAATGTGAGAAAACACGGCGCCAAAAACCATCATGGAAAACCTCAGACATGGTAGGAGCGCGAATGACAACGCGAGGAGGACAAAAAACGAGACTAGTAACAATGGCACGACGCTCAACACGTTCACCAGCGCGCACTCTTGAACGATCGGTGTCGACACTCGCCCCTTCCACTCCACACTGGTCGCACGAATTCCGGGGACTAACTGAACCAGAGGCCATTCGATCACGCTCCAAACCAGGCGGGGGAGGTTCAACGCGTGCTCTATGAAGTATTCTCGGAACCAAAAAAAAGTGTCGAACCCGTCCGATATGCCCACATCCCCACAATCCGTGATGTCAGCGTCCAGCTTCTTGAACCACTCAAACTGAGGCATCGCCGTTCTTGTCACGTTCGAGACCGTGTGTTGTGGCCAAGATATGTGCTCAGGAAACATGAACGTCGCCAATGCAAACATGTCGTCCCCAACACACACGGGTAACTTCGGCGCGCACAATAAAGAATATCCGTACGTCAAGTATAACACAGCCGCGGGTAGGATGAATATCTGTGCGTTGATGAAGAGCGTCGTCGATAAGAAGCTTAAGCCCGAGAACCATGAGAACGAAACCACGACCACGATCCACGCCTGCACGATGACGAACGATTCCACCAAGCTTCTCTTCTTATTCTTGCACAACATCGTGTCTTTGTCGCACGAAATAGGCGCGAAGGAGAACTGTCGCGCAAAACCGATGACGTCCGTGACTATTTCCGCTTGCGGTCTGGACATCCAATTGTCTACATTTCTCATCATGGAGAGAGGGTCAAACCCAACAACCAGACGTAAACCAGGAACCGTGAAATTGTCAGCCAAATCGGGGGGGGTGCCGCTCTGTCCGTGTTCCGGGCACCCGTCTTGACCGGAGGGGCGTTGGAGCAGAAAGTTTTCGTACGCGCACAACGTGTTCGCCAAATATGCGTTGTCAGTCCCGTAATACTCAGTCAAGATATCTCCCACACCGAACAGTCGGTCCTTCAACAACATTATAACTTCGCATTCAAACGCGAGTAAGTGTCTTGACGCGTGCGACACATTCACCTCGTTCGCCTCCAGCTCAAAACCGTGCTGTATGACGACCATCGACGCGCGGTCGTCGGTGACGTTCACGTCGATCGCCACCGTGACGTTTTCACGCCTCGCTGAAAACTCTTCTGCCGTGATGTCGATTATTTTTTTCATCGGCGTGAGAGACAGACCCGCCGCGTTATACAGAGCGGTGGTGTTCACGTTTCTCGTTACGTTCACGAACGTTTGTATCGTATTGGAGGTAACAACGACGGCTTCGTCGAACTTCCCCGAAGCTTCTTCGGAGAAAATGCCGATAAAGTCACTCACGCCACCGAGATAATCGAGTTCCGTCAACATTGCGCGCCCGATGCCTAGAACCTTTTGACCCACGTCGAGTGCCTTGAACGTCAAGATTGGGTCAATACTCCTCTCTACCAGCCGGTCGAAGAACTCTTCCCGCGACTTCTCGTCCGCTACCCACCCCTCGCTGAAATAGACATAGACGCCCTCCGCCACGTCGAACAGCAAAGACAACGGCCTCGTCGGGTTGTACATGATATCCGGCGGAATCGTCTGTAAGTTTAACCACACTGCCAGGTTGACACCGAACGCTCTGAGCGAGCTGCACTTGTACACCCACGCGTTCTCGAGGGGCGTGCGCACCGCAGAGTGCCGATACGCCCGCATCAGATTATCACACCAGCTGTTCCCTCGCCACTCCGTGTCATCAGTCCTCGCGGATTCGTCCTCGGGGTCCACTACGGGGGGTGACGTGCACTCGCATCGTTTGCTTTCCGCGCTGCACGCGTACCCCAAGGAATGTGAGTCTCTGCTCACGCGCTCCGAACAACTGTAACACGTGATGACCGTATCCCATAGCGAGCGACACAGCGTGGGGTGCGCGAAAGACGGCGCACAGTCTGCGTTCGAAAAGCAGCGTGTGTACGGCGAGTCGTTCTCAAACCCGTGCTCAAACCCGTTTTTTTTCCCCGTCCCGTACAGCTCGTCGAGAAGCCTTCTTCTTCCCGACCACACAGGAGGCGGTGAAGGTTTAGGGGACGGTGGTGGGGGTGGGGATGGGGGTGAAGGTGGTAACGGTGGGGGGGAGTATTGCTGGACGATCACCGTACCACTGCTCGCCATTTTTTCCAAATCCGTTGGGAAAACTCGGTCGACCCCCACCTCACACACGCACTCTCTGCGTGCTGCGAGTGGGCCGGTGTTGAATTCGTACTGCGCGAGGCGGTTGTTCCGGTTCTCGAAGGTCGGTTCGCAAAAAGATCTGCACAACGACGGACCTTGCAGCTGTAAGCCGAGGTGCGAACGACACGCGGCTTTGTCTTCCGCGTACGCACACGTCCAAATTGGCGAAACGTAACACAGAGCGTTGTAGCCCACCGAACCGTACACAAGACCGCCTGCGGTCGCGCACTCCTCGAGTGGAGTCGTGAACGGCGTGGCACCGGCGGTACAAAACCCCGACGCGTAGTTACAGTGGGACGGGTATGAAGTCACACCACCGTCTTCCGTCAGGGCTGAGCACTTGCATGCCTTTGCCCACGCCGCGCCAGATTCACACTCACCGCTTCTTACGCCTCCTAACGCGAGATCTCCCGCCAGGGTGGGGCATAAATCTTGGTCCGCCGTCACGCAAAACGACTTTTCTACGTTTTGACAATCCTCCTCTCTCGAGCACACGGTCGCCTCTTGTGCGGTATCGCACCCCCCAGGTGACAAGATTCCGTCGCAAAACTTTGTGTCGCAGCTCATTTTTGCTCTTCCCTGCGACGCGGAGCCCCACACGAGAGTCGCCACTGACGTGGTTTTTAACTCGAACGATGTTGGTACTATACTGTATATTTTGTTCCAAATTGTTTCCGGTAACTTTGCGACTTTGTTCGCGAGTTCAACCGCTTTATTTTTCACTTCGTTAACCAACCTTACAGCCTTATTCGCTGTTTCTTTCACTGCGTCAATCGCGTCCTCTACTGCGTTCGCGAGTGCATTGGCAGTATCGACCAAGGCTCCCGTGGCTGTTTCTAATGGTTTGATTATGTTTTTCTCAAGCGCATCCATCAAGGGCTGAATGATGAGTCGCACAGCAGCGTTAGCGAGATTTTTTAATTCATCCCAAATTTGACCCGCCAACCTTGAGGCGAATTCTGCGACGGAATTCGCGAGGTCTACTGTCCACTCGTAAGCGACCATGGCGGCAGCAGCGAGATCATTAACAGCGCCCACGACGCCATCAGCGAGAGCGTTAGCACCGTCCTCGATACCTTCACCAACAACAACAGCACCTTCCACGACACCAACACCGACACTCTCAAAAAACCCCCCTATAGACCCTGAAGGTGCCGCCTGACGTTCTTCTCTACTAGTTCGCCCGTATAAAAGTCGCCGACCCGTTCCAGTTGTCTGGTTCGAAAGCGCATCGCGATTTGTTTCAACAAAAAAAGTGATATTCTTCTTGATTTCTTCACCCACCCGAGGAGCTGTTGTGAACGCATCACGCAGCTGGGATTCGGCGATCATCGCGTTCACGGCTTCATCAACGTTGTCAACAACGTTGCTCGCGTGGCTTGACGACTCGATGATTTGCATAATAGCGATTGTTAGTTTTCGTTCAAAATATGCAGTCAATCGTGGGTCGTCAAGTGTCTCCTTTCCAACGGAGTCCTCACTTCCGGAAGCGAACTTTTCTACCGAGGCACTATCGGATCCGACGTTCGGCAACTTGTCAGTTACCCGGCTACGGTACGGGTAAGTTTGGTTTGGCCCGTCCTTCTCTTCATCCTCATCATCATGACCAACGTCTTGAAAAAACATTAGGGCACGTCTCTTCGAAATCCCTTCAAAATCTACAGCAGTTTCGGCGAACGTGATGGTTGTGAGACCGTCTCCGTCTTTTTGGTCCGACTCTGTGTTGAGGCCTAACGTTCCACCCGGAAACGGCCACCAACTGCACTTTGATTTGTTCGCACCGCATGAGATCTTCAGACCACTCGGAACCCAGTTGCTCGTCATGACTTGACATATGCCGTTTCTCACGTTGTCGACGGCGGTGCATAAAAATCTAAACGGAGACCCTTCCTGCAGCAATAGGTTCGTCGCACCGTTGATAATTGCCAAGTACATCTTGCCCATCGCGTTAAAGTAGGCGACAAAGAACTCCCGTATGTATTTTGAGTCCCCTTCCATCAAGCCTTTCAGAAGGAGGTAGAACAGGTCAAAATAAACCTCCATCCTCATCCATAACACCTCTTGGATGAACTCTTGGAAATCTTGGGCCAACTCAACCACCGTGATGATGGCTTTTTGGAAATCGGTGAAACTGGGGTGCGGCAATCTAGGATCCGGAACACAAGCCGGGACTTCAATTTTGCACTTGTCCGCCTGCTCGCTGTACTCGATGACTGTCGCGATAGCTCGGCCGACCTGAAGCGTTCCCACGAGGATATCTCTGATGCCGATGATCCAAGCGCGCGATAATACGTTCAAAATTGTGTATCGGAAAGTAAAAATACGTTCGAGATCGAAACTGCCTTCATGCATTTTTTGTAAAATGTCCACGATCTCTACACCGATCCGCGATACTGCGTGCACCACCCAATACAAGATGTTCACCACCGACGCCGTGAGCGTGGTGATGGCGGCCTCGATGGGGAATGCCTGCACGTGCTCGACGTCGTCGGCACCAGATGTGTAGTACCCTTTTTGCGGATACCCCGTACCTCTGTACACCGCCCCGAACATCGGCGAGAGCATGGATACGCTGAAAGCGGATAAACGGTACAGCAGTTCGGCCGTCTGACATTCCGCGAGTTCGAAAGCTACCTTTGGCGGGATGAGCTCTCTCGTGACACTCGACGCGCATTCGATGAACCCGTCAGCAGTCAACGGGTTGTTCACGCAGTTCCATACCGCCACAATCATACCGATGTAATACTCCTGCACCAGACGGTTCGTGTAAACCCCGCTTTTAATGAGCTCGACAAACATGTCCCCCAGGTTACAGATCGGATTCGAATTATAATCGGCAAACGCGATAAGTTTCTCACACATTATGTCTTGTGCGGCCTTATCGTCGTCCCGATATGAACACTTTGGGATTTCCCCAGTCTCCTTGAAGTGTGCGTCGCACGCACCGGACGCGAAGACGTACGCTTTCAAGCTTCCCGAGTAAATGTGGTTGACGTGCGTGGTCCGCGCGCACACCAAGTTCCCGTATCCAGAACTGGTAGTATCGTCTAAATCGAGGAAGCTGGTAATCAAGTTAGGAAGAGACGTTAGTGTGTCGGTTATCTGCTCATTCATCTCCCTGTAGAACCCGCTTATGCAGTTGTGTCTCACATCCCTTAGGCGCAACACCGCGTCGGTCATGTACGCAAAAAGCTTGACTGATGCATCGATAAAACGAATGAACGTCAATATAACGGAGTACGAGCTCTCCGCCATGGCAACCATTAGGAGCTTCCGGTCGATGATTTGCCGAATCGCTAGAGCGAAACGCAACTGGGTGGGGACAACCTTCTCGGAGTACACCGTAGAGAAATAGATTATACCGTAGCGTATTCTCTCTGAAGGGTTGTCAGTGTGCGCTAACTTCGAGTCACACCCTACGTTCCCCGGGACGTGCTCCGCGGTACTCACACCCGTGATCGTGACAAGGGTGGTGTTGTACACCAACCCCACTGCCTTTATCAACATGACGATTCCTCCACTTAACAACTCACCGTACGGCCTTAAGAACTCATGCACGCTCGCCAACGTGTCGATGAAGACCACTTCGCTCAACTTTTCAGCGTGAAACGACGTGTTGTACGAGGAACCGCTCGCGTACACCTGATCGGCGACTTGCCGGGAGTTGCTGTTAATCAATGTGGGCAACGCGCCCAGGAGTTGGATCACCACGCGTATCGGAGAGACCACCATCCCCGTTAAGCGGTGTGGTATGGAAAACAACGGAGGTGTGCCGAAACGAAACCCCTCCGGTACCTCTTGTTGGATGAAGTTCAATACCACCCCTAGGTGTTCGTTGAGGACGGTAGCGCCGGAGGCGAGCATCCCTACGTGCTCCGATAAGACGACTTCGAACAGAGGTTCGAACGATGTCCGCCCCGACGTGGCGAAAGCGTACGGTATCTCCAACACCTTGATCGCTGTTCTACTTGCACTGTTGGCGAAGACGTCCGTTGAGTTGGACCATAAGGGCGCGAGCACGGTTCGCAAAATGGGCCCCGATATTGATTCGCACGAACACTCGATGACGTCGGCGAACGCAATCAAAAACTGACGCACGTTGTACGTGAGTGAGGTCAAGTCGACATCGAGCGTGCCCTCATCCCTCAACTTCGCGAAAAAATCGAACATGACGATGGTGAACGCGCGGACGACATCTGACCCTCTCATGGCGACGACTCTGACAAACTCAGCTCCGCCGCACCGTAACGCCGAGTCGAACAAGAGCCTGATGGGGATCATGGCGATGTCGATCAAGGCGTTCCACACCCCGATGAGCAGTGCGAAGACGACGCGCGCGAAGTTCAGCATCTGGAGCATGGTCTCAAGGATGTTGGGGCGCACACTTTCGTAGAACGCGTCTGTTACGACGACGAGACGTCCATAATGTTCGAAAAAAACCATCGATGCGAAATAGCTCATGATGATTAGACCAAACAGCGGTATGTAAACCACCACGGTACGACAAAACCCGGTCACGACTTCAATAAAGACCAAAAATACTTCGTACAATACTCTTAAAACAAAGCTCACAAACGAGGAGTCACCACCGGCTGTCTTTTCTCTACCCCCCCTCCCCCCCTTTTCGAGTCGTATGAATTGCGCGAATAGATTTTTGATCGCTCCGAATGTAGCACCACACGCGAGCCACGCGATAGGGGGGCAGCATGATACTGATAGTGCGAAAGAAAGTTGCCGCGAATCCATGACTACTGGGGTGGGTGGCGGTTTCTCCACCACACAGCCTCGTTATATATCAGACCGAGCTAAACATATATATACATATGTTGAAAAAAAATATGTTCGCTCGTGATGGGTGATTTTTTTGAAGCCCTCGTCGGGCTTATATCGACGGGGGCGACGATAAAGTCAAAATACGTCCCCCCCCCTCCGCCGTATTACGAGCCGTCGAGACCACCCCCTGAAGGGACTCCAAACGCACCTCCCTTACCACCCCTACTTCCGTCTCCTCCCCCCCCTCCGCCTTGGCCACCACCACCTTCACCGAGACCTCCACCGGCAACACCACCACCGTTCTATGAGCCCCCGGGGCCCCCTACACCACCGTTGCCGGAGAGGTGGTTGAGGTTAACTCCTACAGAACCCTCTCCGCCACCGTTGAACCCTTCTCCGCCGCCTTCACCCCCGAACCCACCACCTCCACCCCCACCACCTTTTGTACCGTTCGTCATCGGGACCATGCACGAAGGTCTTCCTGCACTTCAGATAGGGGTTCATGACGGAAAACGGTTCAACGCGACGGTAGACGCTTTGCGCCCGGAACCATACTTCGTCGAAAATAGAGATATTTTGCTCCATATGACGTGGGGGGTGTATGTCGTCCGCCTCGAAGAGGTGGATGAAAACGCGGCCAGTGTTCCCGGGGGTATCGTGGTGTACGACTGGAATTTCTGGTCCACCGCGAGCGCGCTCAACGCCGGAGCTCCCATGTTTGAATACACATCGAAACTGGTTGTCCGTGAGAAGTTGACACTTGAGTTCTCGAACATGCACGCCTTGATAGATTCATTCGAGATTGTCGTGTGCGAAACCGCTCAGAACAGCTTTGATATATTGGCATGCTTGTCACAGATAGGGAGCTTATGGCGAACTATAACAACCCCATCAGACCCCGTCGTGGACATTGATTTCCCGATCGATAAACCGTGTTATTTGGCGGTCCGTGGAGTATTCACAAACGGTGTGAAGACTGGGTTCGAGTGGTCGAAGGAACTCGTTACGCAATATTTCTTTCAGGGCGTAACCGTGACCAATCCAGTTCAAGCGGTAGGCTACGACGTTTTCGTCGAAGTCGTATCGGACACCCCCCTTGTCGAGTGTGCGTTGTACGCGACAGACGGGTCTGGGGAAACCGGCGTGCCGGTTATTGGTACTACGTGGGGGAACACCACGGGTTATCCCCATCGCGTGACCATTACTCAAGAAGCAACGGACGTGGTCAAGGGAAACGTGAGCGTCGCGTGTATTGGTGTATATTTCTTGGGGTACGATTATCATGTCCTACAACAACCTCTTACTTATCAAGATATCCCATGGAGGTGGAAATCGTACACTAAAAACTACCTCCTGAAAGATTTATACATCAACGACCCGCCTCCACCACCACATCCACCACCTAGCCCACCGTTCCCACCACCCGAGCCGGGAGTGGTGGGAGTGACGGTGACGCCCGTCTCGACGTATCAGGGCATGTACGTGGAAGTGACATTTTACATCGATTCCCCGAGATGGTCCGTCTTCATAGACTCGCCGAAACCTCAGACTCTGATGGTGCGTAAGAGTCCACCAGTGTGGACAAGCCCTGTGACCTTGGTTTTCACATGGACAGATTCCTTGGGGTTGGGAAAGCACAACGCCCGTGTCGTAGCGCAACGCGAAGACGGGACGGTGGTGCAATCAGGACAAGACGTCAAAACGGTTGAGTTCACGATGACGGAGCCTCCTCCCGCACCGAGTCCCCCGCCACCGACTTCACCTACACCTCCACCATCATCGCCCCCACCGCCGAGCCCACCACCACCGAGTCCACCACCGAGTCCGCCAAACCCCCCACCGGTTCCACCAAACCCACCGCCTTTCGCGCCGGACGAGGGGCTGCTTGCGTACCGGATCGAACAACAGGTCGACTCGGATCCGTCTCAGGCGGTTACGCTATCTTTGGAGCGTAACATCGACCTCGAGTGCGATTTACCACGCGCCTCGAATTCCCTAGGAGAACCTATCCTAGGTTCGTGTTCAATTCCCACCGTAAGCGCAGGAGCGCTACGCTGGGCAAGCAACCCTGGGTCCGTGTTTGTTGTCGAAGGTTTGGGCGACGGTGTCTCGGTCAGTTTTTTCTTGACACGAGAGGGAGACTTCGACTTCAATAAGACAGACGCGGACACCAACCTTGACTTCGTACATGCGTACGTCAACCATCAACACAAAGGACACGAGGCGACGATTCGGAACGGCGACGAAGTGTTCTTCTGGTTCTCCTTCGGAAGTTCGACGGAGGACGCGCTGCAGGCGAGAGGTTTTGAGTCGCCGTACCGCGTGGTGGCGCACTTTGGGTTATGGAAACGCATCGTGATTAGTGCGCGCAAGTTCGCGTTCTCGCCCGAGTCGCCCAGTTCGCCACCTAAACCCCCACCGCCACCACACCCGCCACGTCCACCACCACCACCACCCTCGCCGCGTCCACCCCCGCTCCTCCCGGCTCCCCCGTACTCGCCGTTTCCTCCACCGGCACCACCTCGGGCTCCGGCGCCCTCCGACGCAGACGTCGCGGCACTTCCGATCGGTCCCCTGTACACCGGCTTGGACGGACAACCCAAGTCATGCGCGACCGACGGTCCGCGCCCCCCCGGTGAGACGGCCACCTACAACTCACAAAGGTGTGACTTTTCCATGAAGATAGAGTCGTTCACCAGCGGCGGGGGCGCGGGTGCCCCCCCCTGCTTGGCGGGATCCCGTGTGCAACTGTTCGACGAGTACTACACGGACAACGCGGAGTTGTACACCAAGCGCTTCAGGATACGAAAGAGCGAACGGGTGGGGTTCGTTTACGATGGCATCTTGTCGCCCGTGGCCACAAGCCAGATCCAGTGGACGGACGAGTGGAAGTACGCCACCCAAGACGATGTCGGCTGGAGGTACGTCGACTACTGCCCGGACGAGTTGTCAACCCCCCAGATCCACAACATCTACTACTTCCAAGTCGTCGAGGTGGACTCGAACGGAGACGACGTCTCGAGGTCGCGATTCGATCAACGCTCCTACAACGAACGCCAGGTTTCGCCGGATCCGGTGTACTTGGATTTTTACGGACAATGGTTCACCCAGTGGCGTATCCCACCGTCGCCGCCACCACCACCGCCACCCCCGTCACCCCCGTCGCCTCCACCAAGCCCTCCAAGCCCACCGCCACCGCCGAGTCCTCCAAGCCCGCCACCTCCTCCAAGCCCACCACCTCCTCCAAGCCCACCGGCACCACCGAGTCCTCCGCCGAGTCCACCGCCGAGACCACCACCGAGCCCGCCACCTCCTCCACACACCCCCCTTCCCTTCATAAACGACTATACGGGACCGGGCTTCGACAGAGCAGTTTACGAAAATGGGGTTTACAAAAGTACGTACGTATGTAGGGCCGCTAAAGGTGTCAATGTTGCGTTTCCAGTGTGTGGGGACAGTTCCTACAGCGGCAACCCATACACAGAACACGGTCAGCAGAGTGGAACTTTCGGGTCGAGCAACTTCCAAGATTTTGACGATGTATTGGGGGATTGTACGGCCCAAGGGGAGGATTGCAACGGCGTATGGCTTGCACAATACGCTGGGTTTTCTGGAAACAAAGCCTACTTGTGTAACTTCACGTCGTTCAGAGCCTTCAATACCCCGATCTGGGCCCCGAATACCTTCGAACCACAACTCCAGACTTCTCTGATGTGTTACAGACTGGCCTCCGGGATCGTCTACCCGGCGTTGCCAGCGTCGCCGGTGTCACCCCCACCATCGTCACCGGCACCTCCACCACCCATACCTCAACCGCCGAGGCCGCCTCCACCACCACCCCCACCGCCTCCGAGCCCCCCACCACCACCTCCGAGCCCCAACCCACCGCCTCCGGCACCCTATGAACCATCACACATCCAATACGTAATAAATCTATCTCGTGGACCAAGGGATTACTCTAAGCTCTATGAAGCTTCCGGGACAGCACAGATAAACGTCGACGAAATCGATTCGCAAACGGGAGTGAGGTCAAATCACGTTCACTTCGCTTATTCTATCAATTGCGATTTCGACCGATTGGCAACACAAAGGGTTTGGAATGGATTGGATTGGGTCTCACCATTCGTGGTAAATGAGTGTATTTTCGTTCACCGAGAAAATTATGGGGACGCGGTCAATATCACAAACCTCAATCCTTATACAAAATATTACATCAGAATCCATCCTGTAAACACCACGGATGGAAATGTGATCGAGCTCTTTGAAATGCCAGAACCGTCACCTTATGTTTTCACTTATTCGGTAAGTTCGAATGGCGTAATTGCTTACACGCATTGTAGGGGACCATACGGAGAAGCGACGTGTCCAGGGCTACCACCACCACCACCCGCTCCTTCCCCGCCACACCTTCCTCTACCACCTCTTCCATCTCCCCCCCGGCTGCCTCCTCCGGCATCCCCTGAAGACAACTTTTTCCAGACGTCGGCGGCGCTGATTGGTGGACAACCGACCGCGTCCGTTTTAATATTAACTCCGTCGTACCAATTGGTGAAAGACGGAGGTCCATTGGCGTATTCGATATCGTCGGTGCGGCAGGATTGCAGTACGACTGTAAACAGTTGTACGTGGACCGTGGTAGAGAGCTATACCGGAAACTACGTGTCATTGACTATGAACACGAACGACTACGTGTGGGTACTTCCGTATGATGTTTCCGCAGGCAAAAACTTGTATGCGTTCACCCCGCCGCCTTTTGGGGCTGTCTATGGTGAGTATCAGTTCACGGGTTTGGCAATGCAAGGATTGCGAACAAAAATATCGGCGACGCCCCCAGTGGAGGGTTATTCTGCATAAGGGAACCCAAGTTCCCTTGAAAAAAATAGCTATAGATCGGTACCATGTTTAATATCTATACCCTTCACTGTGCCCCCACGAAGATGGTCGCTTATTTATGGCCATAATACCTACGCGATAGTCGCTCATAGCCATGAAAGAGGCCACTCGGGTGCTCTGTACCACTCCATTTTCTAAGGTTCATATGAATATATATAGAGGGGATAAAAGTTAAAAAAACGCACACATACCAATGTCTGTACACTCTCTTCCTCCTTACGCAGAAGAAACGTTCGGCTCCGGTGAGGAGAGTCGACTACCGTTATGTAAAGCTGGTGTCCTAGGTGCGTTAATGAAAACGCCGCCACCTCGTCGATCGGGGCGTACGTCAGAAATAATTAAACCTGTAGAATACACGTTCCACGCCAACGATATTCAGCTGCGTGGTCCTTATGGGTCCACATCTGAAGAATATAAGGACTTTGTCGACACGGTAATAAAAACGGACAATTTGAACAACGATAAAATAACGTTACCTTTTATGTGCAGCAAAGTTTTATCAGATTACGCGAGGTCCGACGACAGCTCAATCCAAAAAATGGTTGACCCTCCACCGGATCAGGGTTACTCATTCGGAATTTACGAGGCAACGGTACCTGCCACAACCAATGGGTTTCGGTGCCTGCAACCAATCGGTTGTATAATCTTCCGCGAACTGCACCCACCCTCACTGGGTGCATTTGGCGACGCTACGACGCTTTACGTGCACATAGAGCTCATTTGCCGAGCTAAAGCAGTCGACATGGCGGATGGACAAAAAATTCAAATCTCCGGTAAACAAATGTGGGAAGGGATGCAAAAGGGCGTTCTTGGCGATGTCAGCGGGTGGATAAAAAGTGTAACGGGAATAAAGCGCAAGGGGGACATCAATCGCATCCAGTTTTCGCTTGATTCCATCCAGGACGCAATCAAAGCTTATGAAAAATGGGGTTTCACTTCTCTGCGCGGAATAAACCCTACAACACCCCTACTAGAACACCCTGTCAATAAAGCTTTTCCCATGGTGAAGATTTTTAACAAGTCCAAGACAACGGAAACATGGGTCGCGGAAAAAGGTGACAAAGAAATCACATATAAACTCGATCCAGAACTCGAAAAAAAATGGAAAATAGTACAAAAGAATATAAAAAAACCAGCTATTTGGGAAAAATATAAGGTACCTTGGGAGATCGACAACAGTTTTTACAGGGTGATATCATCCGATGGGGGTGATCCGAGAACCCCTGACAACATAAGCGCCGGCCTTCTCGCCCCGACCTTTCCATTGAATGGTTTTGCAGGTTTAAAACCTAATGACCCCAAAGATTTGGCCAATAAATTCGCAAACAAATTTTTTCGCGAAGGGCTGAACCAAACGAAGGCGATCGACAAAGCAGCAAAGGAGGTTAGGATGCGGACGGGCTTAAGCGAACTGCGGCAAGAAGTGCATGAGATAGAAGAAGAGAAAAAAACGAAACAGGACAAAGGGGGGCTGCTTAGAAACTTGGGTCTTCCCTGATACGTATAGATCGGTTATGGGCTTAATATCTATACCTATTTTTTTGAGGCATCCACGCGACCATGGGAAACGTAAAACTGGAAAAAAAATAGGTATAGATATTGGACTTTTTTTATATCTATACATCAGCACAAGCTTCCCTAGATATAAAAAGTTGTCTATATCTATACTCATTTTTTTTTCGACCAAGTTGGTGTCCGGCTCGAAGGTTGAAAAAAAAAACGACCTCATACGGTGAAAAAAAATGTGTGTTTATATCGTTCGTTTCCATCAGATCACTCGTATATATTAGCAACACATGTGACCTCACCGAGCCGAAAAACCACCATGAGCACCAGCGCACCTCTGGGATGCACCAAATTGCGTTCACGCTTGGTTGAAGGATGTCCAGGCGATTTCACAACTGAACATTTCGCGAGCCTCGCCGGCATCGGAGAGAGCGGCTTCGAAATCTTCCATGACATCTTAATAAATGATATTTCATCTTATCAGGCTGTCGCACAAAGCAAGTTAAATTTGTACAAGGGAAACGTTAAGGCATTCCTCGTCAAAGTTTTAGAAAATGAAAATGAATCCTGGGAGTGCCCCCTGCACTCGGTGCACGCGCACTTCTACAGAAACATACTAAATAATGTAAAAGGACCCGTTAAAAAAAAAATGGTTGAAATGTGGTTGGATTTGTGGGACGTTGTGGTAACAGATATGATAGCCGTAGATGCAGACGGCGAAAAAGAAAACTTGGAGCTTCTACGATCAATGTTGGAAACTAGCTTCGAAATTATGAAGGATGCTGATCGTTGTGAGTCTTCGGACGCTTCTCCGGACGCGTGCGGATGCGTCATCTCTTAAGTAAGTATGAAGAATGGGCACATCATTTCCGCGACTATTTATTTGCACGGGTTTCTAGACCCTTCAATATCATACCCTTCTCATGACAACGTCCGATCCACCACTATCGACCGAAGACGCTGATCGCGTGATCGATGTTGACAAATTTAAAACCAGCCCCCGGGAAGCGCTGCTTTGGAAAGTCTGCGTCCTCTGCGAAGCATACATGCGTGAGTGTGAGACGTGAGGTGGGTGATTTCTGCAGTGCGTGGAGAAGCAGAGACGTTGTGGTAGAATTGTGTGTGTTAGCGGTATTCATGGTGCATGGGGGTAGACTCCCAGGAAAACGCGCGTTTAAAGAGAGTCGCGCACTCGCAAGACGCATAGTGAGAGATTGTGACTCATTCGTGAACCATGCGACGGTCATCGAGAAGAGTGAACTCGCGACGTTCGCGCGCGTCACGCGTGTCCTCGACTACTCACCGGCGTACACTGACGACCGCGCGAGGGAAGGGGCGGACGACAGAGAACACTCCTTTCTCACACGAGCCGAAATGTTCGTGTTCATGGGTAGTCTCCCGGTCGGTGCCGTGGGGGTGTGGGTAGTAGACGACGCGTGTGTCGAGGCGTTCATTCGAAGAGACCATATGTATGAGCGTATCGTCGCGCGTTTCGATGGCACGTGGTGTGTGTGCACGAGTAGTGATCAGACACACGTTGTACCGACACCTGAATTTAGGGCAGAACTTATGATTTTCGAGTCGGCATGACAGACTCAACGGTGATGTGAAAAAAAAGACGTTTTCGTTTTGTATAGATCGAAAACCCCCTCTCTATCTATACCTATTTTTTTTCGAGGCATCCATGTGACCACGGGAAACGTAAAACTGTAAAAAATATAGGTATAGATATTGGACTTTTTATATATCTATACATCAACACAAGCTCCCCTAGATATAAAAAATGGTCTGTATCTATACGGAGGGTAGGCACATCGAAAATATCGGACTGGTACACTTAAAGTGTGGCCTTCCGTGTGAAATTTTCTGTTTTACAAAGAGTTCATGGCGTTAGTCTCTCAATTTCCAACAAAAGTTTCACACGCGCTCTCTCCGCCTCAGCGCGAAGCTGTTCCGAACTCGCGAGCGCCGCGCAGTGCTCGGTCAGACGAACCAAGACTTTCCGTAGTTCCTGCTTCAATTCACTCTCGCGGTCGATCAAAAGAGAGTACGCGTGCTCATCGTACCATTTACCGACCGTCTGTGTTCCTACGTCGACGGGCTCGACACCGCCCGTCCTCTCGGGGCGTGGGCCCTCCCCAAACCTCGAAGGTGCCCTCCTTTTCCTTCTTGATCTCTGCTGAGCGTCAGACACCATAGAACCGGTAGCGTCACGGTCTCGATTTTACATATTCGGGACCGCAAGGTACCGCGACATGATTTTCGAGTCGGCATGACAGACTCAACGGTGACGCGAAAAAAAAGACGTTTTCGTTTTGTATAGATCGAAAACCCCCTCTCTATCTATACCTATTTTTTTTCGAGGCATCCATGTGACCACGGGAAATGTAAACTGTAAAAAAAATAGGTATAGATATTGGACTTTTTATATATCTATACCACAGCACAAGCTTCCATAGATATAAAAAATGGTCTGTATCTATACCCATTTTTTTTCGACCAAGTTGGTGTCCGGGATCCATGACAGAGAGCCGCGGCAGGCATGCTTATCGAGCGTTGTGCCGACACCCGAGTTTAGACCA
>Ga0209711_10001768_pt1 | contig 20485 bp, 21 predicted proteins | sample ArcticOcean_MG_C_7_FD_187441 | JGI IMG/M metagenome (GOLD analysis project Ga0209711, IMG submission 187441) | Marine microbial communities from western Arctic Ocean - ArcticOcean_MG_CB11_88 (SPAdes) (version 2) | ecosystem: Environmental > Aquatic > Marine > Oceanic | place: Arctic Ocean...
ATCAAGGTCGGTCGGTCGCAGTTCTTCAATTTCGCCGACGCCGGACTCGAGGACTTCCTCGTTGTGCGCCTGCGCTTCGACTCCGCGGTTCATCTGGCGCTTTACGCTCTCCTTCTTGTCGATGAATAGCACAACGATATGAAAATGAGGCTTCTTGAAATGCTCGGAGTAGAGAGTCTCTTTGAATTTATTACGCAGCTCGATCAGCTTTTGATACAGGAGCTTAACGCACTCAACCTGCACTTTGGTGCGCGGGAAACCGTCGACGACTGCACCGGTCTGATAGACGGGGTCGAGAAGTTTACGTAGCATGATCTCGATGACCTCGCGGTCGCCCACTAGCATGCCAGCATCTTTCATCTTTTGCGCTTCAGGGCTCCTAAGTAAGCCACTGACCACGAGCGGTGGCGCTGTGAGGTCGCGATACTGCATGATGAAGTCAGTGTTCGTACCCTTACCCGCACCAGGCGCACCGTTGAGCCAGAAAATCTCCTTTGGGAAGCGGAGGTTTTCCTCACCGAGTTCGTCTTCCAGGCTTGCCCAGACAGAGTTGAAAATAATGTGAGCGTCCTTAACCTCAAGGTCTTGGATTTTGCTATCAGCAGATTTGATTTTGGTAGAGGCCTGATCGGAAGCCATTTTTATATATTCAGGTAAGTGGTGACTAGATAGGCTTAGCAGTGTCGGAATCCACAAGTTAGATCAAGCCCCTTTAGGAGTTTCGACCCGTGGCGCGCGTTTACTGACTGGTTCTTGCGTGCGTGGGCGGCAAATGCGCTCGGTCGCGCTCTCAAAGTCCTCCCCACCACTTAAGATGTCGATTTCGAGGCGTAGATAATAAACGGGTACGCTCGCTTTAATGTCATCAAATAAGCGGACGGCGTCCTTCTCAGTTGTCACGATCATATCCAAGTCGGCTTTACCGGCCTTACGGTATAGGCGCTCGATCTCGTAACGAGTAAATCGGTGGTGATCCAGGAAACGCTGATTATAACGGATTTCGGCACCGAAATCACGAAGCATTTTTTCAAAGCTTTCCGGCGAAGCAATGCCGCTAAAGGCTCCGATCTTGGCCCCTCTAAGCGCGTCTAGAGATAGGCGATCACCTGTATCGACAGATTGGAGGTATTGCGGTTTGTGCGCGCATTCAATTATTTCAGCTTTAGGGTTATTCTCGCGAATTAGCTCAAGTAGGGCTTCATCACGGTTACCATCAGATTTAGTCAGAAAGATATAGCTGGCTCGTGATAGATGCTTAATCGGCTCGCGCAGTATGCCGCGCGGGAGTAGATGCTGATTGCCGAAGGGATTCGTTTTGTCGACGAGCAGGAGATTAAGCCTGCCCTTGAGCGGCAGATACTGGAACCCATCGTCTAGAATAAGAGTATCGCAGCCGAACTTACGAATGGCAAAAGAACCGGCTTTCACCCGATTTTTATCGCAGAGTACAACAACGCCTGGCAGATTCTGAGCGAGCATATAAGGCTCGTCACCGGCCACTTCGGAGTCGAGTAGGACAGTCTTACCATCGCTCACGATCTTGGGCGGCGCTTCTTCACCGTGGGTCAGCATTCGCCAGAGTTTTTTCGGCAAAGGTTCTTTTTTACTCTTATAACCGCGACTAAGAATGGCGACTTTACGTCCACGCTCAGCCAAGGTGCGGGCAAATTTTTCAACCACAGGAGTTTTGCCCGTGCCACCAACCGTGAGGTTGCCGACGACCACCACCAGGCAGCCTAGCGGCTTACTCCGAAGAATCCTATGTTCGTAGAGATACCAGCGTAGCCGGACGAGAGCGCTAAATATAAAAGATAGTCCATAGAGGAAGCTTCCCAGCACTTCAGCTGCACGTCCATGCCGGCGATCGTAGATCACATCGGTGGTAAAAAGAGCGAAATCATCCGCCATGCGAGCAAGCTTATAGCGTAATCTGCGTAGTGAAGACATAGGTTAGAAAACTTAGAATTTAAGTGAAAAGCGATTCTCAAAAACCAGAAAGAGGGTTGACGCCAGATTTAATCACCGCTTTCTCTCGAAAAAACAGCATGCTCCCGTGATCTCGGGTGGCTACACCGCAACTACTTTTTATGAAATATCTAATCATCGCTGAGAAACCCTCTGTCGCTACCGACCTCTCCAAGGCCCTGAGCAAAGAACTTGGTAAATTTGCCAAAAAGGGCAAATCGCGCGATGCGACCTATTTCGAAAGTGAACGAGCTGCCATCACATCGGCCGTCGGCCACCTTGTCGAGCTGAAGATGCCAACTGGTCCCAATGGCAAAAATCTGCCTTGGAACTTTAATGTACTACCCGCCATTCCCGAAAAGTTTGAACTCCAGCCAATTGAACAAAGCGCCGGTCGCCTCAAGCACGTCCTCGGACTTGCTAAGAGGAAAGAGTTCGACGTCATCATCAACGCTTGTGATGCCGGCCGAGAGGGTGAGCTGATTTTCCAATACATAATGGACATCGGTAAGATCAAAAAGCCAGTCAAACGCCTCTGGATGCAATCAATGACTACGGGCTCGATTCAAGAAGCTTGGCAATCGCTTCGCGAAGGCGAGCAAATGTCCAACCTTGCCGACGCCGCTAAATGCCGTTCCGAGTCAGACTGGCTCGTCGGCCTCAACTCCACCCGTGCCCTCACCTGCTTCCGCTCTCGCCACGGTGGATTCAACATCACCGCCGCAGGGCGCGTGCAGACGCCCACCCTCGCCATCCTCGCCAAACGCGAGCGCGAGATCCAAGCATTCAAGCCCGAAGACTACTGGGAGATCCACGCTGACTTCGCGGTGGCTAAAGGCAACTACCCGGGTAAATGGATCGACCTAGACTGGAAGAAAAAAGCCGAGCAGCCACACGGCCGAGCAGAACGCCTATGGGATAAGGAAAAAGCCGTCACCATTCGCGAGCGCTGCGTCGGAAAAGAAGGCAAGGTAAGCGAAGAGAGAAAACCGACCAAACAAATCGCGCCACAGCTTTACGATCTCACTACGCTCCAGCGTGAGGCCCCCTTTACCGCGAAAAACACCCTCGGCCTCGCTCAAGCACTTTATGAGCGCCACAAGATGCTCACCTACCCGCGAACAGACTCCCGCTATTTACCCGAGGACTACATGAGCAAAGTGCACGAGACCATGCGTGACCTCGCCAGTTCAGGCCACGCAATTGCGAAGTGGGCAGCTAACGCAATCGAAGAAGACCGCGTCAAGTTCAACAAACGTATCTTTAATAACGCCAAAGTCTCCGATCACTTTGCTATCATACCGACTGGGCGTGTAGTAAAGCTCAACGAGCAAGAATCAAAACTCTACGACATGGTAATCAAACGCTTCATCGCGGTCTTCTTTCCACACGCTGAGTTTGAAGTCACCAAGCGTCTCACGACAATTAATCATGGCGCGGAAAAAGATACCTTCCTAACTAACGGCAAGACCCTGACAAACCCGGGTTGGCTGGCCGTGTATGGACGCGTAGCAGGTGTCGCCGCAGGCAAGGACGAACTAGTCGGCGTCGATGAAGGTGAAACCGCGCGTATCCCCGATCTACCAATCATGCGAGAAATTGAAGAAGGTGAGGAGCTCCCCGCCCCAATTCGCGTCGAAGATAAGTCGACCAAACCATCTGCCCGCTACACTGAGTCTACACTCCTCGCCGCCATGGAAGGTGCGGGTAAACTGATCGACGATGATGAATTGCGTGAAGCTATGTCCGAACGCGGTCTGGGTACTCCCGCTACTCGAGCGGCCACGATCGAAGGCCTCCTTCGCCAGAAATACATCGCCCGCGAAGGTCGTGATCTCAACGTCTCCGGCAAAGGTCTACGCCTGATCGAGCTCTGCGAAGAAATGGATATAAAAGCACTCAGCTCACCCTCTATGACGGGCGACTGGGAGGCCCAACTCAACAAAATGGAAAAGGGCGAGATCCGCCGAGAAGTCTTCATGCAAGGGATCAACCAATTTACCGAAGACGTAGTCGAGAAAGCACGCTCGCACATGCAAATGCTCGTCAACCGCGTCTTCCCCGATCTGGAGTGTCCATGCCCCGCCTGCGGCGCCGCCCGACTCAAACAAACTGATGCCACCTACGAATGCCGCGAGGAAGCGTGTGACTTCCGCGTATCGAAGCACATCGCTGGTCGCCGACTCAATGACGACGAAGCAAAGGAGCTTATTACCACAAAGCAACTCCCTGAACTTGAAGGCTTCGTCTCTCGCTTCAACAAACCTTTCAGTGCAGCACTCAAGCTTGCTCAATCGGTTTCCAAAACTGGGAAAATAGGCAAATGGAAGACTGAATTCGTCTTTGATGGTGATGAGCCCACCCTCGCCGAAGACTTGAAAGATGACCAAATCATCAAAACCTTCACTATGCAAAACGGTGCCGACGCGAAACTCTACGAAACAGAAAAAGCTTATCATCTGCCTGCCTTAAAAACAAATGACTCGCCCGAAGGTTTCCGCCTCGGCAAGACGATCTTGCAAAAAGAGCTTCAACCCGAAGAGGTGGAAAAACTCTTCACAGAAGGTAAAACCGCACTACTCGACGGCTTCGTTTCCAAACGCACCAAGCGCCCCTTCAAAGCCCACCTCACACTCGACTTCGACAACGGCAAGATCGGCTTCGAATTTGCCCCACGTCCAGTCAAGAAGGCAGCGAAAAAGGCTTCCAAGTAACCATTATAAAGTGGTTACCGCGTCCGCTACAGACTACTTGAAGTTGCGGTAGACTCGCTAATTGAAACCAAATAGCTTTTTAATCGCGGCAATCGTTCCAGATGTAATCTTCGGACTGGAGCCACTGACATTCAAGACACGATGGCAGCTTTGCGATTCAAGTAAACTAGGGTGGTAGGCAATTATCTTCACATCACCGGCTTGGCCCTTGAGCTTATCTTCGGCAAATCGGGGCGTCCACTCCTTTGGCACCCCGTATTGTGTAAAGGCGATGTCCCATGCCACGACAGTCTTACCCGCAAAAGACTCAGTCAGTAGAGCAGGATAATTGCGGACAAAGTCAGGCACTTGATTACTGAAAACTCGAATACGTGTCGCGACTGGCAGACGACGGAGGTGCTCTCGTAAATCACTTACCTGACCGCTACGAATGTTTTGATAAAAGGCCAGTGGATCAACACTCACTAGGTTCATACCGTTCCAAATACCGTGACGATTCTTACTATCAAATTTTTGATCTGTGTACCATTTTTCAAAATCGTCTGTCATACGGAAGCCGATCTCAAAGTGGACGTGAGCGCGACTACGCGGAATCGTATAAGTGGCGGAACGCCCCATGATGCCGAGCACGGAGCCCGACTCGACACGTGCGCCAGGTATGATAGCATCATCCACACTGGCGAGGTGTGCGTAGAGCGTATGATAGGCGGGAGTTTCTTGATCGTGCTCGATCACTACGTAGCGCCCATAACTACTATATCCAGAATTACGGCTAGCATGAACGACTCGACCGGGTAGCACGGCATAGACAGGATCAGCGGCCTCACCGCGGCCGTCCCGCTTAATCGGATACAAGTCGAGCCCTTCGTGGAAACGGCTACCACCATTACGCACGCAACCGAATAAGCCAGACTCAACACGCCCAGATACGGTAGGCTGGACATAGGCCTCGACTGGCTTGCCATTTTGAAAGGCAGGGTTCGGCGTCGGCCAGATTAGACTAGCATCAACTAGGAATGGCACAAACAGGACAGGAAGCAGGCGAAAGAATCTCGGCATCTTCATTTTCCGTAGCTTAGGGGAGCGGTGAATCCTTGGCGCCTACTTATTTTTCTGCAGCTCTACGATGGTATCCTTGATATCGAGCACAAGCTGACCGAGCTCCTCATCGTCGACTTCGACAAATGTATAGAAGTTACCATCTTGTATCGCACCATCAATGCGGCGAGCACCGATCGCATTTCCGTTAACCATAAAAACAATACGATTGCCCATATTAGAGACGGAGGCCCGATAAAGACCACGCGCACCTTGACCACCTGTCTGGACTAACAATGCAACTCCCATATCGACTTTGACCATCTCTACGTTTTGAATATCGAATTCGTTCACAACGGGATCGCCCTGAATGTTGATCGTCGTTCTACTGACTGGGAGCGTGACGGTCTCTCCCGTGGACGAACCGTAATTGACACCACGTGTCTCGACCATGAGGCGTGGCACACTGAGATTTTCAAGTTTCTCTTTTTTACAAGCGACTAAAAGGCCGAGGCTGATAAGGAGTATGAGGGAAGATAAAGCAAATCGGGGCATAGTTCGTATTTGGTTCAACGATTAAAGGATAATATCACCAATGGTGTCTTCGATTCTGAGCATTAACTCCGTGGATATATCCACAATAGGCACTTGGATCATATGCTTAGTTTTGACATGCCGATAGCTCTGCTCACCGATGGACTTACGGTCGCCGATGGCGCGTAGTACTCGCTTACGCTCCAGCATAAGAGAAAGGAGGTGCTTAAGCATATCTGACTCTTCTTTAGTATCGGGTGATTCGTTTTCAAAGAGTGAAAAGAAAAAATCTTCTGCGGAGGCCATCGTCTCGCTCGCACTGGCACTCACATCGTCGGGATCTTTAACCACGCGTGCCCATCGCCCGAGGACTTCGCCCGGCAGCTCAAAAGCCTCAACTTCGTCTGGTCGTAGGTCGGCTCGGCCTAGCTCGCCCGCTTCTTCGCCCTTAAAAATAAGGCAGGCGACTCGGTCGCCTGGGTTAAAGACTTCGCCACTGAGAGTCGACTTACGTGCGATTGTTTTGATTTGCCATTCCATAATTGGAGAAAAGATAAGCTGAAAGACTGCGGTGGATGCGCCCTGTGGCAACTATAACTCTTGGTCGAAATTGAAGGCTAGTACAATGACAATCCTTCGAATTATTCTTGCGGCTAGAGGACAGTGCTAAACTGTCTGCGTCTTTCACCCACCACTACCATGCCAAGAACTATCGCCATCGGAGACGTCCACGGCTGTGCCGACGAATTCGAAGAACTACTTAGAAGGCTCGAACTGAAGCCAGACGACCGGGTCATCCAAGTCGGAGACTTAGTGAACCGTGGCCCCGATAGCCACCGAGTGATCGAACTCGCTCGCGAATATCAGGTAGAAGCGATTATCGGAAACCACGAACTACGCCTTCTCCGTGCACGGAAAAAGAACAAGCCTAGCTTACTCAAGCACGATGACCAAGCCACAGTCGAACAACTCACCGCAGACGACTGGAAGTATCTCGAGGCGATGCCGAAATTTCTATATGATGCGCAAATCGATACAGTGATCGTGCATGGCGGTTTCCTGCCAAATAAGCCATGGCAGACACAAGGCAGCGACCTGATCACCAACATCCAAGTTATCGACAAAAAAGGCAAAGCCGCCAAACGCTCCGATGCGCCCGACGCCGCTCCTTGGGCAGACTCCTGGGGCGGTAGTCCCTTCGTTGTATACGGTCATACCCCCCGCCCGAGGGTGCTTGAGCGTAAAGGATCGATTGGGATCGATACTGGGTGCGTCTACGGAGGCTACCTCACAGCCTACATTATCGAAGATAAATCCTTCGTCCAAGTCGTCGCACACAAGGCTTATGCGCATAGCAAACGACTGCCAAATCCAGTTTAAGTAAACATTCGCTATTCTACAGTCTAGCAGTTCTAAATAGCGTAATAGACTTTGCCGATTCTATCCGCATTTCACAATTCTCCATCTTTCAGCTTTTTCAAAAATGTCCAATCCATCCAAGCACCTCGGGCTTTTACTTATTGATTTTCAAGAAGTCTTTCTCAAAGCGATTCCAGATCAGGAGCGATTGCTAAAGCGTAGCGCCTTCGCCCTGAAAGCGGCTGAGCTACTTGGCGTATCTGTCGCCGTGACGGAGCAACTTCCCGAAAAACTAGGCGCGACGACCGAAGTCTTAAGTGGCTCTTGGGACGTCAATACACCCGTTTTCGACAAGAACGCTTTCTCCGCATTCGAAGCCGAAGGCCTGCATCGCTGGATCGAAAGTAACCAGATCGAGCACTTGCTCCTAGCGGGTATCGAAACCTCTGTCTGTCTCTATCAAACCGCACTCCACGCCCTCGGCGCGGATATCGGCGTCACTCTATTGAGCGACTGCATCAGTGAACGCCGCCTTGAAGACCGTGCCCCCGTGCTGGAACAATTACTTTCCATGGACGCGCATATCCTACCAAGCGAAACGATTTTTTACAGCCTACTTGGGAGCGCCGAGCATCCACAGTTCCGTGAATTTAATGAACTAGTAAAGGAGGCGTAATTAGCGCCCCTACTGTCCCATGCGGAACGGTAGGCTAAATTGATGCGGCTGACCTGTCGGAGTCGGTCCTGCCGAAGAAGCGCTACGGAAAGCGGCCAGAATAGATTGGTCGAAGGCCTTGTTGCCCGAGCCACGACGCAGTCTTACATTTGTGATCCGCCCAGAAGATGACACATCGAAGACGACTTCAGCGAAGAGGCGCACGCCAGCCAGCTGTGCGGGCTTCACCCACGCAGCGTCGATGCGCGAGCGTAGGCGAGAGCTATAGTCAGCGAGCGCGGACATCTGCTGGGGCGAGAGTTGCGGGCTAGGCCTAGTCGGTGAGGAAGTTCGCGGGATGATCAATTTGGGCACGTCGATCTGATGCACACTGATGTCTGGGCGTGGTGCAACAGGGCGCGGTTTGGGCTTATCCTTGGGGTGCTCTTTGGTGAAATCTCGGTAATCTATGATCTGCGGCTTGGACGGCGGCTTTTCTTTAGGGCGCGGTGTCGGCACGGGCGGCTTGGGGATATTGACTTTCGGCACCGGCGGTAACTTAGCTGGAGCTTGTTGCACAGGCGGTTGTGGCGCAGGTGACTGCGATTGACTCACCTCGTTCGGCGGGTCGACCATCTCGAAGACATGCGGCTTTTCCTTTGGTTTAAATGCTTGGACGATCGTCACTAGAAACAACGCCAGCAAGACCACTAGGTGAAGGATCACCGACGTCCAGAAGGGTTGGTCTTTAGGGATTTTCATATAAGTCGCACGAGCTTCTAGCTTGAGTTGGTGACAGAACAGATAAGAAACCCATAGCTACCATTAGCTTACTCTACTTTGGTGTCTAAACTGATCTTAGAGAGCTTACGCTGCTTGATCATATCCACGACGGTGATGACGTTTTGATAAGGCAGTTGCGCATCGGCACGAATACTCAGCACGGGTGGCGCAGGATCCATCGCCATGGTGTCGAGTAGGTCAGAGAGCTGCTGCTCCGAGACCGGACCTTCGCCCCAGTAGTAAGCACCCGCTCGGTCGATGGAGATAGATTGAAAATCTTCGCGGTCTTCGGCCTGCGTTTTGGCGGCTTCGACAGGCAGGTTCAGCTCGACCGTCTGCTCCAGCAGTGGCGTGGTGATCATAAAGATAATCAACAAGGCAAAGGCCAAGTCGATCAAGGGAGTGACGTTAATCTCAGTTAACGCAGAGAGCCGGTCTTTACGATGGAATTTACGAGCCACAGATTGAGTAATGAAGAGTGAGTGGTGAATTAGCCTTGTGCAGCGGCTTGGGCTTCGAGCTCTATGCGATCGGCGGCGGTGCTGGCGAAGTTCTCTAGCTCAACCACTGCGATCTTGGTACTTTGCAGGAGGTAGTTGTAGCCGAAGACCGATGGAATTGCGACGACGAGGCCAGCCACAGTAGTGAGCAAAGCCCCCGACACCCCTGGGGCGAGGCTTTGAAGACTAGCAGAACCAGCACCAGCCATACCACCAAAAGCATCCATCACGCCCCAGACAGTGCCAAGCAGGCCCAGGAAGGGTGCCCCCGTTACGATCGAACCGAGGACCACCATCTTCGATTCGTAGCGGATAATCTGTTCGGCTACACTGCGCTGTAGTGCGTTTTCGACGTGTCCCATCCGGAGCGTCGCGCGGTGTGGGTCGTTGTCACTGAGGTCGCCACCGTATCGGTGGAAAGCTTCTAAGGCTTCACGAACGATATTGTAATAGGGGCCAGCCCCTTTACCTGGACGCTCTGGATCGAGTGCGATAAGATGCGCCTCTTTGGACAACAGGCGTTCGTAGCGTTGGTTTTGCGAGCGCAGCTTTGATAGATCGAGGTATTTACCAAGCATGACCGTCCAGGCGACGATACTAAAGAGAGCTAGGATAAAGATAACAACTTTACCCGCAAAATTCGACTGCGCGAAGTAAGTGAAGACATTCGCGCCTGATGCGGCTTGGATGAGGAGAGAATCGAAGGCAAAAGTTAGGCTCATTACAAAAAAGTTAGGATCATTACTAAAACAGACCCTAGTAAACCACATCCGTTCAAAAAGCTTCCAGCTCTAAAATGAAATTGTGAATAAAAAATACATACCCTTGACAGTATATACTATAGCTAGTATATATTTGGAATATGGAAGCCAGCGAGATTTATAAGTGCATCGCCGACCCTCAGAGGCTGCGAATAATCAACCTTCTTGAGGCAGGTCCCCTTTGCGTCTGCCACATGCAAGAAATATTAGAAGTGCCCCAAGTAAAGATGTCGAAACAGCTCTCATCAATGAAGCAACTTGGCCTACTGGAGGCACATAGAGAAGGCACCTGGATGATCTATAAGCTAGTAGACCCATTACAAGGGCTCGTCACTGCCAACTTATGTTATTTACGCGAAGCCACATGCGCTGAATGCAGCCAACTACAGCGCGATCTTACAAAGCGTGAAAAGTTAATCCTAAAAGTCACCAAAATCGAGAACGATTGCCCGCAAGAAGTCTGCGAACAGATCACTTGTTGTTAACCAAATCAAAAAATTATGACCACTGAAAACACGAATCAGGAAAAAGACACTCCGCCTCAAAAGGAGGGCTTTTTCACCCGCATCTTCACCAAGATAGATAACAGCATGAAAGTTAAAGCGGACGAAGCCGCCAAAAATCAATGCTGTAGCGAAGACAACGACAGCAAGGGTGGCAAGTGCTGCTAAAGTAAGATCCCTGCCACCATTTTAATCTATGCTCACCACACTCATCGACCGCCTGATCTTCGATGTCTTCGGGATGGACCCCGATTCACGTCTAACAGCAGCGCTACATTTTTTCCTCTATGACACGGTTAAGATCTTTCTGCTGCTTGCAGTCATGATTTTTGTCATTGGATTTGTTCGTACATGGCTTCCAGAGGACCGCCTTAAACGGTGGATGGGCAGTGGAGGCATACTGGGCAACTTTATCGCAGCCCTCTTTGGAGCCATCACTCCGTTTTGTTCCTGCTCTTCGATTCCTATCTTTATAAGTCTCTTAAAAGCGGGTGTGCCATTAGGAGTTACCTTTTCATTCCTCATTACGTCTCCGATCATTAACGAGTATCTAGTCATCCTCATGGTCGGAGAGTTTGGCCTACCCGTCACGATCGCCTACATCGGAAGTGGTCTTCTTATTGGTACGGTTGGAGGCGCTGTGCTCGGACGCCTGAAATTAGAAAAACATCTAGAGTCTGACATAATTGCATCCGCACACGGAGACTCTAGAGTCATAGAGCATACATTGATTACTCGTTTACGCTATGGCTGGGACGAGTCCGTCAGCGTGATCAAACAAATCTGGCTTTGGGTCATTATTGGGGTCGGTATCGGCGCCTTCATTCATAACTACATCCCGCAAGAAACCATCCACTCGCTAATGGAAGCGACCGGCATCTTCTCTGTGCCTATCGCGACAGTTCTAGGTGTGCCCATGTATGGTAGTTGCGCCGCGATCGTACCCATCGCAGTCGTACTCTTCCAGAAAGGCATCCCACTGGGCACCGCTCTGGCTTTCATGATGGCGATGGCTGCACTCAGCTTGCCCGAAGCGATCATGCTCCGCCGTACGATGCATCTGAAACTGATCGGCATCTACTTTGGTATTACGACACTCGCTATCATCTTCACCGGTTATCTGCTCAACGTGCTAGCCAAGTTCCTATAAGAACAAACAAGATCATGCCCAAGCCAAAAGTTCTCATTCTATGCACAGGAAACTCATGCCGTAGCCACATGGCTGAAGGCATCTTACGCGCCGCTGCGGGCGACCTCTTCGAGGTGTTTAGCGCCGGTTCCAAACCAAAGGGTGCGGTGCATCCGCTTGCGCTCGAAGCGCTCAAAGAAATTGGCATCGATGCCAGCCATCACAGCTCCGACCATCTCGAAATCTATCTCGATCAAGGCATCACCACAGTGATCACCGTTTGTGGGAATGCGGACCAAGCCTGCCCCACTTTCCCTGGCATGGTGAATCGCTACCACTGGGGCTTTGAAGACCCGCCGCACGCCCAACGCGAGGACGAGAGTGAACTCGACGCCTTTCGTCGTATCCGCGATGAGATCAAACTAGTTTTTGAGGCCTACGCTGCGGGTTACCGAGAAGCCGGACTTAGGGGCAAGCCCTATAACTAGTCCTTCGGCGCGAAGAGTTTCTCCACGTATTTCGCGATCAGATCGTATTCTAGATTCACCAAGTCGCCCACTTGCTTGGTGTGCAAATTAGTCACCTCCATCGTATGCGGAATGAGCCAAATGGCGAAGCCCGACTCGTCGACCTCAGCTACAGTCAGCGAAATGCCATCCACGGTAATGCAGCCCTTGTGGACAATGTAGCGCAAATTATCAGACGGAGGCTTGATCCGAAAAAAGAAATCCTTACCACGCGGTTCAATCGCTTCGATCACACCCGTGCCATCAACATGGCCGGATACAAAGTGCCCACCCATACGAGTGCTCGGTAGAAGCGCTCGTTCCAAGTTCACTTTGCCACCCGGACCCACACCTCCGATCGAGGTCAGGCGCTTGCTCTCTTCCAGCAGGTCGAACTCGATCCGATCTTCCGTGAAGGCGACCGCAGTCAAACAACAGCCGTTGATGGCGACGCTATCGCCCATTTGAAGATCACGAGTCACCTCGTGCGCTTCCAATACGAGACGCCAAGCACTTTCCTTTTCTTCAAAAGAGATGACCTTACCTGTTTCTTCGACGATTCCTGTAAACATGCTGATGTGGGATTAAAGTGGTGCTCCCGTTATTTACTATTAATAAAAAATAGCGAAGCTGATCGGTTCACATGCATATAGCAAATAGCTACTCACTTTCAGGATCATTTAAAAGATCAATATAGATGCGTTACAAAATACTTTTAGCTAATGCTGCCGATTATCGTAGAAGTAATAGTCAAAAGGAGAATTAAGCCCAGTCGATATTATTGATTTAGTTTGGAGCTTAGCGACACTAATACCATTAATGGCTCTAGGCGCCAGACGTCTACATGACGTCGGTAGGTCTGGGTGGTGGCAGCTTATTCCGCTTACTATTATTGGAATTATACCATACCTAATCTGGATGCTGAGGGCAGGCGACAGCGAGGCTAATAAATACGGTGATAACGTAGAGCAGGGGATATAATGGTGCTCCCGGGCAGATTCGAACTGCCATTTGCGGCTTCGGAGACCGCCGCTCTATCCATTGAACTACGGGAGCCGACTTAAATAGGACAAGATTCGTGGCTGTGTGGAGAGGGTCAACGCGAAAACGCCTGACTCTCTACTCTTAGTCTTAGACCTCCGCCTTGTTAACAAACTCTAAGTTGCCGTCTTTTTTTAACTGGCGATAATAGCACCCTGCGCGAGCGATGCCCTTTTGATTTTTTGTGTGGCAGGCACCCTTGCCTGCGGGGGTGACTTTATAAAGAATCGAGTTTTGCTCACAGTTCACGTAGATGCCTTCAATCTTAAGGTAATCGCCACTGGTCTTGCCTTTAATCCACAATTCGTTGCGGCTCGTGCTCCAGAAGGTCGCCATGCCACATTCGAGCGCAGTTTGTAGCGCGAGTTCGTTCGCGTAGCCGACGATCAGTACTTCGCCCGTGCTGGCGTCTTGTGCGATCGCGGGCAGCACATCAGACTCACAGTTGGCCACTTTGCGTAGCTTTGCGAAATCGAGCTTGAGGACTTTGCCTTCTTCTAATTCTTCGTGCGTCATACTTTCGAGCTAGTGGTGACTCTGCTTAGAGTCGAGGTTTGAATGACTATAGGATGATTTCATTGAAAGGAAATTGTTTTTTCTTCCCATTCCGCCATGAGCAAACATGATTTACAGCTTTTAATTATAAAGAAGCTGAAGCCTACCAAGGGCAAAACACACCTAATCTTATGCAAATAAATATTCTCTCTCAAGCAGCGACCCAAGCTCGTGGCCTCGCGATCGATGCGATTCACGCCTGCAGCTCTGGCCACCTCGGCCTCCCTCTCGGCTGTGCCGATATCGGCGCTGTGCTCTACGGCGCAGGTGGTCTTCGCTACAATCCTGCAGCCCCCCAGTGGCTGAACCGCGACCGCTTCGTCCTCTCTGGGGGCCACGGCTCAATGTTCCTTTACTCTTGGCTCCACATTTCGGGCTACCATCTCTCACTTCAAGAGGTGAAAAACTTTCGCCAACTCGGCTCTGAAACACCTGGCCACCCAGAGTTTGGTGATACGGTCGGCGTCGAGGCCACTACTGGCCCTCTCGGCCAAGGTATTGGTAACGCAGTCGGCTTCGCGCTCTCAGGTAAACGTGCCGCTGCAAAATTTAACACCGCTGATCACACGATCTTCGACCAGCACATTTTTGCGCTCCACGGTGACGGTTGCTTACAAGAGGGTGTGGCTAAGGAGTGCATCGCTTTTGCGGGTCACAACAAACTCGACAACCTAATCCTGATCTACGATTCCAACGATGTCACTCTCGACGCGATGGCCGACCAAACTCAGAGCGAGGACGCGCAAGCCTACTTCACTTCTCAGGGTTGGGACGCTGTGACCATCGACGGCCATGATTTCGCGGCGATTAACGATGCTGTCACCAAGGCTAAGGCCAACGATAACGGACAGCCAAAGGTCATCATCGCCAAGACCACTATCGGCAAGGGCATCCCAGAAGTCGAAGGCACTGCAGCCGGTCACGGTGAAGGCGGCGCAAAGTTTGCCGAAGCTGCCCGCAAGGGGCTCGGCTTGCCGGCAGAGACTTTCTACGTATCCGACGAAGTGCGCGCGCACTTTGCCGACGTCGCTAAAGCGAGCGCAGCCGAATACGAAGCATGGGAAGACAATTTCGCGGCTTGGAGCACAGCCAACCCGAAACTTTCAGCCGAGCTCAAGGGCGATCTACCTGCTGACCTTATCAGCAGTATTCCAGAATTTGATGCTGGCACTCATGCCGCGACCCGCGCCTCCGGTGGCACTGTGATGCAGTCGGTTGCGCAATCTGTGCCTAGCCTCGTCAGTGGCTCGGCCGATCTCTACGGCTCGACCAAGAACTACATCAAAGATGGTGGTGACTTCGGTCCCGATAACTTTGGGGGACGTAACATCTGGTTCGGCATTCGCGAACACGGCATGGGCGCAATCTGCAACGGTATTGCTTACGACGGTATTTTCAAAGCCAGCGGGGCCACCTTTCTTGTCTTCGCCGACTACATGCGCGGTTCGATCCGCCTCGCCTCTCTGGCGAAGCTCCCCGTCACCTATATCTTCACGCACGACTCCGTCGGCGTGGGCGAGGACGGCCCGACTCACCAACCAGTAGAAACAGTCAGCGGTCTACGTGTGATTCCAAATCTCGACGTGATTCGTCCCGCGGACGCGGAAGAAACTGCTGGCGCCTTTGCCGCAGCGATGCTACGCGAAGACGGCCCTACCGCTCTCGTCCTGACTCGCCAAAATGTGCCTGCCCAGGATGGCTCCACAGTCAGTGAACGCCGCCAAGGGGTGCTCAAGGGTGGCTATATCGCCAAGAAAGAAAGTGGAGATCTGAAACTGATCCTCCTCGCAACTGGCTCTGAGTTACAACACGCGATGGGCGCTGCCGAACAGATCGGTGACGGCGTACGCGTCGTTTCTCTGCCTTGCTTCGAACGTTTCGATCGTCAAAGCGCCGACTACATCGAGAGCGTATTACCGAGCACTTGCACCGATCGTGTCGCAGTGGAAGCCGGAGTCTCCAGCACATGGGGCAAATATGTAGGCCTTACTGGAAAGACTGTCTGCATCGACCGCTTCGGCATCTCTGCTCCCGGTGATACCGTGATGGCCGAGCTTGGCATGACTGCGGACAATGTAGCGCAAGTCGCAAAGACGCTGATCTAAGCGATAGAACATTTGATTGATCAAGGTCGCCCTGCAAGGGGCGACCTTTTTTGTTGATAAAGACACAAAAAAACCGGCCACCCTCTCGGATGGCCGGTTAGAATTTAAAGCGTCTGCTTTAGTCGACTTGTGGAGACTCTAGAGAGCCTCTGAACCAGTCTCGTCGGTGCGGATACGAATCGCGCTTTCGACGGGAATAACGAAGACCTTGCCATCACCGATCTTACCAGTCTTGGCGGCCTTAACGATCGCTTCAGTGGTCTTTTCAGTGTCGGCATCGTCTACGACGATCTCGACCATTACTTTAGGCAGGAAATCGACTGTGTATTCACTACCACGGTAGATCTCGGTGTGACCTTTTTGGCGACCGAAACCCTTTACTTCCGTGACGGTCATACCTTCGATGCCGATATCTGCGAGAGCTTCTTTAACCTCTTCTAGTTTGAAGGGCTTGATGACTGCTTTTACCAATTTCATAGTTTTATGTAATTTATGGTTATTGTGTTAATTGGCTAGGCTAAATTAGCGTGAGCTAGAAGCGAAGTCAGGATAGGCTTCTTGACCGTGCTCGCATATGTCGAGACCTTCAGCCTCTTCTTCAGCAGATACACGGACACCGATGATTGACTTCAAGATGCCAAAGACGATCAGCGAGAAGAAAAAGGCAAACGCACTAATGGCGAGTGTGCCAATCAGCTGAATGCCGAATCCAGCAGCTTCACTGAAGAATGCTACGGCAAGAGTGCCGAAGATACCACAGACACCGTGGACAGAGATCGCACCGACAGGATCGTCGATCTTAATCTTGTCGAAGAAGATGATGGAGAAGACAACAAGGATACCGGCGATGACACCAGTGATGATTGCCCAGAATGGCATGATGGAATCCGCACCTGCTGTGATACCAACAAGACCAGCAAGTATACCATTTAATCCCATAGAAAGATCAGGCTTCTTGAGAAAAATCCATGAAGTGAAAATCGCACCAAGTCCACCTGCTGCAGCAGCAAGCGCTGTGGTGCAGAATACGAGCGATACCAAGTAAGGATCCGCATTGAGAACAGAACCACCGTTGAAACCGAACCAACCGAGGAAGAGAAGGAACACACCGATCGTAGCGAGCGGCATACTGTGCCCAAGGATTGGCTTGATCTTGCCGTCAACATACTTACCAGCACGAGGTCCAAGAACGATCACACAACCCAGGGCTGCGAAACCACCGAAAGCGTGTACGAGGGAGGAGCCAGCAAAGTCATAGAAACCCGCTGCGCTGAGCCAACCGCCACCCCACTGCCATGAACCAGTGATTGGATAGGCAAATGTTACAAGAAGTGTAGCGAAAATCATGAAGGCGCCTAGCTTTACGCGCTCAGCAACTGCACCAGAAACGATGGTTGCTGCAGTCGCTGCGAACATTGCCTGGAAAATGAAGTCTGTATACCATGTGTAATCCGCGTAATCAGCTGACATATACTCCATGGAAGCTGTCACATCGAACCACGAACCTGCCGCGAAGACACCTGCGGAACCTTCAGCAAATCCAGGATACATCGAGTTGAAGCCCCAAAGTGCATAGGAGATAATGCCCATGCTGATAATGAAAACATTCTTAAAGAGAATATTTACTGTATTCTTGGATTGGCTGAGACCGGACTCAACCGTAGCGAAACCGAGGTGCATAAGAAACACGAGAGCGGCACAGATGCACAACCAGAGATTGCTAATTGTAAAGAAGGCGGCACCAGGCGTATCCATGAATGCCGAATAGGCGTCATCAAAGGAGATCGCGTCGACAACAGCTTCGGCAGCTGCTGGCATTTCCTCTGCGCCGAGCGAGCCGGTCATCAGAAACGCCGAACTGGAAAGCAGCAGAGCGAGAAGGTATTTTTTTATCTTCATTGTATTTATTTTGTCAGGTTTGTTGATTTGTTTAGGAATCGAAATCGGAACCCACTTAGTTGGGAGCGCCGAGGTGTACGCGTTATACGGACATACACATGTTAGCACTCTGCGTGCCAAGTTACAAAAATGTCGAAATAGGGCCCAAGTAGATCGAAAAAAGACTACTATTTGTTTTATTAACTACTTTTAATCAGCATTTTAGATTAATCTGATCATTTGTATTAAAAATAAAAAAGGCGCACATATGTGCGCCTTTTCCGATGTTTTTAGTCACAAATATGACTCATCCTGGTGGCCATGACATGGGGCGCCCGCCAAGCACGTGGACATGCAGGTGAGGCACAGCTTCACCGCCGTCTTTTCCATTATTAATGACGATGCGAAACCCGTTTTCTAGGTTCAGCTTCGCAGCAACAGAAGCAGCCGTGAGGAGTAGATGCCCTAGTAAGGCTTCCTGAGCTGGATCCGCCTCCGAGATCCTAGGGATAACTTGCTTAGGAATTGTCAGTAAGTGCGTTGGGGCTTGAGGGTCGATATCGTGGATAACGATGCAAAGATCATCCTCGTATTCGATCTCGGCGGGAATCTCGCGAGTAATGATGCGCTCAAACAAGGTCTTCATTGAACTTATGGGTTTTCCTGGTGAAAGAGTTAGGGCTGAGGCAAACGAATACTTGCTATCAAATTATATGAAAAACAGTCGTGAATGTAAAGGTGCCTTTGCCGTAGTTGAGGCCTTAGGTTAGGCTAGCCTAAAGCACAACCACTTGCAGGCGCGAGCCGCAGGTCGCCCAGGCACAAACTAGTTCGTCGATCCAATTACGAACTCGCTGATACTGGGTCTCGCGGTGTTTGGTCCAATATTTCCCCTCTGGGCAGACAGCTCCACGCAGGCCAGTGACCAACAATAGCCCCTCACGACGACCAGCGAGCTTTTTCATTTCGACGACAATGGCTTGGCGTATCCAGAGAGGGCTGAAGTCTTCTAGGCGTGGCACATGCCAGTGCGCGAAAGCGAAATCCGGACTCTCCCCCAAGTCGCCGAAGTGCAGGTGTGCGAGCTTGTCCACGTAGTCGCCGAGTGGTAGGTGCTCCAGGTCCTGGGGGTGTTCGGTATAGGCGAACTCTAGTGCGCGTCGTGCGTGCTCTGCCTTTTGGGGATCGGAGACACGACCGAGCAGCTCGTTGAGGATACGGAGTTGATCGACTGGGGCCGCTTTGCGCTTAGGCATTTTCGGTCGAGGCTTTCAACTCATTGATTTCCCTAGCCAACTCGGCTAGATCGCGGAAGTCTTTATACACTGAGGCATAGCGAACGTAGGCAATCTGGTCGAGATGCTTAAGGCGGAGCATAATCTGTTCTCCTATGGCGTGTGCGGGAATCTCGTGATCAAATTCTTTTTCTAGCGAGGCGAGCACATCAGCGATCATCATCTCGATCTGCATCACATCGATTGGCCGCTTTTCCACCGCCTTCTTGAGGCCACCTAGCATCTTAGCACGGTCGAAGTCTTCACGACGACCATCGCGCTTGACCACTTGCAGATCAGCGCGAAGCACCTCCTCGATCGTGGTGAAACGATACTCGCAATCAAGGCACTCACGACGTCGACGGATCGAAGTTTCGTTTTTACCAGTTCGGGTATCGAGAACTTTTGTCTCGATTGAGGTGCATTTAGGGCAACGCATTTTTATAAGGGAATAAAATTTAGAAGTCAGTCGCTAGAAACTAGACAAACTAAAACCCTTAAAGCACTAGATGTAGTGGCGCAACAAGGCAAGCACCATATATAGTGTGTCTATCTAAATGCTTACAGCTTTAGGAAATTTTCCAGCATCTTCATCCCTTGCTCAGTAGCGAGGGATTCTGGGTGAAACTGGACGCCCCAGATAGGGAGTTCCTTATGGGCGAGCCCCATAATCTCGCCCTCGGCTGTCTCCGCGGTCACTTCCAGGCATTCGGGCAGTGACTCCCGCTCGACGATGAGCGAATGGTAGCGGGTGGCCTCCATCGGATTGGGTAGGCCTGCAAAGATATCGGTATCGCGGTGAGACACAGGACTGGTCTTCCCGTGCATGAGCCGCTCAGCGCGGACAACTTGTCCTCCGAAGTGCTGGCCAATGCTTTGATGTCCGAGGCAAACGCCAAGTAGTGGCTTCTTACCGGCAAAGGCTTCGATCATGGCAAGGCTGACGCCTGCTTCGTTCGGCGAGCAAGGCCCTGGTGAAATCATAATACGGTCAGGATTGAGCGCGAGTGCCTCCTCCACAGTAATAGCGTTGTTACGAAAGACCTGCTGCTCCACACCCAGCTGGCCAAAATATTGCACCAAATTGTAAGTGAAGGAGTCGAAATTATCGATAACGAGTAGCATAATTAACTTTAAAGATCGGCCGCCGGAATGAATCGTAGAATATTTAGGATTCCTGATCTT
>Ga0209711_10001771_pt1 | contig 20470 bp, 11 predicted proteins | sample ArcticOcean_MG_C_7_FD_187441 | JGI IMG/M metagenome (GOLD analysis project Ga0209711, IMG submission 187441) | Marine microbial communities from western Arctic Ocean - ArcticOcean_MG_CB11_88 (SPAdes) (version 2) | ecosystem: Environmental > Aquatic > Marine > Oceanic | place: Arctic Ocean...
CTTGGATTTGACTGAGGCACCTTCAATACTCGTTCCTTTGATGAATGACTCGCCTGCACCAACTGGCCGAGGATCTCGCCCCTTTCCTTCACTTCGCAAATGGGTTAATCGAGGCTCGTTTTGTTCCAGAAGATTTGCTTGTTTAATAGCAGCCACTGTTCGTCGCATGACGGTCACCTCGGCCTGTCGGAATCGGTAGATACTTTGCTTCATATCTCCAACAATACAAACCGTCGGGTCCCAGGGTCCGAGTGGGCGTTGTGGTTCATCAGATTCAAGCCTACGATGCCCCCAAAGTCGGGCAAGAAGGCGGAAGTGAGCAGGGTTTGTATCTTGGTATTCATCGATGATGAAAGCACGATATTGCCGCCGGATTGTTTGCAATGTAAAGAAGCGACGTTGTAAGTCTTCGAAGCAGAATTGGTCTTCACCTGCCAAACGCATGGCACGTGAAATGTGCTGGTCTGACCAAGGCTCGCCTCCAAGATGGTCGAGGGCATGAACGACTGCTGAAGGGTAAACGTGACGCACGATATCAGGGCACCGAGCAAGTAACAAGTCTGCAACGAGCTTTTGGATATCGTCATAATCGTGGACGGCTTCATGGGCTTTTTGAAGCGTCAAAATATCTTGGCATCCACGGTGGACAAGCAAGAGATCATGCAGTACATTGGTTTGTAATTCGTGTGAAATACGAAGTCGTCCCTCTGGAGCGAGATCGCTGAAGGTGGCGGTAACTTCTTGATAACGAAGTTCACACTCAATCGGCATATGTGGTAACTGGGAAATGGGGTCGAGTAAGAATGCGCTTTTGCCCAAGAGGCAAACCAAACGCCCAAGGCGGCTGTTGAGTTCGGAATTGAGTGATTCTGTAAAGCCTAAGGCTGCTACTGCCACGCTATCTTTCTCTGCTTTTGAAAGTACTTTCGTCGCTGATTTGCCAAGTAAACCAGGATGCCACCCTGAACAGTGATGAGCTTGTGGCAGTCCGCCCTTGGGGAAATAATTCGGTTCCTCACTTTCTAATTGATTGGTTGTCGTTCCAGCAATTGCGACGTGCCAAACCCATTGTAAACATGCACTTGGTTCAATGGGCAAGGGCTCTCTAGCCAAAGCCGTCAAATGATTAAAACGAGTTTGTGTGGAGTTGATTTCGGCTTCACATGCCAGCACATAGTGAGCTGAATGGGCAAGGTATACATTGACCCATTGAGATAAAATCTCTTGTAGATTTTGAGCAAATTCGACAACTTCGTCTCGAACGGGTTCCAAGAACATGTCCATGAGAACTTCGTATGGAAGTGGCCCAGCACCCGACCATGCAGAACCAATCGATTGGGCACGAGCGAGCATTGCATGGTATGCTTCTTCGACAAACAAAGATTTGCCTAACATTCCACTGAGGACAACTGCGGAGTGCTCTTGGCCGCCAAGGAGTACTGCTAAGCGATTTCGTGCTTCAATAAAGGCTCCAATATTTCCTCGCACACCCGCTTCATGCGCATCATTAATCGTTCGAATACGCCATGCTGAATGAAGAGTTTCTTGAACTAAAAGTGGAGAACGTTCCTCAGAAATTTGTTCCCGACTTGGATGAACTGCTACCAAATCTAAATGCGGTGATACCAGTTGAGAAAGGAAGGCGTCAATCGTTGAAATCGGTGCTTCATCAAGAGCTGACATCAAGGTCTCAATATCTCCTTCACGGATTCGAGAATCAAATATTCCTTCATCATCACTTGGTTTCACGGGAGATGCTCGACTTTGTCCAACACGATATCGTATACGTGCCTTCAATTCCGCTGCTGCCTTTTTGGTAAAAGTAATGGCAACCACTTCGCTGGGGAGTAAGCCTTTCCATTCACTTGGTGGAGTTCGTTGCCGCGGTGGTGCCCGTAAAAATCCGCTACCCTTTACCGATTCCCGGGGCCCTTGAGGAAGGAGTTGTGTTGCGCGTTGTTCTGATGAAAGAAGATGTTGAACATAGCGTTCAGCCATGACAGTAGTTTTACCAGTGCCAGCCCCAGCGTCCAAAGCAATGTGTTTGTCAAGGTCGAGCCCCAGTCGTTGGCTTCGATTAAAACGAATCATTGTTCATCACCTCCTAACGTTGCCGAGGGGCAAATTTGCCGCACAGTACAATAGGAGCAATGAGCTCCTGGCGTGGCATGAACATGCCCTTGACGCGCTGTTTGAATCGCTCTTCCCGCCGTGCGAATACGTTCCGATATCCAAGCACGGAAGCCGTTTTGCGAAGAAAACTCACTCCCCGGTTTACGGTGATGGGTTTGTGCATACGTTGTCCTTTCGCCGAGTTCATTGCCATCGAGATATTTGAGAATCGATGCATCCAGTTCAACGTAATGAGTGGTTGATTCTCCGATTTCAGTTACACCGATACCGACTACACGATCGCCTGGATGGCTTTGCTCCCACGCTCGGGCATAGAGTCCGAGTTGAACTTCATCAAACATACCTTTCCGATGACGGTTGCCCTTCTTTTTGGGTTTAGGGCCATTCACCGTTTTCAAGTCACGAATGATTACGAGGCGGTTTGCTGGATAAATATCTTTCAAATCGAGCGGGAGCACCGTCGAAATCGGGGTGCTGGCCAAGACGCCATCGGCTCGTGCCTGAATCTGCTGTTCTTCACTAAGTACAACAACATCAACTCGATCGATTCGGCCTGAAAGATTAATTTGAATCGATTTCCCTGCATCATCAAATCCATTTATTTTGACATGTCCGGTCTTTCTTTCGTTCAGCATCCATTCGCACGCCAAGGGAGCTGAGGCGGTTAATTCAAGATCTGCTGAAATCATTCTTCCAAGGCGCCCACTGGGTTCTAATTCAATCTCGCCTTCAAGATGCATACGCCATTGACTCGGCGTAACTCCAAGCATTTCTCTGCAACGGTGGACTGCTACTGCATCATTTCGCGCTAACCAAGGAACTTCGCGTTCAAGATATGAAAGTACACTGTCCCATAATTCTGGAACCGTTTTCATCGGCCCTTGGTGGAGTGGAAGGGGGTTGTCAACAGCTTCTGCAGCCGTAAGAACACCGTGGGCATTCAGCATGGCTGCTTCTGCATCGTGAACCATCGTGCCTCGGGCTCGGGCATCGACATCTTCGCTTTGTACATCTTCAGGTTCTGCTTTCAAACGTTTATTCATCCATGCCATCCGAGGACATTTAAGCCAGGATTGAAGACGACTTTGAGACCAAGTCTCCCGCTCCATTCCTGTAGAGTGAAAACCAGTTGTCGCGTTCAGAACTGGACTTTGTAAATCGAGAGCGGGGAGAGGGCGGGGGTCGATGGCTGGACCTTTGGACATTGAATTCCGCTTTAGGCCGAGGTGTGGCCAATGCTGTTGTTGGCTTGAACCGAGAAGTACTTGGGAGTTTGAAGGCTGTAATATGAGATCGTCGGTACTCACCATATGTTCTCGGTTCTCCCAAGTAAAATAGTCTCCATTTTCCAAGTCCTTCATCACCGGTTGTCGAAGGCTACGATCTGTTTGAATCGGAAGTTCGTGCGCCATTGCTAGAGCCGTTTGAGAAAGCACTTTGCCGGAAGGGGCAGCTGCGTCAAGTAGTTGCAGTCCAAGCCGTTGACGTTCGTCTCTGCCCCTGTGGCCTGCGCGTTCTCCAACTGCTTTACCTTCGACCATGGTCATCGTAAAAGGCCGGGGAGTAAGCCAAACAAGGCCACCTCCGTGTTCATCCTTTGTCCAGTGCCAACTTCGATGAAGGCGGCCCTCTTGATGTTCAAAGTCCTGAAGAAAAGAAGGAGCCGGTTGTAAGGTTGCAAGTGAACCTTCATGCCGAATTTCGGTTAACCATTCTGATAAAGGCGCGCTTGGGCCGCCGCCTTCTTCAGCACTGGTGTCAAAGATGACGACTTCTTGAGCTGCATTGAGTAGATGACGAAGGTGATGCCGTCCTTGACGAATCGCGAGATCGGTATTAAACAGCCCAAGATGAACTTGTGCAGGTGCGTCAAGCCATGGTACTTTCGAAGTTTTCATCGACCACGAATTGACATCCAAACCTGCCAAGAGTATCAAATCAGCTTCAACGCCATGGGCTTGTTCCGGGGTGAGCACCTGGATGGACTTCCCTCGAGAACGTGAACGAGGTAATGAGGTATGGGCGAGAAGGTGATCGAAATATTCGATGAAGAGGGGGCCTTTTTCTGGAACCGAATAGCCTGCTTTTTCGAGGAGGGTTTGCGTGGATTCATGAGATTCCCTCACCATTTGCAGCCCTGCGAGAGACCGGTCATGTTTTGCAGTCCGAGTTGAAAGGTCAATCCAATCGATATGGCTGTAGATTATATCGAGCCATTCAATTCCCGATTTTGGACGCTGCGGGAGAGGAAGAGGCCGTTGGGTCGAACAGCCAAGTGGTTGTTTTGGGATTTTGGAAAGAGTCTCTTGGTCGACCAGTGGGGCCCATGTCTCAGCAATGCAGTGTAACCACCATTGGGTTTCTTCAAGTGCTTGACGTGCCTTGTTTTTGTTTTCTCCAAGCTGCGGAGTTGCTTGTGCAAGCGTTGCAAGCCATCGTAAAAGAGATCCTTGCCCCCCTCGTACGTGGAATGAACGAGCGATTTTTTCGAGAATGTCAGAATGAGGAAATGGTTTCCATGATGGTTCGCTGGGGTGAGTGAGTTGCTCGATTGCACCGTTGTTCAAAGGAAGACTTTGATGTTCATACAACCCCCGAAGATGTTCGAGTGACCAAGCATCCATGCCAATACCGAGTTTCATTGCCCGAGCCAATCCCGCAACTGCTGGTATTTCTTCGAGCTTTTTCTGTTCCACCCCGCACTGATAACCAAGAGACGCGAGGCGTGAGTGCCATTGTTCTTGGTTGGAATCTGCAGCTCCATCGACGATAAGTACGCGCCCCTTGGATTGGAGGCCGTATGACCGTAACAATTCAATTGCAGCATCCATTGAATGTGCTCCTCGTTCCAAAGTGATACGATGCAGTGAAGTGTTTCTCTGCTCACCTCGTCTTGAACGCCAATGGGGTTCGTTTGGTGGAAACCATACTTCGTGCTTTGGAACCCATTCAGGAAGGTCTGCTTGCGTCACATAGTCCCATTCTGCATCAAAGAGGTAAGCTCCGTGAAAGCCAAGGCGGAAAGAACCTGCTGAACAAAGTTGGTGGATTGGACGTATTTTAGAAAGAGATGTAAAGAAACTACGCTCAATTTCGGAGTAATCTGGTGCCGTATCTAAAACCACAATTCCCCGTACATCATTCAAAGTGAAGGGGACCTCAGAACTTGTTTGAAGCGCCCTCATGAGACGGCCAAAAGCATGGTGAGGGTGAGTTCCGCCTAATTTTGCTTCGAGATTGTGTAGAAGTGAATCAAATTCTTTTGCTCCAGGATCGCCTTCCCAGGACCACGGGTTGTTCAATTGATGCAAAGTCTGATGGAGTTTGAGGAGGCGTTCCGTTTGGTATGATGACCACTTCCTGCCTTCGATGGCTGCAAATAACAAGGGTAACTCTCCCTTTTCAGCTGCTTGTTTGGTGTGAGCATGAATGATTGAAAACAATCCTGCATCATTTCCAAACAAGGGTGGTATACCAAGGTCAAGTGTTAACAATTGAAGCAAACGAACTATCGTCAAATGATGTGTTGTATCAACAGGTGAATTGGTTTGTGCGAGTTGGAGCAAGGTTTGATTCCGACTGGCTTCATTGGGGTGAAGGACCAAAATATTTTCAGCAGAACCATTTTCAAGTGCATCGGAGAACCATGGAGGAATGTTATCGCCTGCATCGACCGCTTCAAGCGTGAGTGATGCAACATTTCCCTGCTTCATCTTGTCGCCCCAAGACCAATACAACCGTCGACTGTTCTTGAAGCCTCTCGGTACATTCTCCGAAAGAGGCGCTTTAAGCTGGTATTTTGATAAGGTGATTTTATGGTCGAATATCATCTCTGTTTGTCTTTTTAGAGATAATCAAAAGAATCTTTAAGATATAAATTCTAAAATCAAGCCAATTTGGTAGAATTCACATGGGTTGAATGCTTTGATATCCAAGTTCCAACTCGGAAGAGTATGCGGAAATTCTTCTTTCTTATCGGAATCCTACTTCTAGCTTCGGTTGGCCCTACGCTCAGTGTTGCTGCACCAGCGACAACGACAGATGCCGGCATACTGTTCGGAGGTCAGTCGTTTAACGCAAATCAGTCCGGTTCATCAACGGTCAATTTCAGTGAATTACCTTCAGTTGTTGAAGTCTACACTGCGACATGGTGTTCGAACTGTGTCGATGTCGAACATGCTCTTGAAAACATCGAAAATACAACTGGTTTACAGCAGTACCACACACATCGAGCCATCAACGAAGTTCAAGACCCGCTTGGGAGCATTGAAATCGATCAACGCTTCCATGATCGCTATGGTGTAATGGCCCCACCTGTTGTCGTGTTTAATGGCTCGGTCATTAAAGTCGGAAGCGTGACTGATGCCGATTCCTTAGAAAATGAATTTACTGAACTCGCTCAACAAAATATGGATATATCTGGCACTTCGACTTTTGCTTGGAATTCAACAAGTAACACGACAGGGACTGCTACATGGAACATTAATCCTCTTAATTTGAGCGTGATTCAGTGGCAATTGGACCAAGGAAGTTCACTTTCCGCCTACGCTTGGATTGTAGAAGCTTCGGCATCCTTTGAAGAAGGGACCAATGGCCTTGGAGATTATCCACACGTCGTTCGAGGTATCGTTGAACTGGGTGAAATCAACATGACTTCGAATGTCCTTTCAGGAAGTGCAAACATAACCCTTCCACCGGCATACGATGGCAATGATTTGTCGGTTCACTTAATCTATCAATTCAACCAACCTGCTGAAGTTGAGGAACCAAGGGTCGAAACCCCACCATTGATCGATAGCCCAGAAGAAGGGTTGCCTGCTGCTTCACTTCTCGCCAGTCTTTGTGTTATCTTTGGGGCTGCATTCATTCGTAAAGAATGATGATAAGTAGGAAATCAGTGACTGTTACAGTCATTTAGAAGTGGTTGTACATCGCAAATGAATCGCTCAAAAAGTGGCGAAAACACTCAAAATGCGTTGGATATCTTCATCGGTAATGTGCAGATGGACAACGATACGGCACGCATGAGGTTGAATGTCCATGACATCGATTCCTGAGAGGCGCAGTTGTTCCATCACTTGTGTAGCTGGAACTTCAGATTGGAAATAAACCATGTTGGTTTCTATCGTTTGCATATCGACTTCAAATCCTTCAATTTTATCAATGGCTTCTGCCAATACTTTCGTTCTTCGATGGTCTTCTTCGAGACGGTCGATGTTGTGGTCAAGTGCGTACAAGCATGCTGCTGCAAGAATGCCGGCCTGACGCATACCGCCGCCGAACATCTTTCTCCAACGATGGGCACGTGTGATAAAGGCTGTAGAACCAACCAGAACCGAACCGACTGGCGCTCCTAACCCTTTGGAAAAACAAATTGAAATTGAATCATAATCTCGGACCATACGGGCAACTGGAGTGTTTGTAGCAACTGCAGCATTGAAAATTCTGGCACCGTCCATGTGTGTGGCACAGTCGTTTTCCTTGGCTAGAGCGGCGATTGCATCGAGGGTAGCTTGAGGATAGCATGCACCTCCGCCTCTGTTGGAAGTATTCTCAACACAGACCAGTGAACCATCTGGATAGTGAGAAAGAGAGCCTGCTTGTTTACGAATCGCTTGTTCGACGTCTTCAACTCGCATCAAACCACCATGCACATCAACTAAAGCAATTGATGCACCACACAATGCTGCATAACCGCCTCCTTCATAGAGGTAAATGTGACTGTTTTTAGCCGTGATTATTTCGTCACCGGGAGAGGTGTGTGCTCGAAGAGCAATTGCATTTGACATCGTTCCCGAAGGTACGAACAGTCCAGCCTCTTTGCCACACAATACGGCAAGGCGCTGTTCCAATTGAGTGACTGTAGGGTCGTCTCCAAGAACATCGTCTCCGACCTCTGCATGAATCATCGCTTCGCGCATCGATGGAGTTGGTTGAGTAACCGTGTCTGAGCGAAGGTCGACTCGGTCCGAAGGGTAGTCACGCATATCACTCGCAAAGCGCCTCTCTTCATCAATTCGATGGAGTGGTCTAGAGTAATTTCAATTCACCAGTAATCTCTTCAAGAATTACATCTCTTTCTGGGCCAAGAGCCAGTACAGTAAGTGAACCGCTCGGGATTTGAGTATGGCCTGCATCATGAACGAGAGTTGTCAAAATACCTGCTGATTTTGCTTGCTTTTCAAGGTCGAGAAGATGTTCTGCATCACGTCCCTTGAGGCAGACTTTCTTTTGACCAGTCGCAAGCCATTGTTCAAGATTCATCGGTTTTTCAGCCCCTGACTTCATGGTAGCCATAACCGCCCCGTGCCCTACTTGAGCTGCAATTTTTCCCTTGCCCATCTTCAATCCTTGATTCACAACACAGACCATTTTACATGGCCCTTCCAGAGGTTTTCCGGAAGGGTCAGGTGCGGTGATTCGATGTAAGAATGAACGAAAACTCATACGAACACCTAGTAGGGCTTCAATTCCGAAACAAGTGCATCAATCGCCCGCCGTGGTGCAGGCCCAATGCCGAGTACTGTCACCGTTCCTGGGGGGACCTCTGTATGACCGGCATCTTTCACGATATACGTGACCAGCCCGGCTGCTTGAGCTTGACCTGCAAGACGTTGTAAAGATGCCAAATCGTCAACACGTAAGCAAATCTTACGAGCTCCAGCATTCTTCCACCGTTCAACCAAACGGGCATGTGTTTTCCGAGCATTCAATGTGCATGATACTGCAGCATGAGAGCATTGAACAGCAAGCTTGCCTGCAGACATTTTCAAATCGTGCCGTGCAATGAGGACCATTGAGGGTTCATCAGCCGTCGATACCATGGCTATTCACCACCGTAAATTCGATTTCTTCAAGACTTGGCTCTTCCTCAAGCAGTCGGGTAAACCAGCCACCCAGCCAAATGGCAAAGGTCAAATTTCCAACCATATGCAGGAAATCAAATGGCAATCCATGGCCAAGATATATGATGAATTCAGTGAAACTGATTGTACCATCGAGGATCGAAAAGGACACAATGAAATCAAACCAAAATGCGGCTATAACAGAGGCCATGCATGCCCGGCCAAGATTGAATCCTGTGGATGTAACAAGTGACAATCGAGAACCGGCAATTGCGATACTGGCCCATCCTGCTGCTTGGAAAACAGTCCACCAGCCATCACCGATAAAGAAATTAGAAATCATTGCGACAAGGACGGCGAATGCAGCACCGCGGCGTGCACCCAATTGTGCCCCTACCAAGAGTGCTGCAACTGTAACAGGTTGAACATTCGGAATTGGTTGCATTACCACTCGAATTAAAGAGACTGAAAGTACCAAAGTCGCCATGAAGAGAGAATCGAAAATTGGTCGCTTGGTTGGCTTAGCCAATAACCAAAAAGCACAACTAAGCAAAACAACATCCAGTAACACACTCGCAAGAGGTGAGAGGGTGGGGCCGTGTACGCCCATTGCTTGGAACATGAATCGACCCAAGAGGGTTGATGATTTGAGGCTTACCTAAGTTATACAGGCGTCCACCGGACTATTGAGGTTGTGTTGACTATGGAATTATCTGCAGAAATGATGCCTTTTGAGCCATCGACTGAGAATTCCCAACCTTCCCCTTCGATGCCATCAATCGATTCAACATACCAGCCAATTCCTGTCAAATCACTGGTAAGTTCAATTTCTAATTCTTTGCAAGCGGCTTGCGTTAATGAGAATACGTCGTCATGGCCGACAAAACCTCCAATAGAATGCTCTACTCCATTGATTTCAAAAATGACAATTTGTGTACCGAGCCATGCGTCTGGCCACTGTTCATTCCATTCCTCTGAAGATGATTTTTCTGGAAACTGTTCATCAAAAGATTTCGACCATTGATTGGATAAATCGGGGAAAATGAGTAAGACCAAGATGAGAGCTAACAAACTTGAAGTGCGCCAAAACCACTCTCGTTTCCCACTTAGCAAAAAGGCACAGGATGTACCTAGCAAGAGAAATATCACAAAAATAAGCCCTTGTACGCCCCAATCGAACTCTTCAAGAGAAGAAGTTTCCACTTCCTCAATATTGCTGAATACCCGTAGGATTGATTGATCATTTCCGAAGACGGTAAAGCTCGTCAGTCCAACTGAAAATTGGATTGGTGCGGCAGTACCGTAACCATATAAACCAACATCAATGGGTGAATACGTCAAATTCTCTTGGTCATGAATGAAAAAAATACCCCAGTTTGATTCTGGAAGGTTGGATGGAGCAAGAATCTGGCCATCATCAAACCAGCCAATTTCCCCATTGGTATGGAATGGAATCACATCAATAACTTTGCATACGTTTGTGCAATGAAGCCTTCGAAGATTCGAAGAATCTCCAGTCACGACATATTCGCCCCGCACACTCGGAATTGCGGGTGATGGCCCCGCAGGAATTTGCTGCAACAGGGTAGCGTTTGATGGATTAAAAACTGCAATAGTACTGCCCGCAGCTGCCTGTGCATGAATGAGTATACCGGCCTGTGTCACCAAAGGTGCATGACGGATCTTTCCAAGTTGAAGAGCATGCGATGTCGCATTACCTGTTCGGTTGAGATGCCAAAGATGGCCCGATTCATCTCCCATGAAATAACCAAGTTCATCAACAGTCACTCCATTTCTCCAACCCAATCCTGTTTCTGTCCACCATTGCTGTTGACCATCAGCAAGACAGTATTGACCTACACCTTGCCGTGTTGGAATAACCACAAACTCCCCATCCAGAGCAAGTTGGCCGGTTACGCCCCAGCCGATGACCTCGGATTGTGTAGACCAAAGTACCGTACCGTTCGAAGGGGCGAGGGCTTCAATAAGGCCGCTGGTCCATCCAACCAGGACCATATCTGGCCATGAACCACACTGGCCTTGGCCTGCTTGAATGGAGAGAAGTGGTGACATGTCGTTATTGGTTGAAGCGGCGTTCGAGTGATGCCATATTTTATTTCCCGTGAGGTCAAATGCAGTCACTGCTGGCTCGTCATTCCCTGACGTTCGAACGAGAAGTTGTTCACCGGTAAACAAAGGTGATGTCGAAATATAACCCGTTTGAAAGTCATATTCCCAGGAAAATGAATGCGTATCATCCCAGGGAGTGGCGGATTCTTGAGCGATAATTGCTGGTACAAGAAGAAGTGAGACAAACAGCAACGCCATCAAGCGTCGAAACATAGAGATCACTCCGAAAACTTCTGTATCGCTTGTCGTAGAAGAGCACTGACGACTTTGCCGTCTGCAGCACCAACCGCTTGCATTACAACGCCCATCAAAGGACCCATTGCCGCCATGCCGCGCTCTTTGACAAAGTCTGCTCGTTCGGCGACAATGCCTTCGATAACTGCTCCTAAATCTCCTTCATCTGCGGGCTTGAAGCCGTTTGCTTCACCGTATTCAGCAATCTTTTCACTGGTTGGATTCAGGCCTTTGAAATGTTCAATAATTTCATTCATTGATTCACGAGTAATAAGGCCCGCTTCCTTGACTGCCATGACGTTGGCACAAAGTTCTGGGGCCGCTGTATCATTCTCCATCAAGACACTCGCCCAACCTTTGTGGGGTAATTGTGATGCGTATTCGACAAAAAGGTCATCGAGTTCTCTTGCCAGTAATTGACTTGCCTGGTCATCAGAAATATCATATTTAGAAATACGCTCACGGCGTTCATCATCTGTCATTGGTAATGTCTGAAGCGTTTCTTGCCATCGTTCAGAGGTGAGGCTGAAAACGGGAACGTCGGTCTCTGGATACATACGAGCCCCGCCCGGCAAGGGGCGCATGGGAGTGGTTGTTCCATCATCGGGAGCCCCTTTCTTAATTACGACGTTTCGAACTTCTTGAGCAATTCGATGCCATGCTTTGCGTGCCCGGGTCAGTACACTTTCAAGCGCCAACTCAGCCTGCCATCGAGGAGCTAAACACAGGATGAAACCATCACTTGAGTCAAGAGAGAGTTGAGTTCGAACTGCATCTACATGTTCGGCCTCAATCCCATATGCCGGTAATTCATCAGAATGGAATACGCCTTTGACGCCTGCTAGTTTTGCAGCACCTGCTAATTCTCGACCAAGTCGAGGCATTTGAGCCCCTTCTTTATCTGAAGATTTATCGCCGAACTTTCCTGCAAGACCTGGGAGCGGGAGTGCAAGCATGGTGAAGTCTTGTTTCAAACCGGTTTGAACCATCTTTGATTCACAAGATGTGAAACATATGCTGACGTCTTCCAATACCAGCGGCAGGTGTTTCTCGACAGCTTGTGCAACTTCTGCTTCGAGTGTTGCATCATCACTTCTCCGATCTGGAGGAAGTGCTGGTAAGGAGAGGAGCGAACGCAACTCATTGGCAAGACGGTAGAAATGCAGTTGACGAGCCATTTCGAGACGGATGATTCGAGGGATCCATGATAAATCCTGGCAACCTTTGATTTCAACACGGTCGCCACAGGCCAAAGAAACGTTGAGATCCTGACGAATGCTTCCAAGCCCTCTTCGAACTTTTCGAGTTTGACGCAAACATCGTCCAAGTGCCATCGAAGTTTCTTTTGCGTGTTCTGGGGTCTGAACATCAGGCGCTGTAGCAATCTCAATCAAAGGTAATCCTAAACGGTCTAAGTTGTAGATAACTTGTTCCCCATCACCTGTTGAGATGGTATCGAGTTTACGCGCACTGTCTTCTTCAAGGCACAAAACATCAACGCCGACGGGGCCTGTTTCTGTTTGCAGAACACCATCGGTTGAAACTAAAGAGGTGCGTTGAAAGCCACTTGTATTGGATCCATCGACGACGGTTTTTCTCATCGTTTGAAGGAGCGTAACTGGTTTTGCATCAAGCAGTGCAGAGACTGTCAAAGCGATGGAAACCGCATCTTCATCATGGGGAAGTGGGGGTTGTTCATCCAATTCGATCAGGCCGGAGTTTGGTGATTGGACATAGACAAAAGAACGGTTACGCCGTGTTTCAAATCGAGCTGCAATATCGATTGCACCGCCTTCACCCCGAGCTGCTCTTAGCCGGCGTTGGTAACGGTTCCATTGCTCTGGTACGGTGTCAATAGTGACATCAAAAAGGACTCCTGGTTGGCGGGAATGAAGCTTGCCTGTTGCAAGCTGTTGATGCACTTCAATGCCACACATGAAGCCTAATTGTGGCGGGTCAAGTGCAGTGGCATCCTCGACATCGCCGATTGGCTCAGTGCGAATTGGGTCGGCCATATTATGCCGGAGTCGTTCATCCTTCAAGACTACAACCCTTCACATTCAAGCAATTTGTAAGGTATCATAACCAGATGGGCGAAGCATTCGTCCATGCTGACAGAGTTTGTCAATGACGTCTTCTGCGGTTGTACGGTCGATATCATAACGTTCAGCTTCATTGAAGACATCCAATAATTGGGCTACTCCGCCACCGTTTGCTGCTAAGGAAGCGACAATTTCCATAATGGCTTTCTCTCGGTTACGAACGGTTCCTTTCTTGCCAGTAACAAGTGTCGTTTCATCGAAATTACCACCCATGAGTTCTTCTCGCCAAAGTCGAGTCATTCGTACAGCCCTTTGTGCATCTTCAAGGGTAGCAACTTGAGACAAACGGATACGAGCGCTCGCTTCTGCTAATCGGGCTAAAGCCTCAAGAGAACGGGCCGTAATGGCCACGCTATCGTTCGAGTCACCGATTTGTTTTCGGGTATCGACGTAAAAATTGACGATTGCATCACGTGCATCTTGTTCGAGGTGAGGGTGAACGGTTCGCTTGGAATACGCAATGTATTTTCGAATCAAATCGCGAGAAAGTACTTCCCCATGCTCAGTATTCTGTTCTACACCTGAACGAGATGAGTTTTTGGTTGGGTCAGGAGCACTCCCTTCATTGACCAATAATTCACTGATTCCCTGTAAACGATTACTGATGATGTGATGGGCAATCTTTGCATCCTTTTCCATTTCTGGAGAATCTGTCAACAACCAGATGATATCGAATCGAGAAACCAAGGGTGGAGCGAGATTGATTTGGGCAGTAAACGGAACTTCCGACACGGGCTCAAATCGACCGTTCTTTGGGTTAGCAGCAGCCAAAACAGCGCACCGGGTGCGCAGGCTGGCGTTGATTCCGGCTTTGGATATCGAAATTTTCTGTTGCTCCATTGCCTCGTGCATACTCGAACGGTCCCCTTCATTCATTTTGTCGAATTCGTCAATAGCGGCTAATCCAAGATCGGCAAGAACCAATGCTCCAGCCTCTAAAGTCCATCGCCCATCTGCAGCAGGGTCCTGGACGGCTGCTGCAGTAAGTCCAGCAGCAGATGCGGATTGACCCGAAGTAAATCGGCCACGTGGTGATATTTTTGACATGTAATTGAGCAACTGCGATTTTGCCACCCCGGGGTCACCCATCAGTAAAATATGGATGTCGCCACGGTTACGAGTTCCATCCGAATTGAGTCGTGCCACGCCGCCAAACAATTGTAAGGCTAAGGACTGTTTTACAGAATTCATTCCAAAGATCGAAGGAGCGATACTGTTGGTAAAAAGTTCGAAAATATCCGGCCGGCGTGCTAATTCTTTGATTTCTAATTCTTCATCCTCAGTGATGACAATTTCTTCAAGAGGAATATTTTGTCGTTCAAGAGAATGTATCCGAAGAAAAATATCGAACACAGGAGTGTCTTTTCCACCTTTTCGTTGTGAACGAATGAACAAAACACCGTTCGCTTTGACTCGGTCACCCGGATTGAGTTTTCCAGCCAAATCATGTTCTGCGATACAGGTGATTCGCTCTGGTTGAATTCCACCTTTCATTTGCTCAGGTAATTCTTGTAATTCCATAAATTGTGAATTGATAAGGATTGAATCTTTCTGATTCAACTCAAAACGAGTTTGACGTTTTGCTCGACCGCATCCACCATCCAATTGTTGACATTCAATCGGTTCGATCAGTTCTTGTTCATTGGGCTGATTGATGACCATCGAATGACCGCACGCAACACATTCGAAGGTGGCTGAGTATATTCGAGGTCGGACACCTGATATTTTTGTCGTTACAGCATCAATAGCGAGCATTATTCCGATATCGTCAGCTCGCAATTGAGAGACGGTTCGAACTTGGTCAACAGGAAGGTGAATAATTCGAACAAAGGGGTACATCGTGGTGTGACCTGCATCCATTAGGAATTGGCGCAGGGCTTGATTTGATGCATGGAAATGGAGTTCTGGGTGTTGGACAATATCGTGTGCGAATTCATGGTCAAAGCCTTCAATAACTCGATACGAAACTTCGAGCGATTGTTCATCTGGCCACATTTGTGCGAGATTGTGGACTGATTCAGCAAAGTGGTCTTGGATCAAAGAAGTCCAGCGTGCAGGAAGGTCGAATTCTTGAAGCATTTTGGTCACCTATGAATTGCGGGATTGGGTCCCGACTTCCAAACATTATTGGCTACGGTATTTAGCCATAGCCTCGCGAAAAACCTACCCCCTCATTTCCACTGGAGACGAAGTGGAAAGACAGCCTGCGTTTACACTGGAAATCCATGTCCACTGCCAAAGAGCCAGGACCGCAGATAACATGAGGAAGAAGACTGTCGCTTGAACCATGCCGAAGCATGCGTTTGCCCCTACCAATGGTCGTTTTCAACGGTGGGTATTGGACTCTCCTCTCTTAGAAAATCGATTGGATGATCCCACTGAACGTGAGATTCTCACCCACATTTCACCTGAAGGAATCGAGATGATGGAACAAGGAAAAGCACTACCGGTATTGATTTATTTGGCTCCATTTACATCCTCTGGCCCTGCTCGAGCAGGTTGGAAGGCGTTCGGCGAAACATTGCCACAACGACATGAGCGATTGGTAAAATCTGGGAAGATGGAACCTGTAGTTTTGGTAATGCCTGATACCTTCACCTCACTTGGTGGAAATCAATTCGTCGATTCGCCCGTTCTTGGTCAATGGTCAACATGGCTATCTGAAGCTCTGAAACCTGCGATTGAATCACGTTATTTGACCAATGGAAATTTCGGTTTAATTGGGAAATCCTCGGGAGGATATGGGGCTTTGATGAACGTCATGCTTCAACCGGGTGCATGGGATGCAATCGCTTGTCACTCAGGCGATGTTGGTTTTGAAACCATGTTCTTACCTACTTTTGCAGAGACATTGACGCATGTGCGGCGATTTGGTGGCGTTGCTGGCTATGTCCAACATATTCGAGATGCTGCTTCGCTTTCAGGCCCTGATTTTCATTCCTTGATGATCTGTGCAATGGCTGCTTCCTATGACCCACAACCGCCAACTGAAGACAATCCTCTCGGCATCAAATTACCACTTGATGAAAATACGGCAGTTGTTGAAGAAGAAGCATGGTCGCGTTGGATGAACTTTGACCCGCTTACAATGCTCGAATCCAACCATGGTTCACTTGCTCAATTGAAGTGCTTACTCATTGATTGTGGAAACAGAGATCAATACCACATTCAGTATGGAAGTCGAAGATTTGTTGAACGTTTAATTGCATTTGAAGTCCCCCATACATGGGAAGAATTCGATGGAACTCATTCGGGAATCGATTTCAGATTAGACACAAGTTTTGCCAAATTATCCAAGGTCTTGTCGTAATTCTAACACACGACTGAGGCGGTGAGTTCTTCAAACGCCTTCTTTTGAAGGTGGCATGGCCGAACCTATGGACTATGCGAGTGCAGGTGTCGATATTGACCTTGAAGGGGCCGCTGTCGCCTCTCTTATCGCTTCACTGAGCGCATCCAGCCGTCCACCAGGAACTCCTGGAGCCCCCGTAGACCTCCCTGGCGGTTTTGGTGGGTTAATCGAATTCGGCGATTCGCTGCTTGCTCTTGCTACCGATGGAGTGGGAAGTAAATTACAAATAGCCTCTTTACTCAAACAATGGGGTGGTGTTGGGATTGATTGCATGGCCATGAATGTCAATGATTTACTGTGCGTTGGTGCTGAACCGATTGCTTTCGTTGATTATGTCGCTGTGCCGAAACCCGACCCTGAAACTCATGCAGCTCTTGGAGCATCGCTGGCTGAGGCTTGCCGATTGGCAAGAGTGACTTTGGCTGGAGGAGAAACCGCATCTTTGCCTGGTATCGTAACAGAACTTGACCTTTCAGGAACTGCGCTTGGCTATGTCAAGAAAGGTAATGCAATCACTGGTGAACATCTGGAATCCGGAGATGTACTCATTGGCCTTCCTTCATCTGGTGTGCATTCGAATGGCTATTCTTTGGTTCGCCGAGTTATGGAACATGCTGGACATCAATATACTGATGATGCACCGTTTAATGTTGCCAGTGTTGGCCGTAGTGTTATGCATTTCGAAGGAAATGATGATTCACAGTTCACCCTTGGTGAAGTGTTCCTTAATCCAACACGGATTTATTGCGACCCGATTGTTGACCTTCTGAAACATGCTGAAACCACTGAATCTGAGTTCGCCCTTTCCGATATCCGTGCAATCTGTCACGTAACAGGTGGTGGCCTCTCCAATCTGCTTCGACTGCATGGTTCTCTGGGGTGGCATATTGATTCACCTTTGGCCCCTCACCCAGAATTTGAGTGGTTACAAGAAGTCGGTGGCATCGAAACTCGTGAGATGTATCGAACCTTCAACATGGGCACTGGAATGATTCTTGCCGTATCAAAGCAACACGCGGAAACAATCTGTACTTGGTTGAACGAGCGTATGATCGGTACACAAGTCATCGGTCACGTTCATGACCAAGGTCACAAAGTCACTCATGCCATTGAAGGCGTCGAGTTCTCACACTATTGAGTGCTTACGCACTTAATTCATCGTTTGATGAATGTGTGACTCACTCGTCCTTTCGAGCTGCCATAATTAAACAGACAATTGCGCCAAGGTAAAGAAGCGGTGCCAAGTAATCTGTTGGGACGTCAAAGTTGGTCCAGTAGGTGAGCGACTCTTGGTTGGTCGTAACACTTGAGGCGAGGGTTTCAGCATCTGAGTCACCAATAACGGAACTTGATTCGATCGAAAACACTGCTTGTAAATTGGATGCATTTGGTGCGGTGTGTTGATCGGTAATTGGGCGCATGTCCAACCAGAAAGTGGATTCAGAAGAACCTGCGATAATTGCACCGCTGAGTTCTTCAGACTGTAGAATTACTTCACTACCAAAGTAAACAGGTAGAGCACCAGGCATTGCATCAAGCAATCCACCGGTGTTCAAGAGTTTTGCTTGGATAGGGCGGGTCAATGGGTCGAGAGATGCTGAACAGTCATTCACAACGATATCCTTCAGAGTTGAAGTTCCATCACATACAATTGCTGCAGTAGCGTATCCGGAGAGGTCGACCATGTCGCCATCCATTGTAAGGAAGCCACCTGTGGTTCCAATTCGGGATTCTGCAGTGATAAGGCCAAATGTATTGTCCATCTTAACGTCATCCTTCCATGCGAAGTATTCACTTCCATCAACAGATATCATCTCGCCTTTATCGCACGAAGAGACTTCTCCGGTACAGATGGTGTAACTTGTTCCTGTGTCACTGACAATACCGCCAGAGCCGTAGTAGGTTGCATTGGATTCAAGGCTGGTCCATCCAACAGTCATGTCCATTGGATTTCCTGAAGCAAGGAAGGCGACAACAGGGTCGTGCCATCCGAGCAACCAGTTGTTGAATTCTTGTTTGAGGTATGGGGTTGTACCGAATGAACTCATCAAGAACTCTGGGACAAATGATGCAAAGATTGGAGATGAGACAAAGAAACTCAATGCATCTGCTGCGTTTGCGTCAATCCCATACAGTGCACCAATGGTTACGTTGTTCCAAGGCATTGGTTCACCAGCTTCCTTTGTAGTGGTGTTGTATGGAGGCGTCGTCATTCCACTCAATTCACCATACATGAACAGGGCAGCTCCAGATGCGGTTGTCAATCCAAGAACTGGATGGTAGAGGATATGTGCTGATTGTTCTGGAGTGAGTGAAATTGCTGTGGCATCGGAATGCCCAGGGATTACACCATCTCCCCAATTGCCGCCCATGTTGAGGGAGTTCGTGAGGTATCCACCGTTGAGAGTATCTGCCGAACCAAAGGTGGCATTAACGAAGAGGGATGCAGTCATATCCCCAGTTCCGCCTTTCAAAACCATAGGCAAACTCTTGGCATCAGTTAGCCAAGCGCCAGCCCACATTGCTATTGCTCCATATTGAGTTGCATCAAGGCCGAATGTGGTCATTGCCGAAACTGCATCCATTTGCATGAACATTGCAAGTCCGAATGCAGTGCCTTCAACATTTGATGCAAGAAGACCTGTTGGGGTCTCTGTATCTTGTCCTGCGAAGAGGAGATTCATTGCAACCGTGTTGTCAATCGTAATGCCGAGGTTTGCAAATCGTGCTGAAGCATTCACAGAGGTTGCAGGTGTAGCATACCAAGTTGAATCGCCGCCTCCGTTACTAAGGAAAGTTCCACCAACACCGAAGCACGCTGCATGGTCTCGAGCGATTGTGGTGTTGAAGTCTGGAGTTGTTGCATCGGCCATTGCCATGTATCCCCAAATGGTTGCACGTTGCATTGTGCCGACATTGGCAAATCCATTTGCTGCGTCAGCCATTATGTCTGCATAAGTAGCGGTAGCAAATGTGGAACAATGTCCTGCAAGTAGTAAAACACCAAGTCCTTCTCCTCCAGTCAATGCTGCGGATTCACCTGTTGGCATCATTGCTGTATTCATAGCATACGACATATCTGAGAAATCTCCAGATTGCCCAGTTGCCTGAGAATAAGTGAGATTAATTGGGGCGGTTGAATTATTGCCATCATGGTCTTGTAGACCGGACATCCCCATAGCAAGGAAATACGCATCAAATGCGTCGAACCATCCATTGGCTACTGCTGCTGGAGCCATTGCATCTGCAGTTGTTTGATTATATCCAGCCGCAACCAGTTGTACTGATGCTCCAGCCATTTGTGCTGAAATTGTAGAAGCGGTTGCAATACCTGCTTGCATGTTTTCAAGATCATTGCCTAACATTCCTGCTGAGAAGCCAACTTTGGTCAATTCCATGATCCCATTGATTGCAAGTCCGGTTGCTCCAATAACTTGAGGAGTGAAACCGATGTTGAGTTGCGTGATTTGAACGTCACAAGGAGTATCAGTATCAACAGAGCATGCATAGGATGTGTTCTCGTGATAGGTGACTGTTCCAGCGGTTGAATTGTGAGAAGTAAAGGTTCGGTCTGAAGTGATGGTGTAAGTAACCGGTCCAATCTTTTCATGGGTTGGAGCACTACCGTTGGCAACTTCTGCTGCATTGGTTACTGTCCATCCATAGAAGTCTCG
>Ga0209711_10001779_pt1 | contig 20438 bp, 16 predicted proteins | sample ArcticOcean_MG_C_7_FD_187441 | JGI IMG/M metagenome (GOLD analysis project Ga0209711, IMG submission 187441) | Marine microbial communities from western Arctic Ocean - ArcticOcean_MG_CB11_88 (SPAdes) (version 2) | ecosystem: Environmental > Aquatic > Marine > Oceanic | place: Arctic Ocean...
GTTGATTTTGGAATAAAGACGCGCAGCGGATTCAGCCGAGCCGCGCAGTGGTGAGACAACACGGGAGCGCAGCAACGGCAGCCTCTTATTAAATGGGGGGAGGAGGGCAGTGCCAGAATGATTGAGGCTATACATGGGTTTTTGTTTATTATAGACTATATATAATTAAGTGGAGGCGGATAATCATTCAAAGCTCTACTTATGTGCAGAAATAATTGAGGAGCATGAGGGATACTAATGAGCAGTCAATATACCAATCGAAAAGTTGTTTTGAATCGACGACCCCAGGGAGAGCTGCGGGATGGTGATCTCTCTATAGTTAGTGAGCCAGTGAGAGAATTAGTCGAGGGGGAGTTATTGCTCAAAACCCTATGGTTGTCGCTTGACCCTTATATGCGGCCACGTATGAGTGAGATTAAAAACTATCTTGCACCTATTGGTATTGGCAAGGTGATTGTTGGCGAGACGGTTTCAGTGATTGTTGAATCAAAGTCTGAAAAATTTAGACAGGGAGACTTAGTTACCTGTTTTTCCGGTTGGCAGGAATACTTTCTAGCCAACGAGAATATGGAAAATATTTATAAGGTAAATGACCAAGGTTTGCCATTATCAATTTTCCTTGGCTCGGCAGGTATGACTGGGCGCACTGCTTATAGTGGTCTTACCTTTATTGGCAAGCCCAAGTTTGGAGAAACCTTAGTTGTGTCGGCTGCTGCCGGTTCAGTTGGCACGGTGGTGGGTCAGCTTGCTAAGGCGCAGGGATGTCACACAGTTGGCATTGCTGGAGGAGCAGAGAAATGTAGATTTTTAGTCGATGAGATGGGCTTTGATGCCGCTGTCGACTACAAGGATGATGATTTCGCAAACCATCTTAAAAGCGCATGCCCTGATGGCATTGATATTTATTTTGAGAACGTCGGCGGCGATGTCGCGAAGGCCGTTGCACCTCTATTAAATAAAGGTGCGCGTGTGCCCATTTGCGGTTATGTATCGGCCTACAACTCGCCGGATTTGAACAAGGCAGAAACACCCATGGATATTTTTAATGCACTCCCAGAGCCACCAGAATTTCGCTACTTTCAGGTGCGCGAGTGGCACGACCAATACCATGAGATTACAGCTCTACTGACAGAGAAGGTATTAAACGGTGAGCTCAAATATACAGAAACTATCGCCTACGGTTTAGAGAAGGCAGAGGCTGCCTTTAAAGGTTTACTGAGCGGAGCGAACCTTGGCAAGCAATTAGTGAAAGTGGCTGAATAAGTCTCATTTAATAGCGATACAGTTATGAAATTATACGATTTTCCGGGCGCCCCTAATCCAAAGCGTGTAAAAATATTTGCAAATGAGAAGGGCATCGAACTCGAATTGGTTCCCTGTGATATGCGCAGGGGCGAACACAAATCACCGGCGTTTTTGAAGAAAAATCCCAGCGGGAAAATACCTGTTCTTGAATTGGAGGACGGTCGTTGTATTTCAGAATCCGTGGCAATTTGTCGGTACTTGGAAGCAATCTGCCCGGAGCCAAACCTGTTCGGAGAAGGCGCTTTTGAATTGGGCCACATTGAAGCGAGGAATCGACATATCGAGTTTGAGATGTGGCGTGAAGTTGGAATCTCCTGGGTGCATGGGCCGATTGTTGCCCAGCTAGGAATCGTTAAGCAAATACCCGAAGCCAAGACCGCGAGCGATGTGGCGGCGCGCAGGTACTATGAGCGATTGGATCTTGAGTTGGCAGATAGCGCTTATGTTGCTGGTGATCGTTTTACCATTGCCGATATCAGTCTATTTACCGCCATTGCGTTTGCTAGCGCTATGGTAGATCTAAAACCCGACGCGCGTTTGAAAAATCTAAATGCGTGGTATGAATCTGTTCGGTCGCGACCGAGTATTTCTACGTTAGAGTAATCACACTATGAGAGCGAGAGAATTTATTGGTTTTGGCGGTGTTGTTTTAGCAGCCGATGCCTATGGGAACGAAGACCACCCTTGCGTGGTGTTGCTACCCGGAATAACGCAAACCCGTAAGGTATGGGCCAACGCTGCAAAGGCGCTGGCGCTGGCCGGTCGCTATGTTATTAGCTTGGATTTGCGAGGCCATGGTGGCAGTGATAGGCCTAAGGACTGCAATTACAGCTTAGATGCCTTTATTGGCGATTTAATGGCGTTTTTGGCTCAGCTGGAATCACGTCCTGTGATCATTGGCTCAAATTTTGGCGGTTGGATCGCCTTGGCAGCAGTAGGTAACGCTGCCGCACCTATAGCCACGGGTCTGGTTTTGACCAATCCGCCCCCAGACTTTCAAAGCTTGAATGAGGACAGTATTGCCGAAATAATTAGCCAGCGCGCTTCGAGCGATGATTTTGACCAAGGCTTGTTCGAAGGGGGTTTCGACTTTCTCGAATTGCAGAGCAAGCTTAAGCCAGCGGCACAAAACTTGAAGCTTCCTACGCTTATGGTGCGCGGTATTGAAAGCGAAGTAAGCTCATCAAAGGCAGCCCAATATTTCGCCGATTTAATCCCGCAGGCTGAGATTTCTGAAATTGAAGGTGCTGGGCACTATGTTGCCTTCGATAAAGCCGATGAATTCAGTGCTCTTGTATTGGAGTTTTTGGAAAGCCATATTCCGCACCAACCACCAGAGTACGTGAGTGGTTCAGATGCGCGAACCCTGCGAGATGCAATGGGATGTTTTGCCACAGGAATCACCGTGGTAACCACTTTGGATCAAGCAGGGACACCCATTGGCTTGACCGCAAATTCATTTAGTTCAGTCTCTCTTGATCCACCATTAGTCTCAGTTTGCCTAGGTGAGCATGTCGGCAGCTTAGATCTGTTCAGCGCTGCAAAATCCTTTGCGATAAATGTGTTGCACACTGGGCAGCAACCCGTTTCAAACGTATTTGCGTCTAAAGGGGTTGATCGTTTTGCAGATATTAAGTGGAGTACCTGGGATCAGAACGTCCCGATTATAGAGGGATCGCTAGCGAGTTATGAGTGCGTAAAAAAAGATATGATCGTTCAGGGTGATCACATTATATTTATTGGCGAAGTGGTAAGGGCGAAGTTTGAACCGCATCGTGACCCACTTTTATATTTTGGTGGTAAGTATAGGCGGTTACATTTTGGCTGATGGACTGTTGCTACGAGCGCTGCAGCGCTTGATCGATCTATTGATTAGATTAGATTAGAGAAAATTAAAAAATACCCTCAAAAAAGGTCTTCACGCCATATAAAAAATGAATGGTTTTTAGCGTGAATAGGCTTCTTTTATTATCCTGATATTCCTCAAAGCTCTGCAAATAATCTGGATTACCTGGGGCGACAATTAACTGCTTCATCCGCATATGTGCCGCCGTATGAATATCGCCCATTACTACAACATCATTTCTTATATGGTCAATGGCAATATAGTTACGACGCTCAAGTGTTTCCGGGCGTGTAATAGCGTCTTCGTAAGCCAGCTGTAATTCTTTTTTAACAGCGCTATCGCCATTGCGGTAAAGATTAGAAATGGCCCATGAAAGGTGCCAAACCGCATGGTTCCAATCAAGCACCAAAAAGGGCTTTGTATCGTAGAGCATATTAATATTATCGAAGTAGAGAACAGCAATCTTGGCAGCAATTTCTGGAGGAAGAATTTGGTCTCTAATGGCCCAAATTGGCAATTCTGAGGTGGATAGCTGCCTGGCGAATTCTGACTCTGCGACTTTCAACGTGGCGTCCCAATCAATACCCTCGATCAGCCATGGCGACTGATCATTGTAACTCACATAAGGCATAACAGATTCGCAGATTGGATTGGCTATGCCCGGTGAAGCAAAGCGCCGATCGCCCACCATATAATCCTCGACCAAAATAGTGTAGCACCAATTTTCTGGGTTATCGTTGGCCTGAGCACTGATTGAGCCCGGCTCTAACTGCCATGATCTGCTGGTTGCTGCAATTGTTGGGGCACCAATTTGATAGGTCATTTTATCTATAAGCTTGCCGTGACAGGTCAGGCTTATGCCTCCCGCTGGTGGCAATTCAAAGATGTCGGATTGATAGGTAAATCTGTCGCCTTTAAACGTCTCTGGCTTTTCTCTGGGATGATTATTCGCAATCACTGCATAGTCTTGCGATTCAACGATAAGGCTATCAGTAAGAGTCATTACTTGGTCCTGCGCATTACTGATTTCGCAGCCCCTGAGGTCAATAGAGGCTTCGGAGCTGTTGTGCAACTCTAGCCACTGGGGGCCTACACCCCCAGAACTGGGCATTAACTCTGTGACGAAGATGTCATTAGGGGCAGCAATATTAACCGGCGAGTCGCCGCAGCCTGCTATTAAAATTAGTAGGCTAACAAGGCAAGATTGGGTTATTCGTTTAGTTTTCATACTATCGCTACTCCTTATACTGTCGCTAACGCGCTTCTTTTATACTGGGAAATGTCCAGGTGCCGTTGAGTAGTTCAACCCTCGGTTGATACATTCTCACGACATAATTCCAACCTTCAGTGATAGGAATATAATTGATACTGTTGGGGTCTCCGCCCAGGTGTAGAGTGATGGAACCATCGGCGTTTTTTGCGGCGGTTTTATTACTAAAGCCATAGACGTTGTATGAGTTTTTTTCAAAATAACCCTCGCTGTTATACATGGCTAGCGACCAGAAGCCATCGACAGGAACATCTTTGATATGGAGCAGGTAGCCTTTATCTATAGGCAGCTTAGGTTCGACGGTAAGCAGTAGAGACTCGGTTTCCGGCAAGGTGCCAAATCCGTAGGCGCTCAGTAAGAGTTGCTTAATGGGGTCTACCTGCTCCCGGGTACCTGCCGCTTTTGAGTTATCACTGATGCCCTTGCCCAGTTCTAACAGTAGCTCTGTGATGGCCGCCATGCTGACTGGATCATATTGAGTATGGGTATAGGTTGTTTTAGACCCGCTGACAATGGTTATTTGATCCTGCAATTTATGGGCGGCCTGCAAATCATTAGGCACAGAATCAACAACCAGAGTGCGAACCAGAAGCCACACATAGTCCGTGTGGAATTCTTTTAGACTTAGCTTGTGACGACCGCCACCATGAAATAGTTTGTTGGTGAAGCCGTCTTCATTAACCACCTGCACCGACATATAGCGATCACCCGCGTCTGGCAGTATAACGCTGGCGCCTTGGCTAATGTCGACAATGGCTACGCTGTAGAGAGTGTCGCGGTTCAAGCGCTTACTACTACGGGCATCAATACCAACAACCTTGCGGCCATGGAAAAAGGTATTGATTTGGCCGCCGGCTCTATCAAGGTACCTGTCGAATTGAATAGCTGTTTTAGCCCGGACATAGTTAAAGGCAGTGACCTCAGTTAGCGGCTCACTGGTCTGAACCGCAGTGGAGAACAGAGTAATCAAAAGTAATCTGCTAGGGCTCATTGCTGAGAGGATCAGGTGATCCCCATTAAGTCTTCAAAGTTATTAGCATAAAAGTTATCTAACTCCTCGGGTGATGCCTGAACTGCGTCAAGGCTGCGCTCAAAATCTCCAAACGGATTACTACCGCCTTCGGGATGAGGGTAGTCAGTGTTGAACATCAGCATATCTTTACCAACACCGCGCAGTATCCAGCCGGTGTCCTCCACGTGCAATGGCGTGGCTCTCACTTGACGCTTCATGTAATCGGAAGGCTTCATCGATAGGTTTTTTAAGCCGAGATCAAACTTACCTAGTTCTGAAACGCCCAAGTCCAGATTTTGCATGCAGGCAGGCAACCAATTTGCGCCTAACTCAATGAGGCCGATCTTGAGATTCGGAAACCTCTCAAGCACACCATCATAGATCATGCAGGTCAGCCAGCGCTCTATTGAGTGGTGCAGAACCGGAAGGTCTTTCGGTGAGGTTGTTTCAACATTCATCGAGCGCGGGTCGAGTACCCGTTTTACCCCAGTGTTTTTATACTCTTCAGGCATGCGAGCGCCGCTACCAATGTGCAGCACTATCGGCACTCGGGCTTCTTCCATTAGCGCCCAAATAGGGTCATAGGCAATGTGTGACGGTGCGCGTCCTTCAAAGGCGTCGGAGCGCATCCAAAGTGATTTGACGCCCATGTTGATTGCTTGCCTGGCGCTTTCGAGGGCCATGCCCGGGTCTTTGAGTGAGAGGTAGCCCACTGACAGAAGGCGCGCACTATCGACAGCGCAAAAATCGACCATCGCTCTGTTCATTGCTTCGCTGCCGCCATAAACGACTCTTGGGTCTTGAGAGCCGGCAAAGCGTGATGCGAACACGAGGCCGGGGAATACCAACTGGCTACTAATGCCGGCGATGTCGAGTGAGTCTCGGCGTTCTTCTGAGTTAACGGCTCCATATGCCGCCATTAGATTTCGTTTGCCGGGACTACCGTACAAGTCAGACTTTAATAGGTTGGTTAGATCTGGATCTTTTCCCGCTAAACGATTTTGAGCCTGTGCAATGATAGGCTTTAATTCTGGAATGTCTTCAATTTTCAAAAAGGGCTTATCAAGGTTATCGCGGACATACTCACTAGTATAATCTTCCATCCAGCCGTCGTACTCAGTGATATGGCTGTCTGCATCGTGTACCGTTCGGTTTGCGCAGTGTGCTGTTGGTTGGTTCATGTTGGTTATGCCCTTTACGTTAATCGCTAGATAATCTATATGGGTATGGAGATTGTAGTATAGAAAACCTATAATAACGACTGATGCGAAGCATTGTCAATGATATGGCTGACAAATAAGTGTTGGGCGAGATCAGCCTGAATACGAATTTGATTCCTGAGATTGCAAACCAGTGGCAAGTTCCATGGTATAGGTAGTATCCTAAAGACTTATTTCTAAAATAGTTTGCGTTAGTGTATTGTCTGATCGCAATGAATAAGGAAGCGTGTTTATGAGTAGCAAGAAGCGCACTCGCCTTTCTCCTGAAGGCCGTAGAAACCAACTGCTGGACAGTGCCAGAGACCTTCTCCTGCAGGAGGGCTTTTCTGGTTTCACCATGGACGCGTTGGCTTCAGAGGCGGGGGTTAGCAATCCATTGATATACAAGTACTTTGATACCCGACTAGTGTTGTTGCAGGATCTCTGGGAGAGAGAGTATGAGAGTTATGCCCTTAGCGTTAAAGAGGAGTTATCTGAAGCAGAAAATTTTGAGGATGTCGTGTGGCTTTTCGTAAACCTCAATTTCAAACAGTTATCTCTAGGCGGAATTACTCATATTTTAGGCGCGCAGCCGGAACTACACGAAGTGACCAAACTGAGACAGAAAGATAATGTACGCAAAACCGGGCAGTTTCTGGTCAATACTGTGGAAGAGATGTACCACTTGACACCCTCTCAGGCGAGTCATGTTATCGCCCTGGCATCCGGTGCTTCTATCGAAGCCGCCAGGCACTATGCCAGATACGGTGGTAGCCGGAAAAAAATGGTGGAGGATACAGTCAGTTTTATTCTGAACGGTGTAGAGGCCTTTAAAACCTGACGGTGAATTCGCGCGGCGACCAGTCTCGGCTGGCCGCGCGCGATTAGGGAAGTACTACAGGCCCATATAAAATTCGAAGTTCTTACTGTAGAAGTTGTCCAATTCTTCTGGGGTAGCATCTACGGCGTTGAGGCTACGTTCAAAGTCACCGAAGGGGTCGCTGCCACCCTCAGGGTGAGGGTAGTCGGTGTTGAACATTAGAATGTCTTTGCCAACATTACGTAAAATCCAGCCGGCATCTTCCATATGCAGGGGCGCGACGCGAACCTGCCGCTGAATATACTCTGATGGTTTTAGAGAAAGTTTGTCTAAGCTGGTGTCAAACTTTCCTAGATGAAAACGGCCAATGTCCAAATTCGCGAGAGTGGTGGGAAGCCAATTAGCCCCCAGCTCAATAATGCCGACTTTGAGGCGCGGAAAGCGCTCCAGAACACCATGGTAGATCATACAGGTTAGCCAGCGCTCTATGGCGTGGTGCAATACAGGTATGTCATGGGCTTTAGTACTTTCTATATTGAACGGGCTCCCTTTCAGCTGACGCTCTTCACCGGTATTCATATACTCGGGTGGCATGTTTACCCCACTACCGATGTGCAGGGTGACTGCCACTCCGGCTTCTTCCATCATCGCCCAGAGAGGGTCGTAGTCCAGATGAGAAGGGGCGCGGCCTTCGACGGAATCCGCAATGACCCAGATTGAGCGAATACCAAGCTTCAGCGCTTTTTTAAGGCAATCCTGTGCGCGCAATGGATCGTTCAGGGGTACATGGCCCACTGCCAGCATGCGAGGATCGTCGGCGCAAAAGTCTGCCATACCACGATTCAAGGCGTCCGCGCCGCCGTACATTAAGTCCATGTCAGGGGTGCGCGAAAAACGCGCCATCGCGATGCTGGGAAAGATCAGCTGCGAGCTAACACCCATTATATCCAGCGATTCACTTCTTTCTGCCTTCTTGGTCGCACCGAAGGCTGCCCACATGTTGAGCTTTTCCCGCGCGCCGAAGATGTTCGATTTCAACGTTTCTGTCAGCTCCGGATCATTGCCTGCCAGACGCTTATCGGCCTGATCTATAATTCGCTTAAATATTGGATTGTCTGTCGTTAATTTGCTTGGCTTCAGGTTGGCTTTAACGTATTCGCTGGAATAGCTCTCTAGCCAGCCAGGATATTCGATTATGTGACTGTCTGCGTCATGAATGATTCTGCCTTCGCGGTGTGATTGCTGTGTACTCATTCTCTTTGATCCTTATCGTTTAGTTTTCGCTATTATAGAAACACTAAACTAAAAGTAAAGGATTAGTGAGTTTATTTTGAAGCCGTTGCCACTACCGATCTCTTTTGGGCCATCTAATGCTCAACGTTGTATTTTATAATCAGCGGCACTGGAGAGACCCTTTCTACCTGGGCTAACCGGCATCTAAGGTTTGGGTATTTCGAAAAATCGATGGTGCTTTTCACAACAATATGGCGAGTTACCTCGAGAAAAAAATGCCTAATACCTATTGCAATTTCTTTTTTACTATTATATGTTTAGTTAACTAGTGATTAGTGATGAATTTTTGAAAATAAAAAATTCGCACGCACCGCGCTAGTTCCAGTGAGGGTGCAACTCTCATTAAAGAGAAAAATAACTGACGCCATAAATGGCGTATTTAAGGGGCTGATAATGTTTGATATCGTTACTAATAATGATGCAAAAAGTAATTCACTTTTCCGTCGAAGCGCATTGTTTGCTGCTGTGCTCGCCACCGCTGCTGGCAACGTTTGGGCACAGGAGCAGGACGGTTTTCTGGATGAGGTTATTGTCACCGCCTCAAAGCGCGCTGAGACTCTTAGGGACTCCGCTATAGCTGTTTCGGTGATACCTGGCGATGTTATAGATAAAGCCCACGCGATTGATTTGTTTGACATGCAGAGCTTGGTTCCGTCGTTCAGGGCGCGACCTAGTTCAAGGGCAGGTGCAAGCATAATGACTGTCCGCGGTTTTACTAGTGCTTCTGCGGTGGGGTCAGAATCATCAATCGGTATGTATGTAGATGGGGTTTACCTGCCGCGTTCGCAATCACAAGTTATGGACTTACCACGACTGGAAAGAATCGAAGTGCTTGCAGGGCCGCAAAGTACCCTGTTTGGAAAAAATGCCGCGGCGGGTGCCATCAGTCTTGTGACAAAGGCGCCAACGCAGGAATTTGACGCCAAGGTTGAAGCGTCACTGGGTAACTATGATCATCGTCAGGTAAAAGCGTATGTTAGTGGCGGTGTGTCAGACACCGTTGCTCTGAGCCTTTCAGGTAGCAGTTATACGCGTGATGGCTACACCAAGAGCCTCAGTGGACTGCAAGATCTTAACGATAAAGACCGACTTAATTTACGCGCCCAGGCGCTTTGGCAGCCCACCGATGATGTCTCTATCAGAGTGATAGCCGATTACAGTGAGATAGACGAAGTATGCTGCTCAGCCAGTGCGGTACAAGTTGGTGGTACCGGTCTAATAATTCAAAGTCTGGGCGCTCAAACGCTCGATCCCGAACGGGCTTTTGACTACGAATCCTATCTCAATCACGATCAAGTCAACAAGATCGATGATACGGGTCTTTCAGTACATGCTGATGTCGATTTCGATGGCTTTACGCTCACTTCCATCACCGCTTACCGCGAGAATAACGTAGTGGGTGATGGTGATATTGATTACACCAGTGTCGATATAGCCAGAGGGCCCACTTATCAGGACTCGGAAATGTTCTCGCAGGAACTGCGCCTAACATCTACAGGTGATACCCGGTTGCAGTGGATGGCAGGGGCCTACCTCTTCCAGGAAGATGTAAAACTGGGTGGTGTCACCGAATACGGTGAAGACCTGCGTAATTACATGCTCGCGTTATCTCAAGGCGCTCTTGCAAGCCTTGAGCTGGCCACTGGTAACGCTCCTGGCACTTTTTTTCGCCAGGGTATAGAAGTTGCAGGAGCATCTGAATTGGATAATGACGCCTACTCATTTTTTGGTACTGTTGATTTTGATGTTACGGATCAGCTGACAGCTAGTGCTGGGATCAACTACACCAAAGATGAAAAAGAAGCGATGGTTTCGCAGGTTCGAAATGAAGACACCTTTTCCGCTCTGGACTTAGGAACATTGGCGGGTGGCGCCTTTGCCGGTTTTAGACCTTTTCAGTTTAGACCGCCTCAATTAGGGTTGCCCAATTCGGTAGAGTCAAATGAGTCGTCAGACGACGATACCACCTGGATGGTGCGTTTGGCTTACGAGGTAAATGACAATATTAATATTTATGGCAAGGTTGCAACCGGCTTTAAAGCAAGCTCGTGGGACCTGGGAGGATCCCATCCTCTGCGCTCTTCTGCCCAAGCCCTTGCGGAAGCCGGTCTGCTAACGTCCAATCAACAATACGGCGCTCGTTTCTCTGATCCGGAAAGTTCGTTGGTCTACGAGCTTGGCCTAAAAGCCTTTTACGATAATTTTTCTGTTACTGTGGCGGTGTTCGACCAGCAGATCGAAGATTTTCAGACCCGAGGCTTTGACGGTGTCCGATTTATTTCCACCAACGCAGGCGAGATGCAGGTTAAAGGGGCCGAGTTTGACCTCAACTATGCACCTGCAGAAAGTCTGCTTTTCAGATTGGCAGGAACCTACCTGGATCCAGAGTATGTTGACTATAAGAACGCACCGCCAGCCTTCGGCGCGGCAGCGCCGATTGACCGGTCTGGTACAAAACCCGGCGGCATTCCTGAATGGAGTCTGGTTGGCAGCGCCACTTATAATTTCAGCGCGGGTGCTGACGCCAATGGCTTTGTCAGAGCCGACTACGTTTACGAAGAAGAAACCGAGATCAATGACAGTTTCCCGGGAGTTAAGCGGGAGATCGGCACTTTCAATGCCAGTGCCGGCGTTGATTTTTCAAATGGTTTAACTGCCAGTTTATGGGGGCGTAACTTAAACAATGATGAATATTTTCATACAGCGTTTGCTGGAGTTGCCCAACCCGGCACCATAAACTCCTGGCCCAATCAGCCTCGAACTTATGGCCTCACCCTGGGTTATCGATTTCAATAGTCTTTAGTTAGAGATTACATAGTGAGAGTTCTTTTACTAGTCGCCTTTGCCGAAGTGGGTGTTGGCGGCTGGTTTATTGCTCTCTTGCAGGAATATTGGCTTTAATCGATCTAGCGACCATTTGCAGCGAGGCTACATGGAAATCACACGAGAACAGTTACCTTTAAGGACTAGGTTAGCCTATGCAATCGGGGAGATGGGCGAAATCGTTTTCCTGGGCATGTTTAATACTTTTATCGTCATTTACTATAACCAAGTAGTCGGTCTTTCCAATTCGCTTATAGGTATTGCGATAATGCTCGCAATGATCGGCGACGCTATATCCGATCCTATGGTTGGGATGATTTCTGATCGCTGGCGGTCGCGGCTGGGTAGACGCCACCCCTTTCTTTTTGCCGCTCCAATTCCGCTCGCTGTCTCACTGTACTTGATTTTCAGTCCGCCGGATTTGCTAACGGGTGGCGCTGCAGGTGAACCCAATCAAATGTGGCTGTTTGCCTGGTTAGCTTTTTGGACTATATGCGGGCGCTTGTTTGTAACCCTGTATACCATCCCGCATCACGCATTGGGAGCTGAGTTGGCCAAGGACCCCAATGACCGATCGAAGCTGTTCAGTCTGAACGCGACCATTGGGTATGTGTCAGGCGCGCTATTTTCCTTTACCGTCTGGGGCTTCTTTCTCAGTGGCGAAAGCCTATTGGCAGATGGGTCCGTTATACCTAAACACTTGGATGCATCGGCGTATCCACCCGTGGTTCTAACCGCCTGCGGGATGATCTTGGTGATGATAAACCTTAGTGCTTTTGGCACGCTGGATCGGGTGCCCTATTTAAGTTCGGCGCCTAAGAATCAGGCGCGAATGTCGCTCCTAAGTTTCTATCGAGAACTGATTGGCGCGTTTGCCAATCCCAACTATGCCTTTTTGATGATTGGTTTTTTCTTGCTCATGATTTCAGTTGGACTGAGTGACACCTTGTCGGTCTTTGTCGCAACCTATTTCTGGGAATTGAAACCCGAGCAAATCAAATGGTTCGGTCTGGTGTTAGTCCCGGCCGTTATCATCGGCGCGACTGCGTCTCCCGGTTTGATGAGAAAATTTGACCGCAAGCCGGTACTGATCGGCGGACTTCTTGGCTTAATGATATTTGGTCAGATACCCATAAATCTTCGCTTGTTAGATTTGATGCCCGTCAATGGGTCTGAAAATTTGCTGCCGATATTGCTGTTGAGTGCCCTGCTGGGGACGATATGTGCCGCGGCGGGCGCCGTTGCGATGATGTCAATCCTGGGTGATATAGCGGATGAAAACGAGTTGCTTAGAGGCCTGCGCCAGGAAGGATTGATCTATTCAGCGCGCGCATTCTTCGCAAAAGCATCCAACTCAGCGGGTCACCTAGTCGGTGGCATAGTGCTGGATCTGTATGTTGTGTTCCCCTTTGACGCGGTGCCCGGTGAAGTCGACAGTGAGGTTATCTGGCGTCTGGGTTTGTTCGGCGGGCCAATCATGGCCATCGCGGGTTTTTTCGCGCTGCCATTCTATGCGCGCTATCGGCTCACTCGAGCCAAACATCTCGAGATTCTGAACGAACTGGAAATAAATTCGCAACAGGGCAAAACAACGAGATACCTTTCACCCCAGCAGGTGAACCGGGAATCTTAGCCAGTACCATATGCACAATATTGTCGGTGATATCTTGCTGCTATTTCCGCGGCGCGCGCCAAGTTTAGTGGCGCTAGACTATAATGAGGGAGGTAAGATGAATTTGTTTGCGAGCCGTGCACTGCTGGTACTAGCTGTAGCTGCCAGCCCAGTCGTCGGACAGGACCGTGCACTCTATTGGGGCGATACTCACGTTCACAGCTCCAATTCGTTTGATGCCTATCTGGGATTCAATCGTTCTGTGGATCCCGCAACCGCCTACCGTTATGCCCAAGGTGAGCCCGTCATTCACCCTTACTATCAGGCGCGAGTGCAGATTGACACACCCCTGGATTTTCTTGTTATTGCCGATCATGCTGAGCTCATGGGGGCGTTGCAGACAATAGCCGAGACCGGTATTCCTCGCGACGGCCTCGGCTTTCTCGACAGCCTGAAAAGTTGGCTCATTGAGTATCGCTTGCGCAAGGCGCTGGAGGAATTTGATTTGTTCGGTCTGGCATCTTCGCTCATTAAGGATCGCGGTGGCCCCGTGGAAGCCGCCCGGCCGCCTGAAGAAGTGAGCAGCCCAATACCCAATGCGGATGTTATGGCGAGCGATACCTGGCAACAATATACACGCGTGGCAGACGCCTACAACGATCCGGGTCGGTTCACGGCCATGATCGGCTGGGAGTGGACCTCGGGGCCGGGCGGAGCCAACCTGCATCGGGTTGTTTTTACCGACGCCGATGGTGAGACAGCGCGCTCTTTTCAGCCCTATGGATCCAACGATAGTGCTTATCCAGAGGATTTGTGGGCCTGGCTTGAGAAAACGTCAACTGAGACCGAGTCGGATTTTATCGCCATACCGCATAATTCCAATATCTCCAAAGGATTCATGTTCCCTCAAACCACCATCAAGGATGAACCGGTGAGCCAGGAGTATGCGCGTGCGCGGCAGAAGTGGGAGCCAGTCGCGGAAATCACGCAGTTCAAAGGAGATTCAGAAACTGCTGCTCTGCTCTCACCCAATGATGAATTTGCTGATTTCGAAACTTACGGCTTCTTTCTGCAGGCCAAGGCCGAGGACTACATTCCGACAGAGGGGGATTATCTTCGCGGTGCACTTAAGCGCGGCCTGGAATTCGACAGTAGTCTGGGAATCAATCCCTACAAGTACGGGCTGATTGGTTCCACCGACTCTCATACCGGTCTGGCATCGGCAGAAGAGGGCAACTTTCACGGCAAGTTCGCACGCGACAGTGTGCCCGGGAACAAAAGCATGTATCCCGAGCAGCCGCACCGCTCGAGCGGCTGGGCCATGTCAGCACAGGGCCTTGCGGCCGTGTGGGCTGACAGCAATGATCGCGAATCGATCATGGCAGCATTCAAACGGCGCGAAGTCTACGCCACAACCGGCCCGAGAATCAGCCTACGATTTTTTGGCGGCTGGAACTTCACTCCTGGGGATATGAATTCATCCGACTATGCCAACATCGGTTATACCAAAGGCGTTCCTATGGGTGGCGACCTAATGAAAGGCAATCAGGGAGACGTGCCGAAATTTCTGATCAGCGCTGCCCGGGATCCTATAGGTGCCAACCTCGATCGAGTTCAGGTGGTGAAGGGATGGCTCGATGCCGAAGGCAAGTCCCGTGAGAAGGTGTTCAACGTTGCATGGGCGGGAGACAGGCAGCCTGATACCGCGGGCAAACTGCCGACAATCGGCAATACGGTGAACCAAGCCACTGCTGCGGTTAGCAATTCGATTGGCACTGATGAACTATCTACCCTCTGGGTCGACCCCGAATTTGACGCCAGTGTCCGCGCGTTCTACTACATTCGGGCGCTACAGATCCCCACGGCCAGGCACTCTCTCTACGATGCCATTGCGTTGCAGGTCACTGAAACTGACCGCGGGGCGAAGACCATCCAAGAGAGAGCCTACTCATCCCCCATCTGGTATACGCCCTGATTTAATGAAGGGCTTCACTTTTCACAAAGGAAATCGCTCGCGATGAAGACATATACTAAAGTCACGTTACTTATTCTCACTGTTGCTCTTGGAGTAACGACCTGGCTCGCCACATCATGGCAAAGCAAGCAGGTTGATAAAATGATGGGTCTAATGGATGTCGATAGAAGCGGCATGCTTCAAACCGAAGAAGCCTCGCCGTTGATGCGCCTGCGATTCATCGAGCTTGATAGTGACGGCGACGGCGGTATAGGTCGCAGCGAGATCGCCGCGTATATACGATCTTCGTTGTTCAACGTAATACTGCGCAAGTGGCGCGCGCGTGGTCTGCCTGTATATCCCAATAACGTCGAAAAGGAATCTCTGCAGGCGGCGCTGGATGAAATGGTGGACGTTCTCGAGTTGCCTGGTGCCGTGATGCTAGTAGGCAGAAATGGTGTTGAGGGGATTCGGGTTAGGTCTGGTGATTTTGATGCCAATACGGTTGTGTCGGTTGCATCAGCCAGTAAATGGGTAAGCTCTGCGGTTTTGATGCGCTTGGTTGAACAGGGTGTACTCAGTCTAGATGCGCCACTCAAGAGTTATATTCCCGAATTGACTGGACACTGGGCGGCCACAACACTGCAACAGTTGTTGAGTCACTCCAGCGGAGCTAGCTGGGGCCATGCTATTGAAAATCCTCCGAGCATGTCCTATGGGGAGCACGTTGAGCAGCTGATTCAAATACCGGTGAAAAATGAACCAGGAGTTGTGTTTGCCTATGGCGGTATTTCAATGCAGATCGCGGGCTATGCTGCGGAGCGGGCATCCGGCAAACGCTGGTCGCAACTCTTTGATGAGTTGGTCGCAACGCCCTCCGAAATGGAGCAGAGTGTTTACGGCCATCCATTTTGGCACAGTCCAGGGACCGAAATTCATTCGCCGAATCTTGCAGGTGGTCTGTACGCTTCCGGCCAAGACTATTTCAACTTTCTAACAACCCTGTTTCCCGATGAGACGGGGCGTGGCTTGTTGGCCAAGGGCACCATTGATCAAATGGAGAGCGACCTGACTTCCTCTCTGGTCCAAATTGTGCCTGGCCCCAGGCCGGATTGGTTTTATGGGCTCGGCCTGTGGTGCGAAGCACCGCTTGCGGGGCGCTGCATGCAGGTCAACAGCGCAGGCGCCTTTGGTACCTTTCCCTGGGTGGATCGAGAAACAGGTACTTATGGCGTGTTAGTCACTCTGGGTTCTATCGCGGAAGTTCTGCCCTTTGCACTGAATTTACGTCGCCTAGCGATTGAGTTGGAGGGCTAGTGTTTTTTCCTTCGATTTTTTGGGTTGATCCGGAGCAAGAGCCGAAGCAAAGAGCCTGAGATTCCTCCACTGGTCTCTCAAGCTGAACAAGCCCAAAGCGTAAAAGCCTCTCTCCAGGAAGTAGCGAAAGAAATAACTTAGATCTGGATAGGGACTGCAGTTATGACTAATACAGCCTCTAACGATCAAATTACAGCTTTGAGTTAAACAATTTGGAACTAACTAATGTAACAAAGGATGTAACAAAAGCGGATTTTAGAACCCATTTAATCTATATTAATCAATGATTTACATCATAAGTGCAGTTCCCGCCGCCTCCACCAAATAGCTGTTCTTTATAGTCCAATAAAGCTTTAATAGCCCCTGAAATAGGGGCTTTTTAGTATTTCACCTATCTATCATAGTCCGATATAATCCACTAAGATACCAACAAATAGTTGGTATTTGTGTTGGTACTTATGCTTTTCTTGGAGAGATACCAACAAAGGTACATCCTACGACCAACTTTTATCATCTGTCTGAGTACAATGATGTCCAAAGGAGGCTAACCATATGCAGAAGTTAGTTGCGATAGCGATAAAACAGGCAAAATCATGCGATAAGCCCTACAGTCTCGTAGATGGTGGCGGGCTTTATATCCTTATAAAGCCTCAAGGTAAGTACTGGCAGTAGGACATATCTACTTCTTTACCGTTTTTAAAACAAATTTTATCCTTTAATTGACCGTTTTCGTCATATCTCTCAGTAAGTCCGTCTAGTTTTCCGTCTTTGAGGTTTCCTTTAATCCGTAATTGACCGTTCTCGTGGTACTTCTCATAAAGTCCGTCTTCTTTTCCGTCTTTTCCGTTTACTTTCGTCCATAATTGACCGTTCTCGTAGTAAGACTCCTGAAGTCCGTCTTCTTTCCCATCTTTGTAGTTTGATTTAAACCTTAATTGACCGTTCTCGTCAAAATATTCCCAAAGTCCGTCTTTTTTCCCGTCTTTGTAGTTTCCTTTAGAACTCAATTGACCGTTCTCGTAGTAATCCACAACAATTCCAGTGAAAGGAGTTTGGGAGTTGACTTCATATTGAATCCCTTGTCTTTCAACAAGGTCACTTGGCGGAACTTCTTTAGGAGAACAAGACGCAAGAAGAACCAAACTAAGGATGATTAGGATTTTATTCATATCTAATTCAACTTTATCTAGATGAGAGACTTAGATTCTATACCGAATAGAAGGACTTATGAAGGGTGTCTAATTTCTAACCTCCACCTCCACCTCCACCTCGATCTAGCCCTGATTTGACTGGATGGGGTATTCAGTTATGATTGGGTAATCAATAAAGGGTTAATCCTAAGAGTGAAATGCCAATCAACTGTGTAATGTGTAGTACAAATAAATATCCATCCTTAGAGCTGGATCGCGGAGACATTAACTAACTAGCGTTATCTTAGGTTTTGACTTGAGGGACGGTCTGTTTGACAAGGAGATAGAAATATTATGGCAACCACAGAGCCGACCGAAACACAACTAAGAGAAATCACAGAAACCGACCAAGAATCGTCTTTTGATATGATTAATCTTATTAAATATCGTCCCACCGCAATTTATGAATCAGCGGCAGATAATGCTATCGGGAGGAGTGGGCGCGAAGCTTACCAAGAATATGGTTTGGTGGCCTTTCCTAAGATTATTGGGATGGGCGGTAGCTTGGTCTACAAAGGAACATGTGACCATCAATTTGTTGGCGATGAGTCGCAGAACTACGATGACCTGATCATAGTTCGATACCCGTCTCGGAGAGCTTACCTTGAGATGTTCAATTCAACAGAATACCAAGAGGCGATAAAACATCGTAAGGCTGGATTAGAGTATAGGGTATTACATGAAAGCACGCCGTTAGCCTAGATAAAGCCCAGCTAACAAAAACTACCATTTGTCATCATTTTCTAGGTACTCGATCTAGCCCTGATTTGACTGGATGGGGTATTTAGTTATGATTAGGTAATCAGTAAAGGGGTTTTGTAAAGGTTGAGGATGAGGCAGATAGTACTATTAATAATTATATTTTTCGCGGAATCTTCGTTTTCTAACGAAAATGATCAACTATTGGGGAGAAAGCTATCAGAGAACATCATTATAAAAAGCGAAATATTAGGCTATAACCTCCAATACCGTGTGTACACGCCCGAAGGAATGAATCCAGATATCTTATTACCTGCGATTTATATAACAGATGGTGAGGCCTATATTAAATCTGGAAAGTTACCGGAGCTTTTAGATAAAGAAATTAGGGCCAATAGAATTGAGCCTGTTATTGCAGTTTTTGTTGACGCACGAAATCCCGATAAAATTTCTGAAAATAGACGTGATAGTCAATTTATTTGCAATGAGAATTATGCAAAGTTTTATGCTTATGAACTTCTCCCGGCGATTGAAGCATCCTACCCTGCAAGCTCGAATCGAGAAGCACGAGTTATTATGGGGCTTTCCTATGGAGCCTATAATGCAGCCTGTTTTGGATTGTTTCTACCGGACTATTTTGCGGGGCTTGCCATGCAATCGCCTGGCAAAAGTTATCTAGTAAGACGGCTTACAGATATTTACAAGAAAGGTCCCAAGCTACCCCTCAAAATATTTTTAAGCCATGGCCGCAAAGGTGATAGCAGTCGCGACAATAGAGACTTTAAAAACGCTTTAACAGAAAAAGGCTATGATCTTACGTATAAACAGACTCACAAGGGCCATAATTGGTCAAATTGGAGGCCTCTGCTAGATGATGTTCTCCTAACATTTTTTGAGACTAACAATTAAAGGTAAAGTTCTCGTTGCCCTATAGTCGACAATAATCTGAATAGGTCGAATCTTAAAGGTTCTGCCTTTTTTTGTGTCTGGTACATAGATATCAGGAGAAAGCTCCTTCGGGAGGAGGCGCCTCGATCTAGCCCTGATTTGACTGGATGGGCTTAAAGCGCAGGCATTAAGGTCTCTAAATACGTCTCAATCTCTTCTGCACTAGTCCTAGTAGCATCACTTGCTACAACACCGTTGATCAGCGTATCGCCCTGTAACCGGAACAGATAACGTAGTGTGAGCAGTCCATCAGTTAAAGCATCTATTTCCTCATTGGGAATCAGCCACAGTGGCGATTATAGCATCCGCCGCTCGCTCACCTGCGGCCATGGCTCCTTCTACATAACCCAGGGCCACTCCCTCCGCGCAAGTGTCTCCAGCGAACAGGACTCTCCCATCGTGCGTCGGTTCCGCAAATTTAATGAAGTCACCGGGCTGAGTGTCAACGCTCGTGTAAGGATAGCAGCCCCCTGAGAAGGGGCTGGCGGTCCAGTTGGATGTGGCTGTCGCGACGGGAGGCTCGTATGTATCGGGGAACATCATCTGTAGCTCAGATAGTACCTCCTGTATGGCCGCTTCAGGATTCTCCGCCACCCATGCAGCCTTAGGCGGGCCGAATACGCTAGCAAGGCAAGGAGATGTGGGCGAACCCGGCCCAGTACCAGATGAGGTCGATACATCGAGAAAACTGCCATGGGAAGCTATAGGGTCGGGAATACTGAAGAAATGGTCTTGCTTCTGCGGGTTTCTTCGCCAGAAGGCGTTTTTGAACGTCATGACCACCTTTTCGATACTTCCGAAGCCTATGCGCTCGATTACATCCTGCTTACTGGTGGGGAACGGTGGATCAAATGTGATGGTTATGCGAATGTCGATGTGCAATCTAACGGCTTGACCGCAACGGCAACCGCCAACGGTGTCGTTATTATGATCGGTGGTGGCAAAAAATTGTTCGGCAAGACCCTTATGCTTCATGTAGGAATGGGTCTGCTAGACCGAGAAACAGGGAAGTTACGCTACTTTACCGAAGGACGTGAAGACTCACTGGCAATGAGCGTTGTTGCTGCGGATGGCAGTATCTATGTTGCCCACTCACCCTTACGACGCGCCGTGGGTAAAGCTATGTATCCCGAATTAACGCCGGATGTGA
>Ga0209711_10001780_pt1 | contig 20425 bp, 22 predicted proteins | sample ArcticOcean_MG_C_7_FD_187441 | JGI IMG/M metagenome (GOLD analysis project Ga0209711, IMG submission 187441) | Marine microbial communities from western Arctic Ocean - ArcticOcean_MG_CB11_88 (SPAdes) (version 2) | ecosystem: Environmental > Aquatic > Marine > Oceanic | place: Arctic Ocean...
ACCTTTCTTCGGTAATGCTGCTGAACATTTCACAGCCGTTATTGTTGCTGGTAAAGATAAGATGGACCTTTCAATCGCTATTGCCATCGGCAGCAGTGTACAAATCGCTTTGTTTGTCGCTCCTGTCATGGTTTTGTTTGCTTGGTTCCTTGGCGTGGGACTTACATTAGAATTCGGACTTCTTGAAACGGCTGCTACATTCATTTCAGTTCTGGTCGCTAATTCGATCATGAGCGATGGTAAATCAAATTGGCTTGAAGGTGCGATGTTATTGGCATGTTATGTGATCCTCGCCCTAGCGTTCTATCAAATGTGAGGTGAATGGATTGGTTCAAAGAAAAACAGTTGGCTATACAATGGCGGGGTTCGCCCTTTTTATCATCGTGTTCGGAACGGTAGGGTATACAATTGAAGGCCAAGTCGAAGAGATTCCGACTCCAAATATTGAAGGTTTCGTTTTCTTTTCAGATGAAGCCTTGCCAAGTAATCCCGTAGGACTTTTCGTCAGTGCTGATACATCCATCACCTGGGACCGAGATGACATCTTCCTGGTGATTGCTGACCAATCCAAGAAAGATCAATGCGATGGTATCCGAGAAAATGGGGGGGGTTTCCTCCAATCAACATCAGGTAGCGATGTCTGTCAGTACGGTGATACAGGATACGAAAGCACTTCCGCAGATGGTACTGCGGGTGCAGAATGGCATGTGACTTCTGGCGAATTTTACGCAGGTATTGGGACCAAATCAGGAGTTATCCCTGCAGGAACGGAATTAAATATTGATTATGAAGTCAAACTTTCAGCTTCATTTCCGACGTATTTCTTTAGTTTCTTACTCGGAATCGGTGGCCTAGCGTTGTCACGAATGGAATAATCATTCAACACCTTCGTAATAGGTCTCGACTGCTCGGTCGAGTTCATTCCAAGCAGCTGCCTCCTCAATGGTTTGAGTAATGCCGTTCATTCTGAGTGCTTGACCGTCAACCCACAAGTCTAGGCAATCTGCACCATTGAAAATGAGATTCGCAAGATGGCGATTTCCAGACCGGCCTAACGGCCTCATTCGAACATCATCGAGATTCCATACTGCCCAATCGGAACTTCCCTTTGTGGCCATGGAAAAGACTTCTGCCGCTGGAAGAAGTGTTGCATCCCAGTGGTCATGGCGTTGAACCAATGCAGCAAGTCGCGCTTCTGCGAGCATATCTAAACCACTCCCTGAAGAAGCAGCTCCATCGGTACCAATTCGGACATCAACGCCAGCATCGTTGTATGCAGGCAAAGACATGGTACCTCCACAAGCAATTTTCATGTTGGATGAAGGACAATGAACTGCAGTGACTTGATGTTCTGCTAACATTCGGATTTCATTTTTCTTGACCCAAGAAGCGTGAGCACACACAGTTCCAGGTTTGAAAAAGTCGAGACTATTGAGATATTCAACAGGATAGAGCCCTGTTTTTTCATGGCAATCAGCTATTTCTTTTCGGGTCTCACTGACATGAATGTGAAGTCGTGCATTTCTTTTTTCAGCAAGTTCTGATGCTCGACGCAGCGTTTCTTCACTGCAGAGATAGACCGAATGGGTTGCAATTGCATATTGAACTCTATTGTCAGTATTTTGTTGCTTGAGCATTGAATCGAGTTCGTCTAAAGCCGATGCAGCATCAGGATGAGACGGGAGTGCAGCATCACTGACTGGACCGCCTACTAAACCGCGCAACCCAGCATCGGTGAGTACTTTCCCAGTCACTGCAGGATAGAAGTACATATCAGCAGCAAACGAGGAACCTGTTCGAATCATTTCAGCAGCAGCAGCTTGTGCACCGACTCGAACGTATTCAGGATTCAATCGTGCTTCAGTCGGAAAGACCGCTTCGTTTAGCCAACGGTGGAGGGGGAAGCCATCGCTAAAATCTCGAGCATTCAATTGCATTGCTAAATGGGTGTGCCAATTCTGTAAACTTCGGGTAATGAGTCGTCCTGAACCATCGAGATCGTGTTGAACATCTTCATCACCTTTCGATTTGGACCACTGCCCATCGTCGTGCAGAAGCACATCACCGACGTGTTTGTGGCCGCTTTCATCATACAGAACCGCGTTGCGATACCGTACACTCAAATCATCGGCCATGAGCTTGGGTTAGGCTCAACCCTCATGAACACTTTCAACCGTTTGCCTTATGTCCATTCGATGCTGCGGATGGATTGCGCCACTGTGGCTTAGCTGGTATAGCACCTGATTCGTAATCAGGAGGTCGGGAGTTCGAATCTCCCCAGTGGCTCTTTACTGATCGACACTTCGAGCAATGTTGAGTGTAAATGCTTCAGCACTCGCTTCAAGACTTGCAACAGCGGGAAGCGTTTTGCCAGCAATATAATCCAAGCAAGCCCCTCCACCTGTAGAGAGGTGACCCACTCTTTTGGCAAGGCCATGTTTGGTGATGAGTGTAGCAGTATGGCCTCCGCCAACCACGACATATCCCTCAGTTTCAGCACATGCATTCAACATCTCGACCGTTCCAAAAGCGAAATCAGGTAACTCAAACACGCCTGCTGGGCCATTGAGGTGAACGGTTCCTGCAGATTTTATCGCTGCTGAAAGATTACGAATCGATTGAATTCCAATATCAAAGATCGGTGCATCAATGGGAAGTTCGGCGACTTTTAGGTCAACTCGGTTATCTTCGATATTTGCTGCAACATCAACAGGAAGGCGTATTTTCTCGCCGAAGTCACTCAACAGCGACTTAGCAGTCTCTACTGTTTGATGCCACATTAGACCCAATTCATTGACTAAGAAGTCATGGTTTGTCCCCCCAATTTCAACACCAGAGAGTTCCAAGAGCAAGTTCGCAACACCGCCAGTTGGCCAGAATTCGTCACAGATGTTGTTTCGAAGCATGTTGTCAGCCACGAGAATAGAGTCATCAACTTTTATTCCACCCAACACAGCAATACAAGGGCGAGCAGGATTTTCCAAAGCTCGGTCGAGTTTGTTCATTTCGTTTTTCATTAATTCACCAGCCACGCATGGAATTAAGTACGTAAATCCAACTCCAGATGGAGTGCTGCGGTGGGCACATGCAAATGCATCGTAGACGAACAAATCAGCCACACTCGCTAAATTTTGGACCATTATTGTTTCTGAATGGGTATTGAAATCTCCTTTGGTTTTGATCTCTTCATCATACATCCGAACGTTGTTCAACATCAAGACTTCTCCACATTCTAATGCTTCAATCGCCTTCATCGCTTTTTCACCTGCAAGGTCATCGACCCATTTGATTGGTCGTCCAAGAAGGCGGCCAAGTTCCCGCGAATGGCCAAGAGTGGAGGTAAAGTCTTGTTTTCCGGGCCGGGATTGATGGGCAAGAAGGACAACTTTTGCACCTGTTAAACGATTCAAGGTCGGTACAATCGCACGAATACGAGAGATGTCAAGGAAGGATTTGGTGCCTGGAAGAAGTGGACAATTGATGTCGACGCGGACCAAGACAGTCATGTTGTCAACATTGACATTGTCGAGGGTCAAGACACTCGGCATTGAACATTCCAAGCGCTTTCGGTTTTTGATTGCAACGGGTCAAAACGGTCTGTGGTTTTTTTTCGAAACCCCCCAATCGCGCGTCTCTCCCACGTTGATGGCGCGAAAGGTGATAAAGTCGTAAAGTTCGCTCTCAAAGGATGGCGCAAGAAGAACCCGTGGAGGATGAAACCCTCAAAGGGCCACGCCGCCGTGCAGGTACCAGCACTTCTTCCTTCGGAGTCTCCAAAAGAGAGGGACATGATGCCTCGGTCTACTATGGCAGTCGCCTGTATGATGGCATCGTTTCCAGCCGTGAAGTTGGGCCTCAACAAGAATTGCCTCCAACACTCGCTAATACGCTAATTTCAGGTGATTCAAGAAACTTAGATTTACCCGATAACTGTGTTCAATTGGTGGTGACTTCACCACCCTACAATGCCAGTAAAGCCTACGATGAAGACCTTTCTCTCAGTGAATATCTCGAATTATTGTATGATGTCTTTGCAGAGTGTTATCGTGTCCTTGCTCCAGGTGGCCGTATGGTTGTGAATGTAGCCAATCTCGGTCGTAAACCGTACATCCCCCTTTCCAGTCACATTAACATCATGATGAATCAACTTGGGTTTTTGATGCGAGGTGAAATCATTTGGGATAAGTCTGCAAGTGCGGGCTCCTCATGTGCTTGGGGTTCATTCCAAAGTGCAAGCAACCCTTGTCTCCGAGACGTACATGAATACCTGCTTGTATTTTCGAAAGGAAATTACAAACTCATGCGTGAAAAATCAGAACGCACGGAAGGGCGAATCGACACCATACCCCGGGATGACTTCATACATCACACCAAATCAATTTGGTCGTTTCCAACCGAGCGGGCTTCACGAGTGAATCACCCAGCTCCGTTCCCAGTTGAATTGCCAAAACGCTGCATAGAGATGTATTCCTTTGCCGGCGATATCGTACTTGACCCTTTCAATGGTTCCGGCTCTACTTGTGTGGCTGCAAAGATGACTGGCCGAACATACATTGGCGTCGACCTTTCCGAAGAGTACTGCGAAATAGCTCAAAAACGTCTTGATAAGACTGAGGCTTGGATTGCACCGGTTATCGAAGTTTAAGCGGAGTCGTTTTGAACGACCGCCATTACCCTTCAATCATGAGCGGTTGGAATGAGGCTGACCTTGCTGGTCCCGATGGCGAAGACTGGAGAGTTCCAGTTTCTGAATTGGTTAATCGGCAACATCGATTAGGGGAATACTTAGCCGAGGCGGGACTCTCAGGCGCTTTCATTCAACATCCAGTTGACCTGTACTACTATGCAGGGGGTCGACAAAATGCTTCAATGTACATTCCTGCCCAGGGAGCTGAAAACAGCCAAGCAGTGTTATTTGTCCGTAGATCTCTCCAACGCGCTCAGTTCGAAGGCGGTGGTGATGACACACCCCACGAAGTCGTCCCCTTCCCGCGTATGGCACACTTAGTGGCAACGCTGCGTCAACGTGGCGTGACCTCCGCCCCAGGCCTTCAATTTGGAGAAATACCCGCAACCTATGCTGAACGTTTCGTCAATGTCTTCACTGAACTTGGCCCTTGCCCAGATGTCACAGCCATCATTCATCATCAGCGCGAAATAAAATCGCAATGGGAGATGGAGCAAATGGATGCCGCAGCCGAAATCCAGATTCGGATGTTTGAAGCGGTTGAAGCAGTTGGTGGAGAAGGCATAAGTGAACTTGAATTGGTTGCTGCAGCCGAAGCAGTCAGCCGTTCAGAAGGCTTTGGAGGAAATGTACACATGCGCCGATACCCTCTGCAATGCGACCGTGGCGTGATTGTTTCTGGCCGTGCAGGTGGCATTCCTTCTTTCTTCGATTCTGCCGTAGGTGGAACCGGCGCCCACCCCCTTTCGGGCATGGGGTCGGGTTTCCGGCGAATCAAATTCAATGAACCTGTTCTTGTCGATCTTGTCCATGCACACCGTGGCTACATTGTCGACATGACTCGAATGTTTGTCGCAGGAACCTTATCGGAACAATGGCATCAACGTCTTGAAGACATGCTGGCCGTCAAGGATACCGTCGTTGACGTTCTTGATCGAGGCGATACCTGCGAAGAGGCTTGGAATGAAGCATACGCACTTGCTGTTGAACTTGGATATGAAGAGAACCTCATGGGAATGAACCCAGATCAAAGTCGATTCCTCGGCCATTCTGTTGGGCTTCAATTAGACGAATCTCCCGTTGTTGCAGCAGGATTCAACCGACCTTTACCAGTTGGAGGCACAATGGCCATTGAGCCAAAAGTGGTCTATCAAGAAGGGAGTATTGGTAGTGAAGATACTTGGATTCGAGACGAAAATGGAATGCGTCCTGTAACTGCTGATGGCGCTTGGCCTTGGCTAACGGAGTGGTAGATATGACCCAAGAAGAAACTGAAGATGATATTTGTGAAAAGATGGAAGGCTGGACTCACGAAGATGTAGGGAAGAGAATCCCTGAAAGAAAAACTCCGAATGGAACCTATTACAATGAACCAATCGTTGGTGTATTTTGCCAATTTTGCGCGTCTGAATTTATCGGCCCGAGTCGAGAGGCTGGCGGTTTTTTAGGCGGTCATGAGTGTTTGCATGCATGGGAGATGTCCCAAGCGATGAGTCGCGGTGATGGTTTGGTTGAATAAGCAAATTTTTCAACCATAGTGTTCAAGATATGTCCGCGTTGTGATGTTTGTATGGCAAAGCCTTACTCGACCGGTCACATTGGTGCTGTAGCATCAAATTTTACTGAAATGCGCCTTGCAGGGGCTGTAAAAGAGCAATTAGTAGATTTTGTCTGCAAAGAACTTGCTCGCTTTGTGCCTGAAATGGAAGCCGCTACCCTTTCACAAGACCCAGAGCGAAAAACTCTGGATGATCCGTATCGAACTCGGTTGAATTACAACCGTACTCGTGAGTTAATGATCGATGAAATCGATGCTGTTGAATCCGTAGGCTCAGCAGCCGTCCAAGCAGGAATCTCTCACATTGAAAATCATCTTTCAACAGTGATTAAACACGCTGAAGCAGCTGCTGAAAAAGATCGAGTCGCTACGATAAAGCCTCGCCATCTCGAGATAGCAATCACTGGTATGAATATTGGAATGGACAGTGAAGATGAGGGGCATCAGGAAGTCGCACAAACTGAGGACTTTGTCGTGAGCCAAGGCGGCGGTATTTTGACCGAGTCCTCGCTTCTATCACTCGCTAAAACACACGCAAAAATGCCCGTAACAAAAGATGCGGTTGAAGAATTACTCGAGACGTATTACATGGTCGTCGAGCAATTGGAATCCGATATCCGAAGCAATGCACAATTTGGTGGCAATCCGGTACACTTCATCGAATCCATTAGTAAAATGAAAACTTTGATGTCTCTGGGCTGGATGAGAGCAATGCTCAGTAAAGCAGCAGAAAATGCTCGTGAGCGTGGTTATAAGCGAATTGATATTGAACAAATTGTTCATTTGGACCCGTTTAATTCAGCATGATGCTTTAATAAAGATCATTTCTTTTAACGGAGCGACAATCCTAGGTACAGAATGTGTGAGGTGAAAATATGCTGTCATCCTCGGTCCTTCTCTCTGCTTTATTCGCTGGCATCATTGCGACCTTAGTAACACTTGCAATCGAACGCTGGGGCGGTCTTACTGGTGGGTTACTCGGAACTATGCCCTCAACCATTGTTCCGGCCGCTGCCGGTATTTCTCTTGCAGGTGACGAAGTACTGTTGATTCAGAGTTTATCCATCATTCCACTTGGAATGCTGGTCAATGGACTATTCCTCGCAGTGTGGGTTTACCTTCCACCAAAACTGGAACACACGAAATATCCACTCCTTCTTACAACGATTGCCGCATTACTGGTGTGGTTCATGTTCGGACTTCTGATGCTACAGGGCGTTGATTTCGCGCTTGGTTCTGGTATCACGACGTGGCAAATCGGATTCCTCGGACTTGCTCTTCTCATTGTACTTGCTATAGCCATGAATTGGAAAGTTCAACCGACGCCCAAGGGAAAGCAACCCGTTGCTCGAACGGTGTTGGTTCTCAGAGGCAGCGCAGCTGCTTGTGCGATTGGTGCTGCAGTTTGGCTCTCAGCTCAAGGACAACCGTTCATCGCAGGTCTTGCTGCAGTGTTTCCAGCTATCTTCTTGACCAGCATGGTTGCTTTGTGGCTTGCTCAAGGTCCAACAGTACCTCAGGGTGCAGCAGGGCCAATGACAATGGGAGGGGCCAGTGTGGCCATTTATGCCCTGATTGCCATGTATTCCTTACCAGCATGGGGGGTCGTATTTGGCTCACTTGTTGCTTGGGTTATCGCCGTATTTGGGTGGTCTTTACCAGCCTTTCTTCTCTTGCGAAAACGAGTTACGACTGATTGAGCACGCGTGTCCAACGTTCTGAAGCAGGAACGCCACTGATGAGAAACTCCACCGCAGTCACGCCTTTAGTGGCCGATATTTTTTCTCGTAAATCTCTCAAATCGAATAGACAACATGGACAATGTGGACGCTGCGGGATGATGGCGAGTTGAACTTCACCCTCTGAAGAAATATCAATGCCTTTGATTTGATCAGAATCAGTCAATGCCACGTCGGTATGCGGGTCTTTCCACGAGTTGAGGGTTCGAAGAATACGACGTTGAATCGATTGGATTTGCTTCTCATTCATCGTCGCACCTCGTATGGCTCTGTATGCCTTGCTTTACTGTTCTTCTGCCTTCAGTTGTGTCTCAATTTCATCCAATTGCAATTCATTCAATTTACCCTCAGCAGCGGCCAATTCAGTTTTACAGAGACGAAGTAAATCGGCACCTTCTTCATACAGTTTCAGTGTTTCATCAAGGCCCATTCCTCCACGTTCAAGCAAGGCTACTATGGCTTCTAATCGTTGTATTGCTTCAGTATAGGTTGGTATTTTTTCAGTCATTTCTCTCCCTCATTGAATTGTGTGTTTTTAATTTCAGCATCAGCGGAACCATCAGCGAAATTGAGTATAATATTCTGTCCGGCTTCTAACCCCTTGACGCTACTGAGTACGGTTCCATCAGATGTTTGGGTCATCGAATAACCCCGCTCCAATACTCGTTGTGGATGTATGGCCGAAAGTGAGGCCTCAAAATGCGCTAAACGGGTTGCTTGAAGGCTAAAACTTTGGTGAGTCGCGACTTTCATTCGTGAAGCGAGCGACAAAATGTTTGCTTTGGCACGGTTCAATCCAGCCATCGGAGCGACTCGTAATCGGGCATGAAGAATACTCAAAAGTTGCTTACTGTCATGTATCTGGCGACGTGATGCAACACTCAATCGTTCTTCAAACTCATCGAGCAAATAATGTAATTCCGGTAAGACGGGCACAACCCGTTCGATGGCATCCGATGGCGTTGAAGCTCGTAAGTCTGCAACTAAATCGGAAACCAAGACATCCGATTCATGCCCAACAGCAGAAATGATAGGTACGGGGCTGGCAATGATTGCCCGTGCAACCGGTTCGAGATTGAAGGCCCACAGATCTTCAGGAGACCCACCACCTCGACCGACGATGACCAAATCGACAGGAGGTTCACCTCGCTTTTTTGCTATGTTCGGGTTTGAAAGTTGGCGAGCTGCAGCGAGGCCTCGAACTATTTCTTCAGTTGCCCGAGGGCCTTGAACCAAGACTCCAATGATTGTTCGACGTAATCCAGGCCATCGATTTTCAATCAAACGTTGCATGTCTGAGAGCGCTGCTGAACCTGCTCCAGTAATGATGGCAATATGTTGCGGGATAAGGGGGATTGCTTGCCTGGGCCGGTCAAGTTCTCCTTCATTTCTCAATTGTTCGACCAGAAACCGTTTCCTTTTTTCGAGTTCTCCAAGCACGCTCACAGGCTCGATACGTTCGACATTGAGTTGAATCTCACCTCGTTGAACATAAAGGTCGAGACTGGCTAAGACAATCACTTCACTGCCTTCTTTGATACTTGGATCAATTGTGCAACGCCCTTTCCAAATGACGGCTCGCATTTGCCCATCTTGGTCACGTAAAGAAAAATAGGTATGCCCACTCGCATATTGCTTCCATTGAGTGACTTCGCCTCGTAAAGCTTGATTTTTGAATAAAGGATCACGAACGACGGTCTGCTTGACCAGTCGCACAAATTGACCAATCGGTAAAGGCCCTGTTGTGACTTCACCCTGCCCGGTCATGCATCAAAAGGAGAGTCCACGGTTCTTGAACACTGTGCGCTTACTCTTCATAGGTCTTCAACCAACCACGGCGCCAAAAGAACGTGAGCATTAAGCAAGCAAAGATGACCATGATGGTAATTATTCCCCAAAAGCCACCGACTTGATCGAGCGGTAAATCTTCATTATTCATCCCAAATATTCCAGCAATAAGGGTTAACGGGAGCATGATTGCACCAATAATGGTCAGCGTTGTCATGACTTCTGTGAGTTGTGCATTGGATTCTGCGAGTTGCATGCTGGTATTACTGAGGTATGAATCACGAGCAGAAGTTGCACCAGAAGAATAGTTCTTTGCGCGCTTAACCAGAGCTACCGAGAGTTGGTGCAAATCGGAGAAGTATCGTTCAGCACCTGAGCCAATTAATCGTTCATTGGGCTTGAGTAAACGCATTGTAACAGTATTCAAGGATTCAATTGATTTACTTGCTTCACGAAGATAACGCTTCAAATCATGTATGCTTTCGAGGACATTGTCGTATCGCTTACTTGGATCAAATACTTGAAATTCTAATTGGTCCAATTGGCGTGAATACGAGTTCAAAATAGGCGTCCAATCGTCAGCAATCGAATCAAGTAACTCATAAAGCAAAAAGTCAATACCCAATGCGAGGTCTTCTTCATCCGCTTTTTTGAAACGATGACGAAACTTTTTCAAAGCAGGAATCTCATAATGACGCACAGTGATGATCAAATTCTCTTTGATGAAAATAGCCACCGGCTCAGTATCCAATTGATTGTCAGCATCTCGAGCATTGATGACGATAAAGCGATGGTTTTTGAATTTCTGAGCCGTTGTATCTGCAGGTCCGAATACGTCTTCTACAGCCAATTCGTCAAAATCCATTCTTTCAAGCAGAAATTGACGGACTTCATCATCTGGACGAAGAATATCCAGCCATGCTAAACCTTCATCCTGAACAGCCTCTGGTACCCCGTTTAACTGGTAACTTTCCCGCTCAATTAAGCCGGACGCAGCAGTTTGTAAACGCAACTCGGCCATGACTGGCCGTGACGCTCATCTTTGTTGATGTTTTCATTCTTCTTCAGAGGTAAGAGACTGGTTTGAGCGGTTCACTTTCCTTTGCCGTCTCTCGAACTTTTGGCGTTGTTCGACTTCTTCCAATTTGTGGCTCACCTTCCAAGAAAGGAATCGTATGACAATCAAGATAGCGATGATGTCCACGAAAAAAATAACCCAATCGCTGGCTTGCCAATTGAAAATCATGTATCTCCATCCTACAACGGCGGTCGAATATCGATATCAACATCGCCCTTCGGCATACCGATGCATGCAAGCCTGGCACATTCTCCGACCAAGTAATCATCAAGCCCAGGTGGGAGAACTTCAGGTAACGGAATCTCGCCATAGAGGAGCGTGACCATGCATGTCCCACAAGTGCCTGAAGTGCAATTTGTTGGAATTGATACATCGGCATCTTCTGCATGCTCAACCAACGTATTTCCCGCTACATAGGGTGTCTGTCCAAGCAGGTTCGCGCCTTGTAAAAATCGCACGACCGGACGAACCGTTTCGGTTTTTGGAATTTCTTCGGCAGTAGCCGCATGGGCGGTCATGGCACCACCTCAGCGCATGTCCTTGTGGCGTGTCCAGCGGCCGGTTTGTTTGTTGAAGTACAATCCCGCCTTCTTCATCCACTTGTTGAATTTCGTTGCTCCAGCACCGGTTCGAAGAATGAAGTCTTCTCGGTCTTCTTGAGCCTGGATGTAATCCTTGGCACCAAGCACCTGGTCAATCCAGTCGTTGATGTCCATGAGTCCACCAGTGAGGCCACCTTCTTCGACGGCTTTGACCATCTCATCAGCTGTTGCACCAGTGACTTCCAAATCTTTGCGAATAAGTTCGTTGACACTTGAAAAGTCCATCGATGCCGGCTTAGGAGGCACGGGGTTACGAGGCCGCTTGTCTTCCTCAATATTGATTCGAGTACCATTGGAGAGGCGCTCTTCAACGAGGTCAGAAAGCACAGGAGTGAAACTGTTTTCGCATTCCCAGCACATGAAAGCCCAGTCTTGTGGGCGATCTTTGTCCCGAGATTGCCGTGGGTCCAACTCATCGCCACATGTAGGGCAAGCATGGAAGATAAGGGCAGGGACGTGATTGCGACGGAAATCAACGATGTCTTGGGGGGTTCCTTCGAGATCAAGCATTTCATGGTCACGTGCAGCTTCAAGACCGCGAGTTTCCAGTTGGTCGCGAATCTTGACTTTCTGGTCATCTTTCCCTTCATCATGAAGGTTATTTTCAAGTTTGACAATCAACTCAACTGTTTTACCAAGCCGGTTCATGATGAGTTTCTTTGCTCGGAAGGATTCAACCTTAGCAATCTTGAGTCGTTCTTTCTGTTCAGCAAGTTCGGTAAGTACGTCCTTTTGCTTACGTTGAAATTTGATTTCTTCAATTTTGGATTCTTGTTTCTTTTCAGGTGCAAGAATCTTGGAGAGATACCGTTCTTTTCCGTGACTTTGAGGTCCGGCAGTGATGATTGAAATAACACCATCAGCGATATCAGCTTTCAAGCCATAGTTTTCAATCAGCATATCTTTGTCGATTTTCTTCAAATCGCCAATTTTTAGCCCGGAATCGGCTAACTGCTGGGCAGTTGTTTCGTCGATACCACGACGTAATAAAGCAAGATATGTGTCCTTCTTAGCCATAGCATCCCCTCCGACGAGTCTAGGCGAGGAGACCCTCCTAAGAAAAGGCTCTCCTCTCACAGTGTAGAATAATCTCTACATTTAAGAGGTTATAAACTTATGATTCGGATTCAAAATCACCGAACGAAGTGCATAATTCAATCCAGTCATCGAGTTCAAGCTCGTCAGGGCGAAGATCCATGCGCTCATCCTCAAGGTGTGCAGCAAAGGCCTGTTTCCATCGTCCAGCATGCCACCCTTTCACACGACCCAAACGCCGAGGTACATTTTTGAGTGTGGAACGTAATTTCTTCCTGCGTTGATCAAAAGCGAGATGAATCATTTGGCGAACCAATCGAGGATCACACGGCCATTCCTCATGATGAGGTTCCATCGAAATATAGCATGAGTTCACCTTTGGCATTGGACTAAAGTGATGGGGCGGAATTTTTTCTTCAATTTCGCTCTCCCAGTCTAAGGCTACGGTCATGCCAAGTGAACCAACATCGCTTTCATACTCCATCACCAGGCGTTCTGCAAATTCCTCTTGGACCAACAAAACAACCCGTTCTAATACGCTCGTTCTTGGATTTCGAAGGTATCGAGTAAGCTCATCGACTAATGGAGACGAGATTTGATACGGAATATTGGCGACAACCTTTGTGATTGAGTCGGGCCATTTCACCTTCAATGCATCACCTTCGATTAAAGTGAATTGTTCAGTCTCTTGCTCCGGACCAAAGGCTTCGTTCAAGTGCGTGACCGCTACACTATCGATTTCAATCGCCGTTACTGTACAACCTGTAGCCAATAAAACTTCAGTAAGTACGCCAGGTCCTGGGCCAATTTCTAAAACATGGTCTTCTGGTGTAACGTTGCCTAATTCAACAGCTCGAGTGATAAGCTCATCGTTGACCAAGAAATGCTGGCCTAATGATTTGTCGAAAGGCAGCTTGTCGCGTAGACTGTCAATCAACCAACGGGCGCCCCTCATGCCTTCACCGGCAAGAGCAGGTCAAGCAATCGTGGTTGGATATTTCGGTCATCCAACTCGGCTAAGAATCGTTTTGCGAGTAATTCCCCAGCATCGATATTACATGCTTCATTGAGTGCAGCAAGGGATTCAAACCCGCTTGAACCACGGGCTTCTACCATTTGCATGGCCTTTTTGTTTCCAACACCTTGGAGCAGCTCAAAGGCATGTTGCTTAAGTGACATGTTTCCTGCTACGTTGAAGAAAGCAGCAATGAAATGTTTTTCATTTTCTTCAATAAAAATTTGAACAACCAAAGGCAGATCGGCTCTAATATGGTTTGCCAATCGACCAAGGTTGGTCATTCCGAGCACTTGTTCAATATGTTCACGCTTGGAGGCCTCGTCACCGATATAGACGCGAGCAGTTACTAACAATTGATCAATACCATTCTTTGGTTTTAATCGACAGAGCAACAACTTGGATTCACTGACCGCAACCACGAGGTTATTGGTCAGGTCATGGTCAATGACTCGAGCCCACTGTTCTTCCATCAATGGTGAACTTTTTTGTGGCCCTGTGGAGCGATTACCTTGCCGACCACCTTGTTTGTTCGCATTGCCTCGGCGGTTGTCATTGTTTCTTCGTGGTTCAGTACGACGTGGTGAAGAGCTTTGTGGAGGAGCCCTTCTCTGTGCAGGGGCACTTTCTCGTCGTCCTTCTGCAGGTCTTGACCAACCAGTCGATTCAGTCGAAGATGTAGATTTTTTCTTTCCAGAACCAATCTTAATGTTACGGTCACGTTGAGCACCGGTCATGTCAAATCACCTCAGGGGAGAGAGCCTCATTCGAAGCCAATATGCTGTCGAACGACTTCCAAAATAGTTGAAATCTGTTCATCACTGACATTGGTAATTCTTTTTGATGCGAAAACTGCTTTGACATCGTTGGAATACATTGGCATCAATTCAGCCAACTTGGCAGCCAAATCAGGAGTGTTTGCAAGGGAGTCGACTTCACCAAGAGCGTCTTTCAATTCTTGGAACACTTTAGGATCGGTCTTGTAACCATTACGAGCATCACTTGCAGCCCATTCAGCGTGTTGAAGGGCAGCCTTTTGCTCATAGGTGAGGTTCTTGCGGCGCTTTTCAGCATCCAACAACAAGGTTCGAACAGTAGCAAAGTCCACGAAACGCTCTTCTTCAGTCATAGTAATTCCTCATTCAAGTGGTCGAAGGTGCTCAGGACGAGCAATGACCGTTTTTGCCATGTTACCGTCTTTGACAGCAACAACCCAAGCGACACCTTGTCGCTTTTCGATGAATCCGGTTCGGCCGTTGAAACGGCGGTGAGGCATACCCATTTGTTGCCCACCGTCTAAAACGATAGCAACACGGTCGCCTTCTTCATACTCATGCATGACGCGGCTGATGTTAATTCGGCTGCGTTCATTCTTACGACGGCGTAGAATACTTCGTGTTCCGACTCGCAGTCCCTTGGATCGTTTCATGTTGGTCGCCTCCTCTTTGCCCGAGTGTGCAGATATGCAACTTCGGAGCATTTTGGCGACCTACCCTTCCCATATAAGCACCGCGACGGAGTTTGAACCGAGAAAATCCTGAAAAAAGCAAAGTGAAGAGGCCAAATCCAGCCTCAATCCGCATGAATGTCGCCAACATCGAGCCAAAGAACATCACATTTGGCTTGAATCAGTGAAGACAAACTTGGTTGTGTCCGACCTCCATCGCCATGGACTGTTTCTTTGACATAGGTTCCCGATTCGCACCTGAGTGTAAACTCAATTTCACGAACACCATCTTCCATCGTATCGATGATTGGCTTCGATGTTTCAAAAACGGTTCTTCGCCGAATCAAATCTGCTCGTCGATGAGCGACCCGTTCCGGAGTGCGTTGAGCTAATTTTACACCAGCGAGTTTGGCAATGGTTTCCAGAATGGAATCATTTTCAGGTAATTCGAGATAGGCTGGCGCAGGAGGTCCAGCAGCGAGAATCCGTTCAATCAATACGGGCTTTGTTCCTGTTTTGACGAGTTTCAAATCCACAGCCATTGCCACTAATTCAGGCTTCTTCATGGCTTCCAGTGTGGCTTTATCTGGAGATTCAGGCACATCGATAACGGTAGGAAGAGGTTTGGTGTGGTCGTTCTTTCTGTCACCTCGTCGCTTTCGCTTTGAAGATTGCTTCTTACCCTTTCCGCCACGCTCTTGGACATCAATATGAGTCAAGTCAACTGGAGCAGTGAGGACGGCTAATTCGGCTTCACTCAATGGCAGAAGACGGAAACGAATGGTGTAGGATTTTTCAGCAGGTGTGTCTTTCACTCGAACAACTTCACTTCGATTCGAGTCGCGAAGCCCAGTAATGATAATGCTACCATCAGCGGCCTCATTGATCGTTTTCATCGCTTCAATGACATCGACAGAACGAGTCATAGGTTCTTTCATTTCAATGACAAAAGGTCGCCCTCGGCCCATGCAACGAACATCGATGTCTTCTCGACCCATGCCGTGGAAAGCATGTTCGTTCGATTGAAATATTTCGAGTAAAGGGTTGCCAATGAGGTCTTGAACACTCTTTTTGTATTGCAAACCTGTTTGGTCACAGCGTTCACAGCCGCGTCCTTTGCACGCTCGGCATGGCCAGCGTGTTTGTGGAATTCCACGTTCGAGTTTTATGTAGCGTCCGTAGAGATAATGCGCACGAATATCGAGTTCTACTGTTAGAGTGAGCACATCGATGAGAGCCAAAACTTGCGGCTTATCATTCACCAATTGCACCCCCTCTAATCGTTTATTCAAGTGTTGAGCAATGGCATTGACAAGTCCACTTTTGAGTGCATCCGAGCCACCGGCCCCGTGTCGTTTCCTCATCTCTTCTTCTTCCTCAATTTGGTCTTTAGGAATTCGCGCTCCCAGTTGAAGGCGTGAGAGTTCGTAAGGGGAAATTGAATCATAAATGATTTCAGCGAGTAATTCCGATTCTTCATATAGATTTTCACAGAACGGGCACAGCGGCGCCTCTTCACGTGCATTTTCTAAGTGAGAATCACGCCCGATAACCGTTGAACGAATTTCAATTCCTGATTGTTCGATGGTTTGCTCAAATCGCTTCTTTCCACCCAAGCGCCCAATACAATGGTCACATGTCCCCATACGGACCAAGTGTTTGTGACCTGCAGGTGATGGTGCTCGAGGAATCTCTTCCATGTGGGTGCCGAGTTGGTCGGGTGAATCCAATGAACCGTCGTCTTCAACATCCCCTTTCGGTTGTTCATCTGCACTGTTTTCATCCCAAAGAGAATAATCAGTTTGTCCAAATCCAGCATTGGCATACTTCATCCAATCTTCTTCATCTTCGTTTTCATCGGGTTTTTCATTCGACATAAAATCACCACTTTCTCGGGGCCAACCCCTAAGACTGCAGTTGCTCCGTATGCTCGCTCATTGATGAATACACCGGTGCTTTGAAAGCGGTTTCTCATCATCAATATGCAAAATTACTCTCGTATGTTACGAAGAGCAGCCATAATACGAACAATATAGCTGCAACAATGTACAACAATGCAGCCACAATATCGGAAAAAACTGCGGAGATATTTGCCCCAGAAGTCCTTTCCCATTTCCCATATTGGGCACTGTATGTGCCTAATAATACGAGGCCGATGGAGTTGCCATTACACACAAGGCAGCAGATGAAATCACCACCCCCGTCAAAGGCTGCCTCGAAACCCAAGAAAAATCCGACAGTCGAGATGAAGATCAACAGGAATGAACTCCCAAGGAGTTGGTTGGAAGGTTTCCCGCCCACTGGAACAATGATCTTATTGTTGTCATACTGCTCTTCGGCATCAGGGAAAGTTGCGAATGCCTCCGTATCGTTTTCGGCCTCTGGGTTCGATGCTTGAATGATAATACTCTGGGGTGGGGGTATTCTCTCAGTGTCTCCCTTTTCATCCACGGAAATTTCCTAACACCTTTGAATTTAAACAATGCCCCGTTTTTTGCCGAAGGGTTTTATTCCACTGGGCGCAACATCATCGTCACAGACTTATTCTCTTGATTGAAGACGCCAATCTCTTTGAAACGGTGACGTTCATGAAACCGAATTGACCCGGGGTTTGGGGGCGTGAGGTTGACTTCAGCAGTAACGAGGAACTGGAGGCTTTCTGCATGTTCAATCACTCTCCCATATAGCAGTGAACCGATGCCTCGGTCTCTGTGTTGAACAGCTACTGCGATACGATCGACATACAGGAACTCTTGATAGCGCTCATTGAACCATGCGTAATTGAGACTTGCGTATCGGGTGCGGGGAGTGAGGCAAAGTACGAATCCAAGCATTTCACCATCATCAAATATTCCAAGTGGAAGTTCTGAAAGAGACAGAAGATCAAGCATTTCATCATGGGAGACTTTTCCAGTTCCGGGAAGTCCTTGTTCATTGATTTTCCAGGCTGCAGTCACATCTTTCGACTCGAGCCGGCGGATGTCCATTACACGGCCTCTTTGGGCGGAGGTTTTGAAATTAGCCCTAATGCTGCGGTTGTTAAGACAAGGCTTGCAATTAGTGAGAACGCAATCATAGCAGCCGAGAAGATGCCAAAGTTGGTGAATAAGCCCATTGGTGAGAGTGCGATGACGGTAAATCCGGCAATGTCGGAAGCAGCACTTCCAATGAGAGCCAATCCACAGGCGCCACCAATTCCAATCAACGCCTCTTCATGGCTTTCGCCTGATTCCCGGCCTTCCCTATACCTCTCGGTAACGTGGATGCAGTAATCGATGCCGACACCTAACGAAATGGTTGCAATGGTGACGGTAACAATGTTGAGCGATGAGCCAGCAATGTACATCAGGCCATACAGCCAGACGACAACCAAGAGAATAGGGACCAAGGTAACAGTAGCTTGTTTGAACGAACGGAATCCAAGTGAGAGCGTAATGAAGACAAACAGCGAACCGAGTCCAAGAGAAGATTGCATTTCACCTTGCATTGTCGTTGAGGCTACGTAGCGGGTCACAGGGCGACCGGTTGGCATAACCCAGGTCAAGGGTTTATCGTCACTTTCTGCCCCTTCTTCAAACTGGTCACCGGTTGAGAGATTGGTAAATGGAGTGAGGTCTCGCCATACTTCTTTCATCCCTTTCGCCATTCCTGGGAAGTCTTCAGGCGCGGTCATTCCAAATCGAATGAGCATTCGGTCATACTCAGCAGGCTCACCGTTGACATCGAGCCAAGGTTGACTCGGGTCCAGTTCGACCTCGGGTGCGATGTAGAGACCAACAATGCTTGGAGGGATGTCTGGAATCGGACCAATTCCAGGCACGCCGTTCAGTGAGAGGAATCCGAAAAAGAAGGCAAGACAGTCTCTATCGGTGAGGTCCATTAAAGGACCATTTCCAGCAGTTGAACAGTTCATACCGTGACCAGTTTCATTGACAACCCAACCTGCCTCTTCGAAGGGAGTGGGGTCCAGAACCATTGAACCTTGAGCAGCAAGAACCATTTCATCCAGAGCCAAAATATCGATTGTTCCATCGGGTTGGCGAGTGATTTTGTCGGGGACGCCTTCGGGTAAGTCATCCATGTTTTGACGGAAAGTATCGATGGCAGCGAACACTTCAGGGTCGAGCACATCGCCTTCGATTAACAGATTTGCAGGTTCTCCTTCATTGGCAAATCGTTGAGAGATTTCAGAGACTCCAATGGCAAAATCAGAACTCTCATCTAAGAAGTCTTCGATCGCAAAGTCGCCTTCCAACTGGGCCATACCCCATGCCGCAGGGATGGTGAGCAAGAAGGCAACGCCAGCAATGATGACTGATTTGCGGAAAGTTCCCGAATTCAAGGCAATCGATTCGAGCCATTCTTTAGGAACGAGGTGGGTTATATTTTTTCTTTCTTCAATGCTCTTATTGCGCTTTACAAGCCATTCATCAACTGATAAACGAATCAGTGGGACCCATAAACCGGTGAGCATAAACGCAGCCAAAATACCCAATGCCGCTTCAATTCCAAACGACCGAAGCACGGCAATATCGCTGAAGATATTCGCTGCAAATGCAGCCATGGTTGTCAGTGTTGTGAGAAGGATGGCCCGTCCAACACGTTGTAATGTGATTTCAGCGGCAATTCGAGGTTCACGACCGTTGATACGTTCCTCTTTGTAACGATGCAGAGCGTGAAGGGAATCATCAATCCCGAGCGCAAGAACAAGAATCGGAAGAAGATTCGAGAATTGAGAACGAGAGATAAGTGAAAACCCAAATAGAGAGGTGAGGCTTGAGAAATGACCAATCATCCCCTGCATCCACAGCAATGCCGTTCCAAGAGCAAACATCACAATAATCACATCAGAAACTCTGCGCAAACTCACATAGAGCAATCCAATAATGGCGATTCCCATTAACAAGACCAATCCTGAACTCGCTTGCAATTCACGATTGACCTCAACGTTGACGCCTTGTCCAAGCAGTAAGGTGATGGTGGTTCGGTCGTTTGAACGAAGATGTCCTTCCAAATCCATGTACGACCATTCTGTGGAACAGCCAGTCCCTTCTTTCTTCATTTCAAGACAGTATTCTTCCGTATATTGAGGCGGGTGGAGTACAAGCGATCCATCCGCAATTCGATACCCACCTATTTTGACGCCATCGTCTGAGAAGTCAATACTCTTTTCTTGCAGAGCATCTTTCCAAATCATTTCCCAACCCATATCTTCGAGAACCCCTCGGTCAAATTGAACAAGTAACCAAGTCGAGGAAGCGGACCAGCGTCCATTTGCATAGAAGGCATTCTCCCATGTCCCATCGCCGTTCAACGAGCCACCAACCGGTCCGGTTTGCAAGGCATTCATGTCAGCTACAAATCCGCGGTCAATCGAAAGCCAGCGAAGGAAGTTATTGTTCGAAGCATCAGCCATACGAGACGCAGCCATATCGATATGCTGCTGTGTGATATTTTCATCATCAAATTCAAGACA
>Ga0209711_10001785_pt1 | contig 20403 bp, 16 predicted proteins | sample ArcticOcean_MG_C_7_FD_187441 | JGI IMG/M metagenome (GOLD analysis project Ga0209711, IMG submission 187441) | Marine microbial communities from western Arctic Ocean - ArcticOcean_MG_CB11_88 (SPAdes) (version 2) | ecosystem: Environmental > Aquatic > Marine > Oceanic | place: Arctic Ocean...
CGCTGTGCCCTGGTAGTGTCAGTGGTCCACGTATTGAAAGCGTCATTGCCAAAGACGCACAGCAGCGCGGTGTCAGCGAAGAGGCTATTCGCAACGTTTATCAGCGTCAAAATTCGCTACGGGTTTTTGTTGAGGCCGAAGAGATCGCACAGACAATACTGTTTCTCTGCTCGCCCGCGGGGAGGAATATTTCTGGTCAGGCTATTCCAATTGACGGTCATACGGAAGGACTATCAAACTGGCTGGAATAATGGCAAACGGACGGCAGTCCTCGCATTACCTTATATACAGCTGTTTGAGCGAGCCACCGTCATTCTGGCTTTGCTGGTCGCGACTAATCGAATATCAGGCCAGCCGTGACAACAGCTCTTATAAAAAACACTAACAATTAAGTGACCTAGAGAGTTTAAATATGGTTGTGTATAAAGGGGTAAGCCATCCTGCGCTTTGCGACATAATCGGGCACATGACCACGCGACATTACATAGCTATGTTCGATGACGGCTCTTATCACTTTATCTATAAGGTCTTCAGTTGGACGGGAGAAATTGCTAAGACTGAGAATAAGGGCTGGGCCGATGTTCGACATATTATCGACTATCAGGCAGAGGTCGCCGCGGGTGATCTAGCCGAAATAACCGCCAAACTTGTCAAGGTGGGTAATAAATCGATTACCGTAGCATACAAGATGGAAAATCTAAGTAAAGGTCAACTTGCAGCCACTCTTCAGAGTACCGGCGTCTATTTTGATTTGCTGGCGCGGGTTGCCATACCCATCACCGAATCGATACGGCATGCGGCTAACCTTCATCTGGTTCACGACAGTTAAAAATCGAATGTTATCGAATAATTCGATTATAAATTGAGGAATATTGACTACAGATGGCTCCCTCTATAGATAGGGCAATGCGCCTGTAAACTAATAGCGTCAAGTTTTCGTGGAAAACTATTATGAGATTTCTGTTAATCGTTTTATTGTTCGCGTCGCAACAGAGTCTTTGTGATGCGTTTACGGGAGAGAAAACGCTTCTTCATGAAGGGCTCCAGCGGACATATTGGTTGCATATTCCAACTAATGTAAAGCCAGATGCTCCCTTGGTGGTGGTACTACATGGCTATGCTAGCAAAGCCAAATATATTATGGATTATTCCAAAATGAATGATATCGCAGATCGCGAGGCCTTTGTGGTGGTCTATCCGCAAGGAACAGTCGATTTGGAAGGAAATACGTTCTTTAATGTCGGCTATGACTTTCATAAAGACTCAAGTGTGGATGACGTCAGTTTCATAAGGCAACTGGTCCAGGATTTAAGAAGACGCTATGACTTAAGCTCAGATAAAATCTTCGCAACAGGCATGTCTAATGGCGGCGACATGAGCTATATGCTTGCCTGCACGTCTAGCGATATATTTAAGGCCTTTGCCACTGTGGCCGGCGTGTTAATGAAAGAAATTCGTGATTCCTGTAATACTGAAGCGCCTATTCCATTATTTGAGATACATGGCACTACAGATGATATCTCTTTGTATGAAGGCGATATGGATAATAGCGATGGTTACGGAGCATATCTTGACGTGACCTCATCAACTTGCTTTTTTGTCAGAGCAAATAAATTGACTAAAAAAAGCATAACTAGGCTAGAGAATAAGGACTTAAGTGATGGCAGTTCAGTCATCTTTGAACGCCACTATTCTGATGATAATAACCGGCAAGTATGGCTTTATATTATTGAAGGTGGAGGCCATCATTGGCCCGGAGCACAGGTAGCTTGGTGGCGGTACCCAATCGATTGGATTCGTGCGCGCTCCGATAACCGTGACATAAATGCAAGTGAACAAATTTGGTCATTTTTTAGTGAATATTTGTGATATGTAACAGCTTGCTCCGTTGACTGCCACGACACGCATTCTTCCAGCATCCGAAAAATAATTTTATTTGATTCAATCTTGCCTATCGAATCACATAATGGGAATTAAAGGACTGAGCGCTATATCAGTAGCTCGAGATGCTATCCACTTGATTTTCGGGATCACCTAGACGAGAAAGAGAGATAAATCCCTTCAAAGATCATAACCACCCTTAATGATCATATCGATTCTAGTTTTAGCATTGGCTGAAAATAGCATAGGTAGCTGCCCTCAGCCCTTTTATCCACTGCTCTGTGAGCTAACAGTAAACATAGCTCGAGCGGTCTGACGAAATCTATTAATTGCAGTTATTGCGCTATTTTAACCACTCAAGGAAGAATAATTCTAGGTCCGCCGAGCAACTTTTTACCTGGGTACATGCCTTCAACCCGCACCGAGTGTTGTACTATGTGCCGCCCGCCCACCAGGACATGGATGATGCCAGTGGGTTTCAGGTAAGGATCACCATAGACCGCGTTAGCCTCCACAGTGTCAGGATCAAAGATCACGATGTCGGCATCAGCGCCTTCTTGTAACCGACCTTTCTTCTTAAACAAGGCTGACGCCAGCTCCATCCACTGCGCCTGATACAGGCTTAATTTGGCCAGCCCCTGAGTAAGTGACAGGACTTCTCGCTCACGTACATAATGTCCCAGAACACGGGAGAAGGTTCCTGCCACATTAGGATTAGTGGCGACGCTGAGATCCATAGCTGGAAGCGCATCGGTGGACACCATCATGCGCGGCCATTGCAGCGCAGTTTCTATCCAAGCCTCCTTAACGTAATGATGGTTAATCATACCGCCAGGCTGCTCCTTGGCGTAGGTATCCCAAGTCTCCTTGGTCAACCACTCCCCCGTGGCCACCCATTGCACGTCCTGATAGGTTATATCAAAGATCCCCTGCCAGTCCCGCCGACGAAATACATCCGCGCCTATCGCCGTGCCACCGGCCGCATAGGAGAGGGTCTCGGTGGTAATGTTAGCCCCCATACCATTGGCATCGTCAATCATCGCTAGCCACTCGCCGATGCGGCCCATGGCATTGTGAGTAATGTGGCAGATAAATAGGGCCGCCTTGGTTTGTTTAGCCAGATTAATGACCTCAACCAAGCCGGCGGGATCACCCACATAGCCGCGGCGCACATGCACCGTAAGCGGTACCTGCCTGATGGCGGCAACATCGAAAAGCATGCGCAGTTCATCGCCCGACACGGCCTCGGTCATATAGTCCAATAGTACGCCAATACCTAGGCCGCCCTCATCAAGGCCCTGATGAAGCAGCACGCGCATCTGTTCAACCTGTAACTCGGTGGCGACTTGAGTCCATGTCGGACCATCGGTCTTTAACGCCTTTTTGCCAGCAAAAATATAGGGCATATCTATGCCTTCAATGACTTTCATGCGGACAGCAAAATGGCCTACCGACGAGCCATAATTTAACTGCGATCCACCACTGTAGTGTTCGCCATAAAAACTAATTGGAAAGGAACCGGCTTCCAGATCTAGCTGAGTCGTGACGCCGTCGAGAAGATTGGCATGCTGGCCGAGTAATGTAGGTGTGTGGCTATGCACATCGATAAACCCCGGCGCTACCACAAGCCCGCTGGCATCAATAGTTCTGTCGCCAACCAGAGGCTGATCGGATATAGTCACAATAGTACCGCGACGAATACCTAAAGTTTTGATCGCGTCTAGGTGGGTCTCTGGGTCGATCACACGACCATTGGCTATCACCACATCATAATCGGCAGCCGACACCATCATCGACATACCAATCAACAGAACGCCTATTTTAGCTCGTAACATTAATCTCTCCACTGTCATCTTTTAACCAATATACAGCAATCAGTATCGAGAGATTAGTGCTTAGCTAAATAATGTATTGGCTGCTGACTTAGGTGAGTGAAAAACTTAGTATTTTTGTAGGGGAGTTTCATGAACCCAGAAACACCTAGACCTTCGATAAACTGAATGTTGTCCAATATCCCCTCTAGGCACTGCCTAAACTGATGGACTTTAGTCGTATCAAGTAATGTCAGGTAATTATGGATTTTCAAATCCTTCTCCACCGCTTCAAAAATAATACAGCCAGTGTGCTGAATTTGATTCATGCTCGTCAGAAGCTGCATAATCGGGTTCGGTAATTGCAGCATTTCATCAGGATCACTGCCATCTTCAAAATAAGAATGCAGTCTAGTCTCGTCTTCTGGCAGAGGGGCGTCACTGCAATCAAAGGGTATCTGCATTCCGGGAGTAGCGATAAAGCAGTCATTGACTGTTTCGCGGCTGATATGCAGCGTTTTACGCGCGTCAAACATACAGCTTTTAAAGACGCCTTTATGGTTTATAGCCCGCCCCAGATGCACCATGTTGTTTATCGCACTGACCAACGCAGGCGCCAGGTGAGCATTATAAAGATTTAAACTCGAGTCTATCGATACGCCATCCTGGTCCCAGTTGATGGCAAGACCACCCACTACCGGGTAATGACCTAGGTGACTGACGGCAATAATAAAAGCCTTTTCAGTATCGCCCATACCAATGAGATAATTTTTATAATAGCTATAGTCCCCAGCATTACTATCTCGATACACCTGCGCATCGAACTTTTCGGCGCCAATCGCCTGACGTAGGAATCCTTTTCTGGAGCTATATACAACGCTGTCTAGTAGTTCATTTGAGTCGCTCAGTACAAAGGGAATTAGGGGTGCGCGGATCGCCGCATCATTCTGTCTATTGCCACTGACGATTCGTTTCATATACTGCATATTATCGAGAAAGTAGTCGCCTGCACGCCGACGAATCTCCGAGTCGCCGGCTAACATTGCCGCAATTGTTTTGGCAAACTCAACTGGTAGGCCCAAGGACTCCGGCGTAATCGCATCCTTGCCAAATCGACTACCCTGACCAGAGGCCAAGGCATAAAGTGTGCCCGCCAACCCCTGCTCATCAAACCGTGGGGAGGACAGATCTCCCTGTAACTGTTCATCACCAATAAAATAAATATCACCGAGCTTCGCGTTGGTAGTTGAAAAGTTGCTATCAATCGCACCTAGCCCCAGACCATTAATGCGCTCACCGCCTATGTTAAGCTGAGCATGAACCGCTGCACCCCAGTCAATTAACGACACCGTTTCAGTGTCTCGATCAAACATAATATTGGAGGGCTTAATATCACCATGAACTACCAAGCGGCTGCTAGGCATGTCTGCCTGCTGTCTTAGATAGAGGAGGATTGTCGCCATTTGTCCGGCAATACTGAGAATTAGTCGGGGTACTAACCGACCTCGCTGATGGGACAACTGTTCAAGAGTTATACCTGCTGCACGCTCCATCATAAGAATAGACTGGCCACTCAAATTTTGAAATTCGATAAATTGAGGAATACCGGGGTGCTTCAACGCACTAAGCATAAAGCCTTCATCTTCGAGTCGGTCTTGAATATGTTGGGGCAGCGTCATGCGGGCAAATTTGAATACGTACTGCTTGCCACTGTGATCACTACCGGCAAAAACAAAGCCATAGGCGCCATTTCCCACCATCTCAATGTCGTGATAACCCAGTCGACTAAGCTGTGTTTCACATAGATTTAACCAGTCTTTTAATTTTCTAGCGTCCTGATGACTGAGCAGATAAAAAGACTGCTCTTCATTAATATAAAAATGTTTTAGATTTTTATTTTCCAGAAGACTCATAGTATTGACTGCCTATGTCATCACGGCAAGCATAAGGGCAGGATTTTTTAAATAACGCATCCACAGGTTATTGAAGCGTGCGATAGTACCTCCATCAATTACTCGATGATCACCAGACCAACTCAATGTCATTATTTTACGTGCCACCACATTGCCATGCTCATCAAAACGCGGCAATGTTTGAATCTTACCGAGCGCCACAATAGCCACACTTGGCTTGGGAATAATGGGCGTCGCCATCGTACCTCCGATGGCACCAATATTCGAGATCGTCACGGTACCTCCAGCCAGTTCTTGCGGATTTATTTTGCCGCTGCGAGCAGCCTCGGTTAACCGCGTCACTTCTCGAGCTATCGCCAACAGTCCCAATGTCTGAACATTTTTGATATTGGGTACCAGTAACCCAGTCTGTCCATCAACCGCCATACCGATGTTATGACTGGCGATATACGTTAGCTCTGTATAATCGTCATTTGTGCGACTATTAATAATTGGAAACTCTATCATCGCCAATGACAGCGCTTTAATAAATAATGGCATCAATGTCATCTTTACGTCTTCACTACCATAGGCGTCTTTAAACAATTGGCGGGTATGTATTAACTCAGTGACATCCACTTCATCCATGTAAGTGAAGTGAGGAATCGTCGATACCGCCTCGCTCATGCGCTCGCCCATGATCTTGCGCACGCCTTTGATCACCTCTATTCGGTCGCTGTCGTTAGAGGCATACTGAGGCGAAGTAACCGCTTTATCCAAGGACAGATAATCGAGGACATCCTCTTTAAGTACTCGACCCTGTTTGCCCGTACCCACTATCGTAGCTAGATCAAGCTCATGCTCCCTGGCCATTTTTCTCACGGCTGGGGTGCTTAAGACTTTGTCTGTACTGATTGAGGGTACCAGGATAGGTGGCGCTGCGTCAGGCTGGTGCAGGGCCCTATCCTCGGCCTGATATTTTTCATCATTCTCTGGCACCGCCGCTGCACCAGCCTCACCGTTTTCAATCTCAAGAGAAAATAGTGGTGAATTAACTTTAGCAGTCTCTCCCTGAGCATGAAATAGATGGGTGACAAGGCCGTTATACATAGAGGGGATTTCAACAATGGCTTTGTCGGTACTCACATCGACAATAACCTGATCTTCTTCAATTAGATCACCCACTTTAACCTTCCACTCAATCACTTCGCACTCGACAATACCCTCGCCAATATCCGGTAATATAAAATCTCTTTTCATTTCTGAGTCCTCAGGATGATGCCGCGACATTTCGATTAGTAGTCTAAAACTCGAGGCTTGCCTTAATGGTTTCAAATATTTTTAGATGGTCGGGTAGGTACTGTTTTTCTAGCATTAAGGGGAAAGGGGTATCTAGACCAGTAACCCGCACAATCGGTGCTTCGAGACTCAGGAAGCATAGTTCCTGAATAGTTGCGGCGATCTCCCCAGCAAAGCCTCCCGTTAGGGGTGCTTCGTGACTGACCAACAGACGACCGGTTTTAGTCACAGACGCAGCAACTGTCTCTCTATCCCAGGGCAGAAGTGTACGCAGGTCAATAACCTCACAAGAGATGCCTATTTCTTTGGCAAGCTCAGCCGCCATATCCAACTGAATCATCTGTGCACCCCAGCCCAACAACGTGATATCGGTACCAACTTGCGTCACCTCGGCAACGCTTAGTGGTAGCTGATAATCTCCCGTGGGAACGTCGCCAACTGATGCGCGATATATGGCTTTGGGTTCAAAGAATATCACCGGGTCAGGGTCGCGGATAGCAGCCAATAGCAATCCCTTAGCCTGATAGGCATTCCTAGGAATCACCACTCTAAGCCCAGGAGTATGGCAAAAGTAGGCCTCTGGTGACTGAGAGTGATAGAGTCCACCATCAATACCGCCACCATAGGGTGCTCGAATAGTCAGACCACCACAGTTAAACTGATCGCCGCTGCGATAGCGAAACTTGGCTGCTTCATTAACAATTTGATCAAAGGCCGGAAAGATATAATCGGCAAACTGAATCTCTGCTACCGCCGTGTTACCCTGCGCCGCCAAGCCAATAGCAAAGCCCACAATTCCCTGCTCGGTCAATGGCGTATTAAAGCAGCGCTCGCGGCCATACTTTTGCTGCAGATGACTGGTTGCCCTAAACACCCCCCCAAAGCTACCAATATCTTCGCCCAGACAAATAACTCGCGAATCTGCTGCCATGGCAGTATCCAAACCACTATTAATCGCTTGCAGTAACGTCATGCTGGTTGTTTCCGCATCTACCATTGAGGATTCTCCCCATGCATACGATAACTATCTGGGTACTTGGCGACGTGCTGTTTTAGAGTCGAAAGTTGCTCTGTTAGGATGACTGGCGACGTTTTATAGACATCTGTAATTAAATTGGCAAGCTCAGGCTTGGGTTCTTTTTCTGCTCGTTTTAATTCCTCAAGAATTTCGCTGTGAAACAATTTATGTATTGCCTCGTCGCGCGTTTCATCCCACCATTTCTGTTTAATCAACCAGCTTTTCATTCTACTAATGGGGTCTTTACTGCGCCATTTTTGCTCTTCGTCGGCATCTCGATACCCAGACGGATCATCAGAGGTAGAATGCGCTCCCAATCGATAACTCATGGTTTCAATTAGCACCGGTTGCTGTTCATCAACCGCTATTTTACGGGCGGCAACGGCTGCTGTATAAACCGCTAAAATGTCGTTTCCATCCACACGAATAGTTTTAATTCCATACCCTATACCCCTGGGAGCGATACCGTCGCTTATAAATTGTTCAGACGCTGGCGTTGAAATTGCGTAACCATTATTACGTACCACAAATACTACGGGGCATTTTAATACCGCGGCCATATTCATCCCTGCGTGAAAATCTCCCTCTGATGCCGCACCCTCGCCAAAATAACAGAGCGTACAGGCGTCCTCACCTGCCAACTTCTGACCATAGGCGTACCCTGCCGCCTGTGGGATCTGAGTCGCTAACGGGGAACTAATCGTCATAAAATTGAGATCGCGACTACCATAATGCACCGGCATTTGACGACCCTTACCAAGATCCTTTCCATTGGTAAATAGTTGATTCATAAATTGCTCAGTAGTGAAGCCCCGAAAGCGCAGAGCGACCTGCTCCCGGTATTGGCTCATAATCATGTCGTTTGGCTTAAACGCAGCGACAGTTCCTGCCACCGAGGCTTCTTCTCCGGTACAGGTGAGATAGAAACTCAGTCTTCCCTGACGCTGGGCGCGCACCATACGCTCGTCAAGCGTGCGGATATAAATCATGTCGCCATAAATTTTCTGCGCCAGCGCTTCATCAAGCAGTCCATGCGATGCACCTCTAGTCAAATGGCCGTTAGCTTTTAGTAGGCTGAAGGTGGGGATTTTTAGCGCTGTTCCATCAATAAATACTGGAGCAATAGTTGTCGAGCTTTTGGCCATCATCAACCACCTCTTTTGAATGCTTTTTATGGGCGTTTTAGCGCGTCATTCAGCGCCCCGTCTCAACACAAAATTACCATGACGTACACTAGAGAATCCTACCAAAATGCGACCTGCAATCGACACAAACTAATCAATTATGGCGTATATAGTATATTTATTAGTGATTTATTGCGCCGATGTATCTATCTTTACAATTGATGCCAAGGTAAACTCCTTTGTTAGTCGATCACTAAAAAGTCTTATGGCAGTAATAAGTTGATCAACCTGCAGGCTGATACTGATTTATGGTGGGATTTATGGAAACAGCCCTTAAGGGGATGGAGAGTTGAGATGAGTGAATATTGCCTAGATACCATTGACTGGAAGATACTGAATATTTTGCAGTTTGATGCGGGTATCGCAAATATAGAATTGGCTGAAAAAGTCTGTTTGTCGCCATCACCTTGCTCACGGCGTGTTAAAAATTTAGAATCTACTGGTTACATTATTAAACGGGTAACATTGCTTGACCCAAAAAAAGCGGGTCTGCCAGTCACGGTCTTTATCCAGGTTACCCTGCATCATCAGGTCAAAAAAGATCTGGACCATTTTGCCGAGCAGGTTCTCGATTGGCCGGAAGTGATGGAGTGCTATTTAATGACTGGAGATTTTGATTATCTTATGAGGGTGGTGACGCCCGACTTACAGTCCTACCAACAATTTCTCGATGAAAAGCTCACAGCGTTTGAAGGTATCGATCATATTAAAAGCAGCTTCTCATTAAAACCAATCTGCTATAAAACTGCGCTGCCCTTGGGACATCTTCTTTAATAGAGGTCACTTCATTTGCCGTCAGAGGTAACCGGCTGGGTAAATTTCGCGCGCGCCAGCCGGATCTTTTCATCCTGATTACCAGTGGTGTCAGCGATCCTATCAGCCTCCGCAAGGCGCTTACGGAGACCGGCCTTATTGGCTATTTGAATCGCCAAACCAGGTCGCGCATTAACTTCCAGTAACATAGGCCCATGAATACGATCCAAAACAATATCCGCGCCGATATAATCTAACCCAGTCATGTTCGCACAGCTAGCAGATAGCTGTAATATCTGCTCCCAATAGGGAATAGCTAATGCGCTAAAAACGACGCCAGTATCGGGATGCACACCCACCACTCGATTATGTTGTATTGCGCAGATACTTTGGCCTGTGCCTATATCAAGACCGACACCCACGGCCCCCTGATGGAGATTAGCCTTGCCGTCTGACACACGCGTTGCACAGCGCATCATAGCCATCACCGGCACACCACGAAATATAATTACGCGAATATCTGGGACGCCCTCAAAACTGTAGTCCCTAAGCACCGGATCAAAATCAATTAGAGCCTCAATCATGGCACTATCATTACGTCCACCCAGACTGTGCAGTCCAGCCAATATGTTAGAGGTATGATGCTTAATGTCTCGACTATCTACTTCCACGCCACTGGACTTTACAAACAACTCACCACTGCGCTTAGTAATTACCAAAATGCCTTTGCCACCGCTACCCTGAGTCGGCTTGATCACAAAGCTATCTAGGGACGCCAGCTGTTTAGTCAGATGTTTGATTTCGAACTGATGTGTAATGGTGCCATACAGTTCAGGTACAGGAATACCAAGCTTTAGGGCGGCATTTTTAGTCTCTAGTTTGTTGTCGGTAAAACGAAAGTTTTTACGCGGATTGTAATCACCGATAAAACTAATATTACGCCGATTCATTCCCAAAATACCGAGGCGGCGAAGTGCGAATGGCGAGGCTAGTCCCATCATTTTTTATTGACTAAATCACGGAAACGATAGAGCTCCGAAAGTCGAAATCCAGTGTACTTACCCATTATCAGAATCACTCCTAACAAACTCAAAAGTAGTTCTGGAAAATTAAAAGTTAGATGCTCGATAATGGCAGTGGACATGGCGAGGTAAGCTAAAATTGCAACTAATAGACTACCGCCCCCCTGAATTAGTACTTCACGACCGCCCTCCTCTTCCCACAAAATCGACATGCGCTCGATGGTCCAGGCGACAATAACGGTGGGGAAAAATGTGACCGTTAAGGCCTGGTCAAGACCGAGTTTATAGCTGGTTACTGCCAGCACTGCCATAAGCACAATCACTACTATAATGACGGCAGCAACACGGGACACCAGTAGTAAATTAAGCTGGCTTAAGTAGGAGCGAATCCAAAGACCTGCCCCCACCAAGCCTAAAAATATTATCAGGCCAACAAGCAGTGTTGTCTGAATAAATGCGAGCGCGATTAATACGGGCATAAAGGTACCTGAGGTGCGCACACCCACCAAAATACGCATCAAAACGACAACCATCACGGCCACTGGAATGAGCAAAAGGCCTTTGAAAATACCCTGCTGTTCCACCGGTAAGGCATAGATAGAAAAATCTAATAGATTCACTTTCTCCGATTGCTGACCCATACCAACTAGGGCTTTAACGGGTAGGCTATTACTCAATAGTGCAAACTCTAGACTCGAATTACGCCCACCAATAACGTTCAGTACACTGCCGTCACCACGCTGCCATATAAAAAAATTATGGGGTAAGCCGGTACTGCCAGTATTCGGGTTTAATATAAGCCATTGCTGGCCATCATAGATCTCGACAAGGGAACTCAGCGTCTGCCGGCGGCGCCCGTCTTCAAGAAAAATCCCACGAAGCTGGTGGGCTGGAATACCCCGATATCGCAACACATCCATTATCACTGTCAGTTTATCATCCTGATAGGAGCTGCTTAAAAATAAAGTGTCCTGATCAGGTGATTGCCGCAAAAACTCCTGTAACAGCAATATCGTAAAAGTCTCGGGCCCAGATGACTGCTCCCCAAGTTTTGCGACTAACCGCTGCATCGCCGCTAATTGATCGGGTTCCAGGCGCGGTGCCACCGGATAGGCGAGAGGATAATCAGGTAACGCATTAGAATCCGCTGTTCGGTAGATCTGCATTTTATAATACAGTGTCGTTGGCCGATCTAATGTTTCACGACTCCAACGAGCGCGGCGACTGACACTCGCAGAACCTGTATCGGCGAGGTCATCGACGACTGAAAACCCAAATCCTGAAGAAGCAAAATGTTCATCCAAATTTGACCACCCAGCTAATAGGGTCGGCAACACTAATTCAACCTCAACGGGACCATTTGACGAAGGTTGAAAACTGGTCTTAGTTTCCACCGTCCAGACATCACGATACTGACCCGGTAACAGAGGAAAGCCAAAGTTAACGGCTTTATATAATGTTAGACCTACACCAAGCGAAATCAACAATCCGGCTATCAGTGCAACCTGTACTCTAGAACTAAGCAATGCCGTCTCTCCCTGTTGACTCCAGCATCACAGTCTATTACTGCAAAACAGTATGGTGGCGGCTGACGTCAACAATCATACTGTCAGTCAAGAAATTACGGCCGATCAGGAGTGGGTACTCGAAGCCAGTCCTATCGGAGAGATTGACATCGATGCGTGATCTCGTTTCGCCTAGGGTAACCCACATCCGCACGACATAGCGTCGAGTATCCGGCAGCCCACTTTGCTTGATCAATACTCGACGACGCAGGCGCAACTCCTGCTCGACCTTCTCGTCACTATTTGGATCGGTAAGAACAAAGCGCACATAGCGTTTGCCCTCTTTTTCCACTAATTGAATATTGTCTGCATGCACGGAGGTCGTTACCGCGCCCGTATCCATACGCGACTCCAGTAACAGTCCGGCAGGCTCAATCCTCACCCATTCGATAGCCCCTACAATCGGCAGGTGCATTTTCCCCGCCGTGGTTGCCATAGGCGGTAGCTCCGCGGGTACAATTTTAGTGATGATCCGTTCAACAACTGCAGCTGCTGGGCACTGTGGCAAATTTACTGGCAACTCATCATCGGGCGGCGGGCAGGCGCTAGGCCCCCAGCTACCCGCAGGCAGAAGCGTGCAGCCTGACAGGAGGATCGGGATCAACAAAATGGTGATTGAAGCTTTCATATATCCTGACGAGTTGCCTTTTCAGTGAGAAATACCTGCTCAGTCAGGGGATATTAACCCAAATATCGGATCATGAGTAACAAATCACTGTCGTATAGGCTCTGATGTTCGTGACGGCTGGAATCACTAATCAGAGATTACTGATTAGTGTGAGTAAAGAAAATAGAACCCACAAAACACAAAAGATCGATTGTAGACAAGGACTGGGGGACCAAGGCGCTATCCTAACTCTAGCGCCGTCTATCGGCATTCTAGCTGGCGCCTGCGCATACTCACTGAGCAGCCTAATCTATTTCGTGCAGTGCTTCACCGATGGCGTTGACCACTAGATCTATCTCATGGGCTGTACTTATAAAAGGTAAACCCAACTGCAGCGTATCGCCGCCATATCGCACATAAAAGCCCTTTTCCCAACATTTCATGGCCGCTTCAAAGGGTCGCTTGGCCGGTTCACCAGGCACCGCAGCAAGCGTGATACCCGCAGCAGAACCGTAGTTACGGATATCCGTCACATGCTTGGCGCCCTGCAGGCCATGTATCGCTTTTTCTAGCACCGGTGCAATGGCTTGCACTCGCTCAAACATGTTGTCGTTCTCGAGCACATCTAGGGCTGCCAAACTAGCGGCACAGGCCAAGGGATGCGCGGAATAGGTGTAGCCATGAGGGAATTCGATCATATAATCCAATCCCCCGCCGTCCATAAATGTGTCGTGAATTTCCTGCTTGGCAATTACTGCGCCCATAGGCACGGTGCCATTGGTCATCTGCTTGGCAATATTAATGATATCCGGCACCACGCCAAATTCTCCAGCTCCCGTAGCAGCACCAACCCGACCAAACGCAGTGATAACCTCATCAAAGATGAGCAGTATATTATGCTGATCACAGATCTCACGCAGCCGCTGCAAATAGCCGACAGGCGGTGGTATCACACCCGCTGAACCAGCCATTGGTTCGACAATGACTGCGGCGATATTAGAGGCGTCATGGAGAGTCACTAGGTCTAGCAATTCATCGGCCAGATGGGCGCCATGCTCCGGCATACCGCGACTAAACAGGTTCTCTGGTAGCAGTGTGTGAGCCAAATGATCAGACTCGAGGGTCTGCCCAAAGGTGGCGCGATTACCCACAATACCGCCAACACTGATGCCGCCAAAATTGACCCCATGATAACCCTTGGCGCGACCAATCAGACGCGTCTTGGAGCCCATGCCTTTTTTACGCCAGTAAGCGCGAGCCATTTTTAATGAGGTGTCAGCGCTCTCAGAGCCAGAGTTAGTAAAAAACACTCGATTAAGCCCTGCTGGCATAAATTGGGTAATGCGCTCGGCTAACTTAAAAGAAGCTGGGTGGCCGTGTTGAAAGGGTGAACAAAAATCAAGAGTCCTTGACTGCTTGGCAATAGCTGCAGAAATTTCAGGGCGGCAATGCCCTAGGCCGGTCGTCCATAGACCCGATAAGCCGTCAAAGATTTTACGTCCATCAGCGGCTGTGAGGTAGGCGCCATCAGCACCCACAATCATCCGGGGATTTTGTTTGAACTCGCGATTACCGGTGAAAGGCATCCAGTGCGCTTCAAACTGCTCGGGGGTAACGCCAGCATGACTATAAAAACCCTGAGCTTCAGGCGTCTTTTTCTCGCGTGGGTGGAATGCTTTAGTCAGCTTTTTTATCATACTATTCATGGCAGACCTATAAGTGGGGCATTTTATGCTCTGCATTATAGGCCATAAATAGCCCGTCTTTGCATACCCCTCTAGGGGATACTAAAGCCGGCAGTCCCCATGGCTCTAGGGCAGATCGTCTACCAATTCGCCTTCGACATGCTCGAGCAGATCTTCGCGGTCTAACTTCAGCGTCAGCATTATACTGGCCGCCACATACATGGATGAATAGGTACCAATGCCGACACCAATCATCAACGCGATAGCAAAATTATGGATCAGTTCACCGCCAATAAAGAATAGTGCTGACAGTACCAGCATAGTGGTCACTGAGGTATTGATGGTGCGCCATAATGTCTGCGACAGGGACTCGTTGATGACTTCAACCGGACTCGCTTGACGAATCTTACGAAAATTCTCGCGAATTCGATCAGATACCACGATGGTATCATTGAGAGAGTAGCCCACCACCGCTAGTACCGCCGCCAATACAGTGAGATCAAACTCTAGGCGTGCCAGAGAGAATATACCCAACGTGATGATCACGTCGTGAACCAAAGCTAATACCGCACCGATAGAAAATTTAAGCTGAAAGCGAATCGCCACATACAGCATCACAACCGCCAGTGCCGTCAACATACCCAAACCACCATCTTCGCGAAGTTCGTCTCCAATCTGCGGGCCGACAAAATCCACACGCCTCAACTCAAGCTGATCTCCACTAGACTCTAAAACAGCCAGCACCTTTTCGGAGAGCGCCTGATCAGGCTCCCCTTGCAGCCGTATCAGTACGTCAGTTTCTGAACCAAAATGTACTACTACAGGATTCTCAAAGCCTGCGGTGGCCAACTGCTGGCGTAGCGCAGAGACATCCGCAGGTTGCTCATAACCCACTTCAATCTGTGTCCCACCCGAAAAATCAAGACCTAGAACCAGCCCCTGGCTATAGAGAGACCAGACCGATACGGCTAGCAGGAGAGATGAAAAAATCACCGCATATTTGCGAAGGCCCATAAAGTTATAAATCTTTGCTTGCGTCATGATGTTCTCCTTAAATCCAAAGCTTTTCGATTTTGCGACCGCCAACAACCATATTAACTAGTCCACGTGTCATAACAATGGCAGTAAACATCGAGGTTAAAATACCAATCGACAATGTCACAGCAAAACCCTGTACAGGGCCGGAGCCAATCAGGAATAGGATTAGGGCCACAATGAGCGTAGTAATATTGGCATCGAGAATCGACACGAATGCTCGGTCATAGCCTGCGCTAATAGCACCCTGACTCGACGCACCGCCAGCAAGCTCCTCGCGGATTCTTGAAAATATCAACACATTGGCATCGACCGCCATGCCTACGGTTAACACAATGCCCGCGATACCTGGCAGGGTCAGAGTAGCACCCAACAGGGACATAAAGGCCACGAGCAGCAGTAGATTCATTGCCAGCGCAACATTTGCCGCCACGCCAAAGGCGCGGTAGACCACCACCATAAACAGCAGCACCAGCGCTAGGCCAACGGCAACCGACTTGACACCTAATGCGATATTGTCAGCACCGAGAGAGGGCCCAATGGTGCGCTCTTCAACGATGTACATAGGTGCCGCCAGGGCACCAGCACGCAGCAGCAGAGCAAGCTCTGAGGATTCTCGCTGCCCATCTAAACCGGTGATACGAAACTGCTTACCCAGCTGCGCCTGAATAGTAGCCAGACTGATAATGTGCTGCTCGACAAAGGGGATCGGCGTAATCACCACCTCACCGTTCTCATCAATGGACTTCTCGAGTTTGGTTTTATATTCAATAAATAGTACTGACAGGCGACGACCAATATTGTCGCGAGTGGCATGGCCCATTTGCCAACCACCTTTGGAATCCAAGGTGATATTCACCTGAGGCCGGCCATTCTCATCAAAACTAGCCCGAGCATCCGTCACATTTTCACCGGTGATAACCGGTGTTCTCTCCAGCAGAGCATCGGGGCCCTGACCGGCAGGATTGCGGAAACTAAAGGTCTCACCCAGCTTAGACTGAGCCTCCAATCGGAATTCTAAGTTGGCTGTTTTACCAATAATACGTTTCGCTTCTGCCGTGTCCTGAACACCAGGTAACTCAACAACGATACGGTTTTTACCCTGACGAGATACCAGGGGCTCAGAAACACCTAACTCATTAACCCGATTTCGCAACGAGGTTAAGTTTTGCTTGATGGCGTTATCACCGATTAGTTTAGAGGCCACATCGCTGAGACTTAGCACCAAAGACAACGGATTTTGGCCCTTTTCAGACTGCGGCATTAGGTCGCGGTAGTTGGTCCGTATAAGGCCTGCGGCCTGTTCAGTTTGCTCGACATCCCGAAACCGACCAATCAGCATATTTCCTTTGCGTTCAAAGCTGCGATAGCGGATACGCTCTTCGCGTAACTTTTCTTTAATATTCTGAAGATCGCTATCCAACCTCACTGCCAAGGCCGAATCCAGATCCACTTCTAGCAAGAAGTGCACACCGCCGCTTAGATCAAGGCCCAGTTTCATAGGAACTCCACCCAAACTGCTCAACCAATCTGGCGTGGTTGGGGCCAGATTCAGCGCCACGATATAGTTTCCACCCATCTCTGCCTGAATCACCTCTTTAGCGCGCAGCTGCATCTTAATGTCCTGCAGCCTCACGATTAGGCTCTGTCCATCGGCCTCCCCAGCAAAGTACTCAATACCGGCTTCGTCGAGTGATTTTTCAACCAGTTTAAGTACTGATTCATCTATCACCATGGCGCCACTTTGCCCCGACATCTGGATTGCAGGGTCTGGCGGGAAAAGATTGGGCGCTGCGAAGGTAAATCCGAACATAATGACGAGAAGAATCATAAGATTCTTCCACAGGGGAAACGTGTTTGGCATGACTCTAGGGTCCTTTGTTTCAAGCGCGTTAGTATAGCGACATTACCCTAACAATAGGGGCAGAATTTGAGAATTAAACCCTAGGGGTTTAGCGAAGCCTGCTTTACATAAAATTCTTCAATAAATGTCTCTAAGCGACCCTCGGCAATAGCGTCACGGAGCGCAGCCATCAAGGTCTGGTAATAACGCAAATTGTGAATAGTATTAAGCTGAGCGCTGAGCATTTCGCCACATTTTTCCAGATGGTGTAAATAGCCACGGCTAAAGTGCCTACAGGTGTAGCAGTCACATTCGACATCCAATGGCGCGGTATCGTAACGGTGACGAGCATTGCGAATTTTGATAACACCCGCACTTGTAAACAAGTGGCCATTGCGTGCATTTCTCGTGGGCATCACGCAATCAAACATATCGACACCCCTGCGCACGCCTTCAACCAGATCTGCAGGCTTACCCACACCCATTAGATAGCGCGGACGGTCAGCCGGCATAGTGTCGGCAAGATGATCCAACACTCGAATCATGTCCTCTTTAGGCTCTCCCACAGACAAGCCTCCGATGGCATAACCATCAAAGCCAATCTCAACTAGACCCTTAAGGGACTCTTGTCTAAGCGACTCATGCATGCCGCCCTGAACAATTCCGAAGAGCGCCGATGGATTGTCACCATGGGCGTCTTTGCAGCGGGCAGCCCAACGCAGTGAAAGCTGCATCGAGTCACTGGCTTCTTTTACCGTCGCAGGATAAGGGGTGCACTCGTCAAAAATCATCACCACATCACTGCCCAGATCATGCTGCACCTGAATGGACTTTTCAGGATCCATAAAAACAGCACTGCCATCGATAGGTGACTGGAATTTCACGCCCTCTTCGCTGATTTTACGCATATCCCCTAGGCTAAATACCTGAAAGCCCCCAGAATCGGTGAGGATAGGTCCATGCCACTGGGTAAAATCATGCAAATCACCATGGGCTTTGACCACCTCGGTGCCCGGGCGCAGCATTAGATGAAAGGTGTTGCCCAAAATCATCTCGGCGCCAATCTCTACAATATCTTTTGGCAGCATACCTTTTACGGTGCCATAGGTACCGACCGGCATAAACGCAGGCGTTTGCACCTTCCCTCTGGGGAAGGTCATTTCACCACGACGCGCTTTACCGTCGGTGGCCGAGACTTCAAATTGCATAAAACACTCGCGGGTCATTCCGGTATTTCCTGTGCAGCATTGGGGTTGTGAATTAAGAACATGGCGTCACCGTAGCTAAAAAAACGGTAGCGCTCAGCGACAGCTTGAGCATAGGCCTGCATGATAGATTGATAGCCCGAAAATGCGCTGACTAACATTAACAGCGTAGACTCCGATAGATGGAAATTAGTCAGCAACCCATCCACCACTTTAAAATCATAACCGGGGTATATAAAGATGGCAGTGTCCCCCTCAAAGGGCACGATGGTTCCGGAACTCGCTGCAGTTTCCAGACAGCGCACGCTAGTAGTGCCGACGGCTATGACCCGTCCACCCTGTGCTTTAGTCTGAGCCACCTGTTGGCATACCTCCTCAGTGACCTGCAACCATTCTGAGTGCATCTGATGATCAAAAATACTGTCCGCCCGCACCGGCTGAAATGTTCCAGCCCCGACATGTAAGGTCACAAAGGCAATATTGGCGCCTTTGGCCCTAATCTCAGTCAATAACTGCTCATCAAAATGTAATCCTGCAGTGGGCGCCGCGACGGCACCGGGCTGCTCAGCGTAAACCGTTTGGTAGCGGGATCTATCGTCGTCAGTATCAGAGCGATCAATATAGGGCGGCAACGGCATATGGCCAATCTGGTTGAGCACGTCTAAAACAGGCGCGCTGAACCTGAGTACAAATAAATCACCCGCACGGCCCTGCATCTCAGCGCTGTGCCCTTGGTCAAAGCGCAGCTGATTACCCTGCTTGGGAGACTTGCTGGCGCGAACATGGGCCTGAGCGGTGTGACTATCAACTATCCGTTCAACCAACACCTCAATTTTGCCGCCGCTTTGTTTCTCCCCAAACAGCCTTGCCGGAATCACCTTGGTGTTGTTGAACACCATAAGATCACCTGGCTGAATATGACCAATCAGGTCAGTGAACTGCTGATGTTGCAGCGCGTTAGAACCAGAATCGAGGTAAAGCAAACGACTGCCCTGACGCTCCAATGCAGGCTGTCGAGCAATCAAATCATCGGGTAGATCAAAGTGAAATAGGTCACGACGCATAAGGTGGCTTTGAAGCGATTTATCGCCTGTTGTCTCAGAAGCCGCAAGGGTATAGAAAAGCAGCTGAAAGCGCCAAATAATTCAGTCTATTTAATCGGTCGCCTTAAGCACTTTATCGTAAACTTGAGCGACACAAAGCTGCATATTAGGTAAATCAGTTGACCCAGACATCGTCACTGCTATAATCGCCGGCTTGCTGGGACTGCAGCGGTAAAGGTTTATCGCCCTGCCCGTCCACGGAGCAATGGAATGCCAGTGTGGTGGAATTGGTAGACACACGGGATTCAAAATCCCGCGCCCTTAAAAGCGTGCCGGTTCGAGTCCGGCCACTGGTACCACGAACACCTCTATACCCCTCTGTATCGCTCGCCCTAAGGGGCACCTTAGGCCTAAACGCGTCAATTGCTGCCACAATGGCATGTTGCTTATCGCCTTAACATCCAATACTAATGCCAACAAGCTTATCAGGCCAAAAGGGACCGCCGCTCTTGTTGTCACAGGTCCAGCAAGCATACAAATTACGTTACCTTGAAATCATA
>Ga0209711_10001788_pt1 | contig 20391 bp, 25 predicted proteins | sample ArcticOcean_MG_C_7_FD_187441 | JGI IMG/M metagenome (GOLD analysis project Ga0209711, IMG submission 187441) | Marine microbial communities from western Arctic Ocean - ArcticOcean_MG_CB11_88 (SPAdes) (version 2) | ecosystem: Environmental > Aquatic > Marine > Oceanic | place: Arctic Ocean...
AACGGAATACTATTTCTTGAACAAGAAATCACAACACAAATAAATGAATATAAGTTTTATATACCCCTTTTATAGACAAATAAACAATATCTAAAATACTTACAAAACCAGTTCTCATGTATGTATTTATTTCATTTAATTTAATTTAAAAGTATTTTGGAATTTTTTTTATTATCCATCTATCAATCTTTTAGTAATATCAACTTCTGTCTGAAGAAGCCTTGATACGCCAGTAAAAGCTTGCTGTGTTTTTAACATATTTACCATTTCAGTAGTAATGTCCACGTTAGATCTTTCTAGAAAACCAGCCTCAATTTTACCAAATGATCCACCCATTGGAGTTCCGAAAGCTGGTGCGCCTGCTTTAGCATTATACTTATAACGATTATTTCCAACTGGACTTAATGCAGGCTCATTTGTAAAACTTGATAAAGCAATATTTCCAATAACAACTTCTGTATCTAACCCATAAGTAGCAGTTATTTTACCTCTAGGATTAACATTTACATTAGAAAGGATAGATACTGTAGCATCTAAATTTACTCTTGTAGTAGGAATAACTAGATTATTGATAACACCTTCAGCAACAACCCCTTGAGCATCAGCAAGAAAACCCATTACGGCCATTCCATCATTAGTTATCACTTCTCCTTCAGCATTAATATTAAAAGAACCATCTCGAGTGAAATATGGATCCTCAATGTTATCACCCTGCACTACTGTAAAGAAACCTTGACCTGTAACAGCAAGATCTAATGCGCCTCCAGTGGCTTGAAATGCTCCTTGGCTCATTTGTTGACGTGGTGCAGAAGTAGTTACTCCCATTCCAGAAAAAGTATCTGGATCAGTAGAATTATGAATAGAATAAATATGTTCAAAATTTGCTGTGCTTTTTTTAAACCCCGTACTATTTGCGTTTGCAATGTTGTTTGACACAATTCCCATTTCTTGAGAATTAGCGTTTAATGCACTTTTTAAAATTGATAACATCTATTTACTCCTATATAACTGATAAGATAGCAATTATTATGCCATTGACTTTATTTTTAATATTATAATATAAACAAAGTCGATAAAATGCCGTATAATAAATATTAATTATAAACTTTAACATTTTGGAGATAATTTTTTAAAATGAAATCATTATCTCAGAGTACTGAGTTAGTAAAAATAGATCAAAAAACATCTAATTTGCCTATTAAATTTAATGAAAATGATATAAACAGTGCTTTGAAGCTTGTTGAAAAAGATCTTTATTTAAAAGATAGAGAAGATGTAAAAAAGTTTTTACCTGACATATTAGGAAGAGTTTTAGCCAGAATTTGGATAGATTCAGATTTTAAAGAAAATTTTAAAAAAAATCCGGCTTCTATATTATCTGAAAATGGTGTTTACTTACCAGATGATATGATACTAGAATTTCAAAAACCAAATTCAGATAGACCTAAAATTATAGTATATGAAAAAAAAGGTAATTCTAACTTTAAGGTAAGAGTTGTTCAGTTACAATTAGTTATGATTGCAGGAAGATAAAGTTGACAAACTTTTTGCCAATTAAAAAAAATAAAATTATTTATATTTTTACCTTTTTAATTTTTTTGTTTCCACAATATTCTACAGCCAACAATGAAGATATGTTGATCCAAAAAGTATATAAACTTTTACAAGATAAAAAGTTTACTGAAAGTATAGATACACTGGATGAATTATCCCAAAATAATAATATACAAGCTCAACTGCTTTACTCTAAAATATTATTTGCAGGAAATATAATCCCTCAAGATTTTAATCAGTCTTATCTTTGGGCTAATATGGCATTCCTTGGTGGAATAAAAAAATCTTCTCAATTAATAGAAATGTTAAATAATTATTTAACAGAAAAACAAATTGAAGAAATAAAAGAAAACATTAAAATATTTTTAGAAAAAAGAGCCTTTATTAATGATAAAAGAGCTATAATACAAATTGCTAAATTCTATGAAACTTATATGGATCCCCCTGATATTCTTAATTCTTATTCTTGGTACAGTGTAGCTGTAGCGAAGGGTATAAAAAGTGCAGCAAAAAAAAGAGATGAACTTTTAGACAAAATAGATCAAAAAAATTTACTTGAGGCTCAGAAATTATCTAATAAAATTTTTAAACAAATTCAAAATTAATGGAGAGTAATATGAAGTATAAGGTTCATTGGTTAATTGACGGAGTAATTGAAATTGAAGCAGATAGTATTGAGTTAGCTGAAAAAACTATTAAAGATAAAATAGAAGTATTTATCAAAGATAATGCAGACTTTTATAAAGAAATGGGTGCAAAAGCAGTTCAAGGACAAGCGTATTTACCAGGTAAAGATGAATAAATAACTTACAGAGGATAAATAACAATGACTTGTCAAAATAAAAATTATTTGATTGTAATTCTTTTTTTTATATTAATTCCTTTTCATAGCTTTGCTAGTGGAAAAATTTATGGAAAATCTAAAACTTTATCTAAAGATTACATAAAATATGAAAAGTGTAGCTTAAGAAAAACTGAAGAAAACGTAAAAGATGGTGATAAAGATGGTTATAAATGTATATATAAAAGACAACTTAAAGGCAAAGATGTAACCATATTTCAGCCTTCAAGTGCCTGTTTAAAATCATTTAAGTGTAAAAGAGAAATACAATAAGCTTTAAATTAATACTATATGTTTGTCAGATAATAATAAATAATACTATATATTGTATAAAACTAAAAAAATAGTCAACATTATCAATTATTTATAGTATATACTTAAAAAATACTTTAGGATTTAACTCATGGATAATTATGAAATTAAAATTCTTAAACGAAACGGTAATTGGGAAAAGAGTGACAAAAAAGTCGAACTCATCAATTCAAAAAAGATAATTGATAAACAAAATATAAATACAGAAATTACCAATACTCCAAATGAAAATTTGGATTTTCTAAAATCAATACATCAAGTAAATTTAATTATTGATAAATTAGAAATTTTAGAAAATGATAAAAATAATCTAATAACTGAATTATTACAGTATGAGAAAAATTTTATATCAAAAAAAAATATTGCAGAACAAAAAAAATCTCAAATTTCAAAAGAAATAGAAATGTTTGACAAAACAATTGACGTAATTAAAAATTTAAAAAAGTTTTAATTTAGGAAATTTAAATGCCATCTACATCAAATAAAAATGAAGCAAAATCTATTTTCGTTGCTAATGTTAAAGGAGGTGTTGGGAAGAGTACCTTAACGATAATGTTAGCAAGAGCTCTTGCTTTAGTAATGCCCCCTCAAAAAATTACAGTTATAGATACTGACTTACAGCGAACAACAACAGAATTTCTAACTCTTAGCAATCCAGAAATCAATATTGAATTCCTTCCTATAACACCAGCTTTTGAAAATACCAATATATCGCTTGTTCAACAGTTTATTAGACAAAATGAATTTAGACCAGGTCACGTTGTAATAATAGATACACCAGCAGGATCTTCTCAAAGACTCTGGAATTTAGTAGGAGAAAGTTATTCTGTATTAGTTCCAACTACATTAAGTAATGCTGATCTGGCACCTACAGAAAATTTTATAAGAAACATTGATAAAGTTAAACTAAGGTATAATAAAAATCACCCTCATTTAATAATATGCCCTAACAAAGTTCCATTTGGTCAGAAAGATTTTTCAATGATGTCAGATCGCCTTGATAATCATGATGTAGTAATTGGGCCTCCTATTAGAGATTTAGCAAGCGTTAGACATTTCTATAATGGGAAGTATGATAAATGGGATAATCAAAGCAATCAAAATGCACAAGATGATTTTAAAAAGTTTGGAGATTTTGTAACTAAATACATTATAAATGGTGAGTTAGATAAAATCTATAACAAAGAAAAATTAACTAAAAATATAATACCATTTGAAAAGGCAAATAATTAAGCTATTAATCTTTCCCCTAATTGCTTAACCCATTTTTCAGTAGGAATATATGGGAACAGTTTATCTTTATTTTTTGTAGGATCATTTTTTTTTACAATAATATTATTTACATACATATTATCATTATGACTTTTTTCATCATTTACGCTTGAAATCATATTTAATAAGTTATCCATATAATAATATACGTCATTAATAAAACTTTGTTTAATTATGTCGTAAAAATTTATATTAAAATCTTTTAAAAATGAGGAAAATATATAATGAAAGATGAAAATGAATTACTAAAACAGATAGAAAAAATTGTTTATAATTTTGCTAATTTTGAAAAACCGATAATAAAGAATAACGGAGACATATTAATTAAGAATATTACAAATATAAAATTAGAAAAAAAAGATTCCATCTTAACAAATGTTTTTAAACAAATGATAGCAAATGATATAAAAAAAAACAGGGTTTAAAATAAACCCTGTTTTGTATTTTTTGAAAATATTATACCTTTAGAGAGAACAATCTGCCAAAGGCTGCTCTGACAAAATTAATATCCCATGGTAAAAATTTTCTTTAAAAATACTAGACATCAGATCACCTCCTTTTCATTTGTTAATGTTATTATTAACATAACATTTAAAAAATGATATAAAAGATAAATTTTTAAAAATGCTTATTTTTTTAATAAAATTGCCTTATTTTAATACATGAAAGAATATGATTTATGAAAAAAAATAATTTAGAAACAAAAACTTATAAAGCTGGAGAAACTATTTATTCACATAATGATGCAGCTGAATTTATTTTTTTAATACATAGTGGAAAAGTAAGAATCGAATCTAAACATGGACTTGAATTAGGTGTACTAGAAACTGGAGAGATATTTGGTGAAGTTGGGCACATAATAGAGTCACCAAGAACTGTTTCAGCAATAGCTGTTACAAATTCATTAATTAAAGTAATTGATGAAAAAACTGTTAAAGAAAAAATGAATACTGCAGATCCAGTTTTAGCTGCGATAATAAGAGGCCTGTCTTTAAGGATAGGAGATGCTAATGCTCTTGCTGAAAAGCATTGGCTTGAATTAAGCTTATATAAATCACTAGCAAAATAAATCTTGTTATTATTTTTGGATTAAAAAAGAAATGTTTATGGCTCTAAAAAAGAAAAATTTAATTATTTATGTAGTAGCTGCATTAACTTCTGTTTTAACCTTCGTTTTCTTTATAATTGGAAATGAAGTAATAGAAGAAGTAAAAGAAGTTAAAAAAGAGAAAAATATTTATGAAATAGCAAAAGAAGAAGCTATAAAAATTGGAAGATTAGAACCTGAAATAAAGGAAAAGATCCAAGAAATCGGACCTGATGGCAAAGTTATAATCCCATCACTGACATATAGTGACATAGGTGGAATGGGTGACAATTCTAATAAAAGTTTTTGGACAAATATTTCAAATTCAAATTCTTTCATTAGCTTTGACTTAGCTTTTTCATCTTATGAAGGAGAAGATTTAGTAGATTATTTAACAGATTATGATCCAGATTTTAGGAATATTGTATATTCTGAAATTGCTAAGAGAAAATTTTCAGATTTTGAGGGCAGCAAAGGTAAAAAATTATTGCTGTATGACATAAAAGAACAATTTAACTCTTATCTTTTAAAAAAAGAATTAGATCCAATTATTTTTGGTGTGCATTATAAAGTTTTAAACATTGTAGAGAGATGACTATTAAATAAACTGGTTATAATCTATGTAATTATTTTTATTTATCTTATTAGTAACCTCTGGTAATGGGTATTTTAATCCTGTAGCGCAGTTAAAAAGCACAACTTTATCATCAAGTGAAATCAAACCATCTAATAATGACTTTTCATAAGCAACTATAGTTGCTGCTCCTTCAGGACATAAAAAACATCCATCCGTAGATGCAACTCTGTCTCTAGCCTCCATTATATCTTCATCTGACACAGAGATAGCAAATCCCTTACTTTCACGAACAGCTCTAATAATAAGAAAGTCACCAACAGCAACAGGAACTCTTATTCCAGCAGCTTTTGTATAAGCATTTTCCCAAACTGGTGCATGTTCATCTCCTAAGCTCCAAGCCTTAACAATCGGGGCACAGCCATCAGCTTGAACTGCTATCATTCTTGGAAGTTTTCCTTTAATCCAGCCTAATTCCTTTAATTCAGCAAAAGCCTTCCACATCCCAATCAACCCTGTTCCACCTCCAGTGGGATAAAAAATAACGTCTGGCAACTCCCAATTGAATTGTTCGGCTAACTCAAGCCCCATCGTTTTCTTTCCTTCAATTCTGTATGGTTCCTTTAAAGTAGATATATCAAACCAACCTACCTTTTCTTTACCTTCTCCTACTATTTTTCCACAGTCATTAATTAATCCATTTACAAGAAATGTTTCTCCACCCAGCGATTGAATTTCTCTAACATTAATATCTGGAGTGTCATCTGGACAAAAAACTGTTGAACGAATTCCTGCCTTAGTTGCGTAAGCTGCCATAGCAGCACCTGCATTGCCATTTGTAGGAATTGCAAGGTGATTTAATTTAAATTGCTTTGCCATTGATACAGCTAAACACAAACCTCTTGCTTTAAAGGACCCTGTAGGCAAGCGTCCTTCATCTTTTATTAAAACTTCACCTTTATTATTTTTGTTATATTTTGTTGAATTTTCTAACTTAATTAAAGGGGTAACAATCTCGCCAAGAGTAATTCTATTTTTGGGATCGGCAACAGGCAATAAAGGAGCATACCTCCACAAACCATTTACTTTTGAATTAGATATATCATTTCTAGAAACTTCTTTTTTTAACTTTTCTAGATTATATCTTACTAATAAAGGTCTTCCAGCATCTGACAAACCATGTATTTGATTTGCTTCATATTTTTTACCTGTTATTGAACATTCTAAATGGCTTACATAATTTTGTGTCATAAATTATTCCTATCAGTTTAAAATTATATCGATATTTAATAATTCTTACCTAAAATAATATTTATCATTGCTTCAGTTATTTCTATTGAAGAAGAAGATCCTCCAAGATCTTTAGGTAATATTTTTTTTTCTGATGTTAGCTTTTCTATTGCAGACATTAATCTTTTAGAAGCACTTATCTCTCCTAAACTTTCCAACATCATCACTGAAGACCAATAAGAACCAATAGGGTTAGCAATTCCTTTACCCATTATATCAAATGCTGATCCGTGAATTGGTTCAAACATTGATGGATGTCTTTTATCAGGATCTAAATTACCTGTAGGAGCAATACCCATTGAACCAGATAAAGATGCTGCTAAGTCAGTTAATATATCAGCATGTAAATTTGATGCGACCACAGTATCTATGCTTTTAGGATCTAAAACCATACGAGTAGTCATTGCGTCAACTAACATTTTGTCTGTGGTTACATCTCTATAATCTTGAGAAACTTCTTCAAAAATTTCATCCCACATTACCATACCGTGTCTTTGAGCATTAGATTTAGTTACCAATGTTAATAATTTTCTTGGCCTAGATCTAGCTATTTCAAATGCAAATTTTTGAATTCTTTCAACACCTTTTCGTGTAAAAAGTGTTATATCCATTGAAGTGTCATGACTATAGCCTTTGTGACTTCTTCCACCAATTCCAGAATATTCACCTTCCGAATTTTCTCTTATGAAGCTCCAATCTATATCTTTTTCGCTAACATCTCTTAAAGGAGAGTTTATACCAGGAAGCAATCTGACAGGCCTTAAATTAGCATACTGATCTAGACCCTGACATATTTTAAGCCTTAATCCCCACAATGTAACATGATCAGGAATATCGGGGTCTCCTGCGGATCCAAAATAAATAGTGTCATACTCTTTTAACTGTTCAACACCTGACTCAGGCATCATTTCACCATTTTTTCTGAAATAATCACCGCCCCAGTCAAAAGTTGTAAACTCAATATTAAGATTAGGTTCTGTCTTTGAAAGTGCTTTTAACACTTCAACACCACTATTAATGACCTCTGGACCTATTCCATCACCAGGAATTACGGCTATTTTATACACTGCATTACCTCATATATATTAGTTTAAAGTCAAACTACTTTTACTTAATCACTCTGGCAATTAAATATTTAATTTTAAAAAAATAAATATAATTTTAAAAAAACAAATATTAATAAATAGTTTTTAAAATAGTTTATTTAACAATATTAATTTATAATTAAAATTTATTTAATCTTTAAAAATGTAGATATGATTTCATTATTTCAAAAAATTATTTCCAAAATCAATTATTTTTTTATAAACTATAAATTGAGATTAATTAGTACATTAATAGTCTTTCTTCTTTTATCTCCTATTATATCTATAATTTTTGTAGCTAATGAAAACACTGCTGAATTATGGGCCCATCTTCTTGAGACTCGTTTTTCTTCATATATTTATAATACAATTATATTGATGATAGGAGTAGGAACATCATCAATAATTATAGGAGTTACACTTGCATGGCTTGTATGTAGATATGATTTTTTTATGTCTAAAGTTATTGAATGGTGTTTGTTGCTGCCTCTAGCTATGCCTGCTTATATTGTCGCTTATTGTTACACAGATTTTTTTGAATATAGCGGAACTATTCAATCAACTTTAAGGATAATATTTAATTGGAATTCAGCCAGTGATTATTATTTTCCTGAAATTAGATCATTAGGCGGTGCAATATTTGTTATGTCCTTTGTCCTCTATCCATATGTTTATTTTATATCTAAAATTGCATTTAAATCAACTCCAGTATCTTTATTTGAAATTGCAGAAATACATGGAAAAAATCTTTTTCTTTGGGTTGCCATCCCTTTAGCTCGACCAGCTATAATTGCAGGTGTATCTTTAGTCCTAATGGAGACAATCTCAGATTTTGGTACGGTGGAATTTTTTGCTGTAGAAACCATAACTCTAGGCATTTTTAATTTATGGTTAGGCATGAATAATCTTGGAGCAGCATCTCAATTGGCTTTGGTTGCGTTTACATTTATAATAATTCTTTTAGGGATAGAGCTCTCTGCAAGAAAAAAACAGAAATTCAATGATACAAAAATTAAAAGCTTTAATACAATTATTAAAAAAGTTACTCCATTGAAAAGCTTATTAATTTTTGGCATTTGTCTAATACCAATTATTTTCGGCTTTCTAATTCCTATTTCTATCCTCTTTATTAATTCGCTAAGTTATTTAGATTCTGAAAATTGGAGTAATTTAATTTCTATTGCATATAATTCATTCTTTATCTCTTCTATAGCTGCATTAGCAATGATATTAATATCAATATTCATTGCTATATCCATCAAATTTGATGGGTTCAAAGGATTTACATTTCTTTCTACTATTGCTGGAGTTGGATATGCTTTTCCTGGAACTATCCTTGCTCTGGGAACGCTTTTTTTTATTACTATTATTCAAGATAGTGTTAATAATTTTTTTAATATTTTTGGTGTAGATATAAATTTAGTTTTAATTGGATCATATACAGCTTTAATTTTTGCGTATGTTTCTAGGTTTAATGCTGTTGCTTTTGGAGCTATAAACTCTGGTATAAACAGAATTCCTCCAAATATGATTGAAGCAAGCCAAACGTTAGGGCACTCTTTTATATTTAGCATAAAAAATGTAATTCTTCCTTTACTAAGACCCTCAATTATTACTGCGGCAATTCTTTCATTTGTAGATATAATTAAAGAACTTCCTATAACTTTGCTTTTAAGACCTTTTAATTTTGAAACACTTGCTACTTTTGTATATCAATATGCTAATGACGAAATGTTAGAGAAATCTTCTATTGCCGCAATTTTAATTGTTTTAATAGGATTGGTACCTATTTTAATTATGAGTAAAGCTATTAATAAGAAATTAATTTAATTTTTTTTAATCTTGAATTACTTTATAATATGAAGCTTAATAAAATATTAAAAATTTGAGTATGTTAATGGCTGAAATACAAAAAAAGAGATACAAATTAGCGTGTCAAAAAATTTGGAATGAGGTTAAGTTTCTTAAAATTGGTGTGCGAATAACATTACCTAGGAAAATTATACTTGAAGTAATAGAAAGCTCCGAAGATCATCCTGATGTTGATGAAATATATAGAAGGGCTGTTGCTAAAGATAAGTCTATTTCTATTGCTACTGTCTATAGAACCATTAAATTATTTGAGGAAGCTAATATAATTGAAAAATTAGATATAGGTGATGGTAGAGCAAGATATGAAGAAGCAGGTGCTCATCATGAGCATTTAATTGATGTTGATACTGGAGATATAATTGAATTTCAAAATGAAGAATTAGAAGAAATGAAACGGCAAGTAGCTCTAAAAATGGGATATGAGTTAGTAGATCATAGATTAGAGTTGTTTGGTAAAAAAATTATAAAGTAATTTTTAAATATTTATTTCTGGATTTAATATTTTGACAACTGTCTTTGGTAAGTTAAAATCTTCAATTTCTGGATGCATTTTTTTTAAATGCCATGATGCTTTTATTATAGCTTGTCTAGGTGACACTCCAGAACTAACCAAGCTATAATATATTTGTTTAATCTTTATATTACATGAGCAATGATATTTGATTTTATTATTCATAAATATAAACTCTTTTATTAAGTGCCTTACCAACCTACTCTATCAATAATCATTTGTGAGGCTTTTGCATTTTTAGCTAGTTCGTTTATAGGTAAATTATCTGAAATAAAATTACCCCATTGCATAATTTTACCTTCTAACTTTACTTTTGAATTTACTGGATACTCATAATTAATCTCTGAATATATTTTTTGAGCTTTTATTTGTGTTAACCACTCTATAAATTTTATAGCCTCAGTTTTATTTTTTGAAAATCTAGCAATTCCAGCACCTGATATATTTATATGTTGACCTCTATCATCCTGGTTAAAGAAAATTATTTTGGTAGCTTCTGCCCATTTTTTTTGTTCAACTTGTTTTTCATTAAATTTCATTAATCCAAAATAATAAGTATTTATAAGAATAATATCACATTCACCTGAATAAATTGCCTTAGCTTGAGCGCGATCATTTCCTTTTGGCTTTCTTGCAAAATTTGAAACAAAGCTTTTTGCCCATTTTTCAGCTTTTTTCTCTCCTAAATGAGAGACTAAAGATGATAATAATGCTCTGTTATATGGATGACTTCCCATTCTTGTACATATTTTTCCTTTAAATTTTGGATTGGCTAAGTCTTCTATTCTTTTAATTTCATTTTCATTAACTCTATCTTTAGAAATTCCAATTACTCGAGCTCTAGTTGATAAAGCGGTCCATTTTTTATTAATATCACGTAGATTTTCTGGAACATTTTTTTCTATAATACTTGAGTTTAAATTTTGCAAAAGTTTCATATTTGCTAACTCAGAAAGTCGAGATATATCAACCGTTAAAATAACATCAGCTGGAGAGTTTTTCCCTTCTGATTTTAATCTTTGAGCAAGACCTTTTTTAGAATGAAGTATATTAAATTTAACTCCAAATTCTTTTTCATAAGCTTTAGTAAAAGGCTCTAATAAAACAGGTTTTCTATATGAATAAATGTTTAATTCTACTGAAGCAGCTTCTTGAATAAATAAGAATACTAAAAATAAATTAACTACAAATAATTTTATAATATGCATCGCATTTCCTTTGTTATTGTTAATGATAATCATTATCATTATCATTATCATTATCAATGTCAATTACTTTTTAAAATCCTCCAATAAAAATACCTGCAGCAAGAACTAAAGCACCCCCAAAAACAACTTGAAAAATTGCTCTTGAAAACTTAATTTCCATATATTTTTTTTGTATCCAAGCTATTGCCCATAATTCAATTAAAACAAAAAACATGGCAATTATGGTTGCAGTATAAAAATCTGATATTAAATAGGGTAAAGCATGACCTAGCCCCCCCAATGTAGTCATTACTCCAGAAGCAACTCCTCTTTTAATCGGAGAACCTCTACCTGATATAATTCCATCATCATGAGCAGCTTCTGTAAATCCCATTGAAATACCTGCTCCAATTGAAGCTGCCAAACCAACTAATAAAGTAGTGTGACTGTCTTTAGTTGCAAAAGCAGTTGCAAAAATAGGAGCTAAAGTTGATACAGAACCATCCATTAATCCAGCTAACCCAGGTTGAACCCAGGTTAAAATAAATTGTTTTTTAGCTTTTTTTAACTCATCAATCGCAAGAGAAGATTTCTCAATAATGGATGCCTTCAATAAGGCTTTATCACTATGCTTACTTTCTATTTCGGCTAAATCTCCAAGAAGTTTTCGAATATCAGGGTCAGCTGTTTTTTGTGCAGTTTTGAAATAAAAATTGGCAGCATCTTTTTCCATTTTAACAATTTCTTGTCTAACTTTATCTAACGTTAAATTTTCAATAAGCCAAATAGGGCGACGAGTATAAAAACCTTGAACATGCTCTCTTTTAATTAAAGGAATATTATTGCCAAATTTATTTTTAAATAAATCTATTAATTGTCTTCTATGGACGTTTTCTTCATCTGACATTTCTTGAAACATTGAAGCCGTTTCAGGAAAATCTTTAATAAATAATGATGCATAATATTGATAAATTCTAGCGTCTTCTTCTTCAGAAGAAATAGCAAGCGCAAGAATTTCTTTGTCAGATAAATTGTAATAATGTTTTTTATTAATAGAGAACTTAAACAATATAACCTCAGATATAACCTATAGATATAGTATAAAAAAATTGCTATATAAATACTACCATATAAAATATTCAAATATTTAATTTTCATTTTTTAAAATTATATAATTAAAATAATAAAGGGGAAAAAAATGTCCGATTCAACATTTCTAGTAGCTACAATGCCAGGGGACGGGATTGGGAAAGATATAATTAAATCTGCAACCTCTATTGTTGACCTCTCATCTGAAATTGTTGGTGGATACAAATGCAATTGGCAAATGATTAAAGCAGGAGCCGAATACTTTGCATTAAATGGTATTGACGTTGAACCAGGAGGAGAAGATAAAGCTGATAAGGCTGATAGTATTTTTCTAGGTGCCATTGGACTACCAACAATAAGGCATAAAGACGGAACTGAAATTTGCCCTCACTTAAGGTTTAGAGAGATATTTGGTCTTTATGCAGGAGTAAGACCAGTAAAAGCTTACCCAAACATTACAAATAGACTTAGTAATAATCTTGCAAGTAAAATTGATTTAGTAATTTTAAGAGAATCTACTGAAGGTTTATTCTATTCTGCAGCTGTTCATAACAGATGTCCTGTAGACAATGATAATGAAGTTCAAGACATAATGCGTATAACAAGAAAAACCACAGAGAAATTGCATGATTTTGCATTTAAATTAGCTAGACAAAGAAAATCTAAAGGTAAAATAGGAAAAGTGACATGTGTTGATAAAGCTAATGTCTTTCGTTCTCAAGCCTTTTTTAGAAAAATTTTTGATGAAAGAAAAGTAAATTTTCATGATATAAATTCTGACCATTGCTATGTAGATGCCATGGCTTTAAACCTTATAAGAAATCCATGGGAATACGATATTTTAGTTATGGAAAATATGTTTGGAGACATACTATCTGATCTTGGAGGAGGACTCGTCGGTGGGATGGGAATGGCTTCATGTGCAGAAATTGGAGATAATCATGGCTTATTCCAACCTGCACACGGAAGTGCACCAGATATAATGGGTCAGGACAAAGCTAATCCATTAGCAACTATATTAAGTGCAGCTTTAATGTTAGATTATCTTTCAGAAAAAAATAAATGCCCGTCTGCAGCCAAAGGTGCAAAATTAATAGAAACAGCTATTGAAGTTGGATTCGAACAAAATAAAATACGTCCTATGGAATTTGGTGGTGATATGGGAACGGAAGCTGTAAGCAATGAATTAATATTACTTTTAAAAGATAAATTAGTTCAAAATAAAGTTCTATAAAATTAAGGAGATAATATATAATTATGTTTGTTATAACTGTAAAATTTACGACACATGAAAAAGATACCGAAAAATTTAAAGCTAGGATTGTTCAACAGGCAAGAGATTCTCTGGAATTAGAAAAAGATTGCCATGTATTTGATGTATGTCATGATCCTAATATTAATAATGTAGTTTTTTTATATGAAATTTATGCTGATAAAGCTGCCTTTGACATTCATTTAAATAGCAAACATTATCTATCCTTCAATGAAGAAGTTACCCCTTGGGTTTCTGAAAAACTAGTTTCTCAACTTCATAAACAAAAGATTTAATAATGATATTAGGAATTATAGGAGATGATTTTACAGGATCATCTGATATTGCAAATAATCTCAAAAAGTCTGGGATGCAAGTTTCCATGTATGCAGGAGTACCGGCATTATCACCTAACGAAGCAAAAGAACAATCTACAGAAGCAGCAGTTATCGCTTTAAAAACAAGAACAGTACCAATCAAAATTGCTATTAATGAGAGCTTAAAAGCGTTAAAATGGCTTAAGGATGCTGGATGCAAACAATTTATATTTAAATATTGTTCAACTTTCGACTCTACAAAAGAGGGTAATATTGGTCCTGTTATAGACGCTATAATGGAAGAATTAAATACAGACTTTACTATAGCTTGCCCATCATTTCCTGATGCTGGAAGAACAGTTTATTATGGACATATGTTTGTTAACGGAAAACCTCTTAATGAATCTGGCATGGAAACTCATCCTCTTACCCCAATGACAGATCACAATTTAGTAAGATGGCTAAATTATCAGACCGTTAATAAAGTTGGGCTTATAGATTTTCAAACAATTTCTAAAGGTTCAGATACAATTAAACAAAAAATAACTTCTTTAAAACAAGAAGGTTATAAATACGCTCTTGTTGACACAGTGACAAATGATGACTTTGATATCATATGTAATGGAATAAAAGATTTACCATTTTTAACTGGAGGTTCAGGAATTGCGCTCAGTCTTCCAAAAATATATAAAAGTAAAGGATTGTTATCTGCTAATGATTTTAACCTTCCCCAGAATAATAGTAACTCTGTCATTTTGTCTGGCTCATGTTCTAATGCAACATTAGAACAAATTGATATTTATAAAGAAAACAATCCATCTTTTTATATTTCTCCAGATGAAGCTATGAATAACAGTAATTTAATCGAAGAAGTTTTCTTATGGATTAAAAAAAATGAATCCTTATCCCCTTTAATTTACTCATCTTCTAATCATAAGAATGTAGTTGAAAAACAAAAACAATATGGACTAGAAATTTTAGCTAATAAAATAGAACTTTTTTTTGAAAAATTAACTAACAAACTAGTTAAAGATAATTTTGGAAAATTTATTTCTGCAGGAGGAGAAACATCTGGATCTATAATAAAAGGTCTAGGCGTTGAAGAGTTAAAAATAGGTAAAGAAATTTCTCCAGGGGTCCCTGCCTTGTGGTCTCCAAGCTCTGAAGGAGGAAAACCAATTTCTATAACTCTTAAGTCTGGAAATTTTGGACAAAAAGATTTTTTTTCTAGAGCCTTAACTGCTTTATCAAATTAGTAAAATTTATTTATATTTTTGAAAACTTTTTAAGAGCTTCTATGAATGTCAAACCCTTTTCCATCTCAATCATTGCCTGCTTATCATCTGCTGAAAATTTTTCAGCCGCCAATGTTATCTGCTCAGCTTTTTCAGCAGGCAAACACAAAACACCGGTTCCATCAGCAACTATAATATCACCTTTTCTTACTCTAACTCCTGCACATACAATTGGTTCATTGATAGACAAAACTTTAATTCTAGTTTTTCCTGGAGTTGGAACCATATGTTTAGAAAAAGAAGGAAACGAAAATTCTACTATTTCTTCTCTATCCCGAATTCCTCCATCAACAACAAGACCTCCAATTCCTTTTAGCTTTGCTGAATATGAAGCCATTCCACCCCAAGTTGAAACTGGAGCTCCATTATTAGAAACAACGATAACATCACCAGGATTTGCAGCATCAATCATATGCCCAACTTTAAAGTCATCTGATGAAAAACTTCCAAAAGGTCCGGTTATTTCCTGAACTGTAACCGCTCTTCCTACAATACACATTCCTAAACCTGCAGGATGAAGGTTATTCATTATTCCATTAAAACCAATATCATCCAATGCATTAGCTAGAGTTGGAGTAGCTATTGCCCTTAATCTTTCTAAAATGTTATCTTCAACAAATGTCATTATTATTTCCTCTAAAAAACTATTTAAACTTTATGTTATGAATTACAATCTTACAATATAGAATAATAATTAAATTAGATTTTATATTGACGTTTATTATTTATAATTTAACTTGTGAATAAATATTTAATTTCATAAATGAAGAAGTAAAACATAATGTCTAAATATAATTTTCCGTCTATTATAGAAACAAATGAACTTTCTAATCTAAGATTAGAAGTTAGAAATTTTATAATGAAATCAATAAATGATGGAGATTTTTCTCCAACAGCTGATGCTTGGGTTTTCTCGGCAAACCCTGATTTTAGTAAAAAAATTGGAACAATGGGTTGGTTAGGAATGTCATTCCCTAAAAAATATGGTGGCCATGAAAGAACAGCTCTTGAGAGATATGTTGTAACAGAAGAACTTTTAGCATCAGGTGCTCCAGTTGCAGCTCATTGGATTGCAGATCGACAAAGTGGCAGCCAGATATTAAGATTTGGAACAGAAGAACAAAAAAATTTAATAATACCTAAAATAACATCTGGAGAATGTTTTTTTGCAATCGGAATGAGTGAACCTGACTCAGGATCAGATTTAGCATCTGTGAAGACAAAAGCAACAAAAACTAATGATGGATGGAAACTTGATGGAAGAAAAATTTGGTCTACTGGCGCTCATATTGCTCATTATATGATAGTGTTAGCAAGAACAAGCCCTGCTTCTAAAGAAAATAGACATGAAGGATTATCTCAATTTCTTGTTGACTTATCTCTTCCTAATATCAAAGTAAAAGGTATTGAAGATATGACTGGGCAAAAGCATTTCAATGAAACTTTATTTGATAATGTAATCCTCTCTAAAGAATCCTTGCTTGGTGAAGAAGGTAAAGGATGGTCTCAAGTGGTTGGAGAGCTTGCTCTTGAACGATCTGGCCCAGAGAGATTTTTATCTCACTTCACTTTACTAGAAAAATTTATTAGTGAGTTTCGCACCTCATTGCTAAAATCTGGTTCTAGCTTAGTGGGAAAACTTATATCAGAATTACAGACTTTAAGAAGAATGAGTTTTTCAGTTGCTTCAATGTTACAAAATGGAGATTCACCTGAAACACAAGCTGCATTTGTAAAAGAATTAGGTAATAGATTTGAAAAAATGATGATTGAATCATTACGAGAAATATCAAATATTATTCCACTATATGAATGGCCAACCTCATTACAAAACTTATTTGAAGATGCCACTTTAAGAATCCCATCAAATTCATTAAGAGGTGGCACAACTGAAATAATGAAAGGTATAATAGCCAGACAATTAGGTCTAAGATGAATAACGAAATAGATATTATTTTAGAAACTACAACAAAAATTTTTAGCAAACACATAACGCATAATTTGCGACAAAATATTAATGATAACAACACATCTTTAATCAATCTTTGGAAAGATATTGAGGAACAAGGTTTAACTAAAATTATTGTCAAAGAACAATTTGAAGGATCTAGTTTACCTTTTAATTCTATACTTCCTGTTATTCAAATATCAACAATGATGGGCGTTCCTCTTCCTTTTACAGAAACCATTATATGTAACTATTTGTTCTCAGAATTAAATATATCTCCACCTAACGGTATGATTACATTTTCTGTTGAAACAAAAAATATTAAAATTTCAAATAACAAAGTATCAGGTGATTTATTATCTATTCCATATCTAAATTTAACTGATCAAGTTATTTTTATTACAGATATTGATAAAGAAAAGCATTTAGTTTTTATTAAAAATAAAAATGGGAAAATGAAAGCAACAAAGAATTTTCTATCAGAACCGAGATATAATCTAACTATTCAAGATTGTGAAATTATAACAATCAAAAAACTAAATAATAACATTGATTTCAATCATCTTGGAGCAATTATAAGATCGGCACAAATGGTTGGAGCTATGGAAAAAATAATTAATCTATCTATAGATTACTGTTCACAAAGAATTCAATTTGGTAGATCTTTATCTAAATTCCAAGCTATTCAGCATCAAATTGCTGAAATGGCAGTTGAGTTAGCTGCCTCAAACGCAGCTCTAGCGTCATTAAATAATTTTGAATCAATACCAAAAATTGAAGATATAGCTATTTTAAAAATAAGAACGGGAATAGCTGCAGGAAAATTAATTGCTGTTTCTCATCAAGTTCATGGAGCAATGGGATTTACTAAAGAATATGAACTAGCGTATTTTACAAAAAATTTAAATAGCTGGAGAAATGATTTTGGCAGTGAGGCATACTGGCAAGAACTCCTAGGAAAAAGCTTTCTTGAAAAGAGTAATTTAAATTTATGGGAATATTTAACTAATAAATCTATTTAAATTATATCGAAAGGTAGAAAATGTCTGAATCTATTATATATGAACAAGATCATCGTGTTGTGACAATCACTCTAAATCGACCTGACACAAGAAACGCTCTATCGGGAGATCTTATAGATGGTTTAATTAACGCTTTAGAAAAAGCTAATAGAGATAAAAATGTTGGATGCGTTATATTAACCGGCGCAGGGAAAAGTTTTTCCTCTGGAGGCAACCTTCAAGAAATAAAAAATATGACTACTAAAGATAATATGTCGCAAAGCCAATTAGAGGATTGGTATAGGTTTGGTATACAAAAAATACCTTTAACTATGAATGCTATAGATGTACCAATTGTAGCTGCAGTTAATGGTCATGCCATCGGTGCAGGAAATGATTTATGTACAATGTGTGATATTCGTATTGCAGGAGAAGATGCCAAATTTTCAGAAAGTTTTTTAAGAATTGGAATTATTCCTGGTGATGGAGGTTCATGGTTCCTTCCAAAAATAATTGGTCTTTCAAGAGCTGCAGAAATGATATTAACATGCGATGTTTTAGACGCTGAAAAAGCATTAAATTGGGGACTTGTTTCACAAATTGTTAAAAATGAAGAACTTATTATTCAGGCTAAAAAAATAGCAAATAAAATTGCATCACAACCTCCTGAAGCTACAAGAAGAGCAAAAAGATTACTAAGAATGTCACAAAATGTTTCATTAGATAATGCATTAGAAATGGCGGCTAGCCAACAAAGTATTCTCCAAATGATGGATGATCATCGCGAGGCACTAGATGCTCTTATAGAAAAAAGAAAGCCTAAATACACTAACTCTTAATTATGAATCTGACGCTCTATTCAAATAAGTTGCAACACCACATATAAAATCAATCAATATGATATAAATTATTTCAACGAATTTGCTCTAAAATAGAAACATAATTAGCCACAGAAGCTCCGCCCATATTAAATATGCCTGCTAGATTAGCATCTTTAATTTGCATCTCACCGGCTTCACCAGTCAATTGCATAGCTGCCATTACATGTTGAGAAACACCTGTCGCTCCAACAGGATGACCTTTAGATTTTAAACCTCCAGATGGGTTGATAGGAAGCTTGCCTCCTTTATATACCCATCCCTCTTCTATAGCTCTAAAACCTTCTCCAATTTTAGTTAATCCCATAGCTTCATACTCAATTAATTCAGCAATAGTAAAACAGTCATGAGTTTCTACAAATGACAAATCATCCAACTTTAGTTGGGCATCGCTAAGTGAATAATCCCAAGCCCTTCTTGCACCTTCAAATTCTGTTTTTTCTCTTTTACTTAATGGCAAAATATCATTTACGTGTCTTCTCGCTCTAAATGCAATTGCTCGTTTAGCTGACATAGCAAGATCAAAATCTTGTAAAATTATTGCTGCCGCTCCATCTGAAACCATTGAACAATCCGTTCTTCTTAATGGATGAGCTACATATGGGTTTTTGTCCGAAACAGTGTTACAAAAATCAAAACCTAAATCCTTTTGCATATGGGCTAGTGGATTTAAAGATCCATTTTTATGATTTTTAGCTGCAATTTTTGCTAATATATCAGATTTATCTCCATATTTTTGAAAATAAGCTTCAGCTATTGTTCCAAAAACACCAGTAAATCCACCCTTTATATTACCTTCTTCTGGCCTATAACTTGCGCCAAGAAGAATATCACCAACTTTTTCTGAAGGGGTATCTGTCATTTTTTCAACGCCAACCACAAGAGTTGTTTTTGCTCTTTTTGCCTCTATGGCGTTCATTGCTGTATGAATGGCTGCAGAACCTGTGGCACATGCATTTTCAACTCTCATAGCAGGTATATACCTTAAATCAAATTGAGAAACAGCAGGTAATGCTCCGTGAAAAT
>Ga0209711_10001789_pt1 | contig 20388 bp, 16 predicted proteins | sample ArcticOcean_MG_C_7_FD_187441 | JGI IMG/M metagenome (GOLD analysis project Ga0209711, IMG submission 187441) | Marine microbial communities from western Arctic Ocean - ArcticOcean_MG_CB11_88 (SPAdes) (version 2) | ecosystem: Environmental > Aquatic > Marine > Oceanic | place: Arctic Ocean...
CGTCGCTGCATGTCGAGCCTTCGTGGCCGAAGCCATCGCTGGCGGAGCCACCATAGAGACCGATTGCCCCGTCACAGCTCTCGCTGCGGTCGTCGGTGGCGGTTGGGAAGTGAGCACACCCAAGAAGGTGTTTGGAGCAGACGCTGTGATCATCGCCGCTGGTCCGTGGTGTGCCCAGATTGGCGCGATGGTCGGTGTCGATGTGCCAATAGTCAGCGTGCGCGGCCAGATGTGGGCGTCGGCGCCTCAGCCCTTGGTTCTTCGCCACGCCATCGCCGCCGCCGAGTCGTCTCGCGCCTGGTCTGCTGAGCAAACAGATGGTCACACTCCCCCACATTTGACTCACGTTGTCGATCGACGCGTTACCCGACATCTTTACGGGCGTCAGCGTCCAAATGGCGAGATTATCTTTGGCGGTGACAGGGTTCTCACTGCTGACCGCAAGGTCGATGACACTGGCATCGCCGTGAACCACGGTCACGTTGGAGAGTTACTACCAATGGTCAGGTGCCTGTCTATTGAACGAACCTGGGCCGGCGCAATGCCCTTTAGCCGCGATGGCAGACCGTTGATTGGGGCCGTCCCATGGCTCCAAGGACTGTTTGTTGCGGGAGGTCTAGCTTCAGGCGGATTCGGTCGCGGACCCATGACGGGCCAGCTGGTTTCGGATCTAGTTATGGGCATGGAAACAGGCTTTGACCTGACGATGGTCCTTCCCGACGATCGTGTCATGGCTGTGGACTCGAGAGCCAACCCTGCGTCAAACTGACGCACCACTGCCAAGTCCCGCTGATAGCCCATGCCGGAAGAGCCAGCGGCTCCCCCGTGCAGGGCTGTGCCTGATCCTGACCTTCCCTGACTCGTTGCGTGTTCCTACGGTTGAACCCACTAGATGGTTTCGGGTCTCAGAGTCAGATGTCCGGACCCGCATCAGGCCCGTAGCGGGTCTCAACGTTGACTGAATCAGTAAACACGCCCCAGCGACGGTGCCAGGCCTAATTGCCCATAGCTTCCGCATCTAGTGCACGGTCGTTTAAGGACAGATCAATCCGTATCCAGCCGACACAGTTGCGGGCGTGGACCGCCGAGGCCAAACGGCGGTGGCTCTGCTCTGGCTGCTCGGTACATCGTGTTGGCCGATGATTCTTGATCCGACACGTCGGTTTTCTATTGGCACGCGAGCGGCACGAGACTCTTGGGAAGCGTGGATATTGCAACAATGTGCAAGGCTGGCCCTGTGCCAGACACGATCCGAATCACTTGTACGCACGATTGCCCCGATGCCTGCTCCGCTCTGGTCACCGTTACCGATGAGACCGCAGTTTCAATTCGTGCCGACGCGAGTCACCCGATCACAGGGCGCCATCTCTGCGCAAAGGTTGACCGGTACCTGGAACGGGTCTATGACCCGAAACGGTTGACCACGCCACTTCGCAGGACTGGCCCGAAAGGGACGGGTGACTTCGAGGCCATCTCCTGGGAATCGGCCATCGCTGAGATCACCGATCGATGGAAGAGCATCATCACAGAGTCCGGAGCGGAGGCAGTTTTACCCTTCTCTTATCTGGGAAACATGGGCGCTTTGTCCGCATTCGGGCCTATGACCGCGCTCTTCAACACCATGGGCGCAAGCCAACTAGAGCGCGGGATCTGCGGTGGCCAGGCACTTGCAATCAACGCAGCATTGGGAGCGATGCAGGCTGACCCGGAGTTACTGGTGGATGCAGAATTGATCATCTGTTGGGGCATCGATGTTGTGTCGACTTCGGTCCACACCTGGGATCTCATCCGGGCCGCGCGCAAAAAGGGCGCACGTTTGGTGGTAATCGACCCATACCGCTCAGCCACGGCCCAACGGGCTGATGATCATCTCGCAATCACTCCAGGAACTGACGGGGCTCTGGCCTTGGGTCTTGCTCAGATTTTGATTAGTGAGGACCTCGTTGACCACGACTATGTCGAACGTTTCACCAGCGGTTTCGGCGTATTCGAGCAAGCGACCGCTGAGTGGACGCCGAACCGGACCGCTGCCGAGACTGGCCTGACGGTTGACCAAATCACAGGCCTTGCACGCAGCTACGCAGACGCGACGCCTGCCGCCATCCGGTTTGGTGTGGGTATGCAACGTGCAGCTGGAGCAGGGATGGCTATTCGGTCGATTCAGTGCCTACCAGCGCTCGCCGGACATTGGCGCCATCGCGGCGGAGGCATCATGAATGCCAGAACGATGTCGCTACTCGGTCGAGAAAAGATGTGGGGCTCGGCCAACTCTGACACGCGGAGTGTCAACATGATTCAACTTGGCCAGGCACTCACCGATGAAACGTTTGAGCCGCCGATCCAGGCGCTCATGGTGTGGAATTCGAATCCGGCGGTCATCTCCGCCAACCAGAACAAGATCATTACGGGGTTAGAACGAGATGACTTGTTCACGGTCGTCCACGATCTGTTCCTGACCGATACCGCCAGGTACGCAGATATTGTTTTGCCGGCTCCGTCGATGCTCGAGCACGAAGATCTGGTTGGATCATGGGGCTTCAACTACGTGGCACTCAACCGCGCCGCTATCAAGCCGATCGGCGAGTCGAAGCCAAATAGCGAAGTGGCCAGACTGCTTGCAGCGGCCATGGAATACGACAACCCAATCTTCGCTATGACTGACGACGAATTGATGCGCCATTGTCTGGACGGCTCGACGGGTGAAGCGCTGGGAGCGACGTACGAGCGACTCGATTCCGAGGGCTTTGTTCGAGTGGAACATCCAGGTGGCGAGGTTCCTTATTCAAACGGCAACTTTGACGGATCTGCTGATGGCCGGTTTGAGTTTCAATCAGACCAATTCGATGTGGCATTCGGACTGGGTGCTCTGCCGTCCTATGTGGCACCAGCGGAAAGTCCGATATCGCAGCCAGACCTTGCCCAGCGGTATCCGTTACGACTGCTCACACTAAAAAGATCACGCAGTATCAACTCGTCGTACGGTGACCTTCCCGTCCTCCGAGGGTTTGAACCCGAGCTTCGTATCGAGATCCATCCTGTCGATGCAGCCTTGCGGAGTGTGTCTGATGGGGACCGGATCTCTGCGCACAACGATCGGGGACGCGTGACCGGACTAGCTACGATCACCGACAAGGTTTTGCCCGGTGTGGTTGTGGTGCCATTCGGCCGCTGGCTCGATGGAGGCCAAGGGGCCAACGCCCTTACCAGCGACAGCGTCGGCGACTTGGGCGGTGGCCCAACATTTTGCGACGTCCTCGTTGAGGTCAGCGCTGCACCATGAGGCGATAGTTGGCCCCTAAGCCCATACAACTTCCGACGACCGGAATCAGTCGAAACCGAACGCGGGATCCCGACAGCGCGACGCCACTCCGCGTCTCTTTGTGGTAGTTGGAACCGGCAGGATGCCAACATTTTAGGCACACCATAAAATGTTGGCCGCTGAACCGGACGTAGGGACCAGCTTCAATGTTCTCACCGCGGCGTTCGTTGCAGGATTACATTGTTCAAGGTCGCTGCACTGTCGCGGCCAAACGCGCGAGATGATGGACTACATGACGAGTTTCGGATCAGCTGAAGGCAAGGTTCTTTATCTGGGCGTCTGTGCAGTTCCTGGGGCCGATCGAACCATCGAGCGCATCTCAGCCGAACAAGGCGCGGGGTGGGAAGTCTGCCTGGTAGCCACCGAACGGGCATTGCACTGGTTTGATACCGACAAGGCAGCTCAGATAACAGGGCACCCAATTCAGAGCCGGATGAGGGTCTACGGCGAGGCGCTCTTCGAACCGCTGGGCAGCAAGATCGTGATCGCCCCCGCTGGGTTCAACAGCATCAACAAGATCGCCTTTGGCCTTGCCGATGACATGGTGAGCGGTCTGGCCTGCGAGGCGATCGCTCGACAGGTGCCCATCACCATCGAACCACAAATGAGCGACGGCTTTTCGAACCACCCGGTCTTCGCTGAGTCGGTCAGCCGACTGACCGATGCCGGAGTCGAGTTCATCTGGCATGACGAGTCGATCCGCCCCTAGGCCAGCGTCCCACGAGCGTTGCTAGCCAACAGGCGTAGCGCTCCAGAACCATCTGCAGGTGAGGCGTGCGGCCCTCTATGAACTGAGTCGTGGGGCTACTCTTTGATTCAAAGCGCCCGCGGCCATTGTCTGGCCCGGCACACTGGATGGGCATGGCGAAGCGAACCACCGTCGACTATTGGGCCGACGCTAACACCGCGTTTGTACAGCCTTACCAGGCTGTCAAGAGATACCTCTGCCCCGGCTGCAACCGCGACATCGAACGTGGCGTTGGTCATATTGTTGCCGTGCCACCCGACGCCGTCGATCTTCGCCGTCACTGGCACCGAGGCTGTTGGAACGGCCGAGCTACTCGAGCGCCCCGCCACTAACCATCAACACTACTCAGCATGTCTAGAGCCACACCACTAGGCCGGATGCCCTGACACTCCCAGAGTGTGCGGGGAAACAGTACTGAGACGTCGTTGACGGTGCATTCCTGGGAGGTCCCACACCGACAACTACGGTCCACCTCTTCGATGAGTTCTGGACCAAACAGCGTGATAGCACCCGGAAAGTCGGTGATCTGAGCCGTTTGCGCCGACCTGGCTTTGTGGTTAAGGATCAATACATGACCGATGCTGTGCTGTTTGAAGTTGCCGACCATGTTGCCACGATCACCATCAACCGACCCGAGGCCTACAACTCGCTCAACTACGAGGCCTACGAGATGCTCTCCCGCTTCTTCAGAGAGGCCGATGCTGACCCCGAGATACGGGCCATTATTTGGACGGCCCGGGGGCGAGGTTTTTGTACTGGCGACGACGTCAAGGAGCTCTTAGGAGCAGGCGCCGAAGAGCTTGCCAGGAGAATCCGAACCGGCGAACTGGAGCTGCCTGGTATACCCATGGCCCAGTCAGATACGCCGATTATCGCTGCGGTGAACGGCGCTGCGGTGGGCTACGGGATGGAGCTGAGCCTGTTGGCCGACATCCGTATCGCCGCAGAATCCGCGCGATTCTCCGAGATGTTCATCAAGAGAGCGATCGTCGCTGGTCCTGACAGTTTCGAACTTCTGCCACGTCTAGTTGGCCACGCTGCGGCCGCTGAGATGCTGCTCACGGGTGACATGGTGGACGCACACGAGGCGGCGAGGATCGGACTAGTGAGCCGAGTCGTTCCCGACGACCAACTCTTGGGCGAGGCCCACGCTCTGGCCCAGCGAATTACGGTAAACGCTCCGTTGGCGGTTCAGGCGGCGAAGAAAGCGCTCCGAATGAGCAGGGCAAGTCAGGGTAACGAGCTCCGAGCATTCCTTTTGCCCCGCCTCGACGACCTCCTCAAGACAGAAGATCACCAGGAGAGCGTGGAGGCATTCCTTCAGAAGCGCGAACCGACCTATCGCGGCATCTAATCGCACAACGAGTCCGGCGATCTCGGTTGATCGCCTGGTTCGAAGAAGCCAGTCCGGCACAGCCAACCACAATCGCGCTGGTCAGAAGTTCGACTCCTGGTTGACGTCTCGGAAGGTGCGACAGACGACATCGCCCCAAGAACACGACTTCCGTTGAGACCGACGCTCAAGGGGCAGCGTCTTAAACGATGACGGGCACCGTGCGGCCTAGAGCGAGGGGCTCCAGTCCACACGAATCAACGGGGGGCTTTGTGCTGGGATGGAAGCAGGCCGTGCTCCGACAAACGGACACCTCTGGCACCAGTTTGGGGACCTCAGACGAATGCAAAACGATCAGTAGCACCGCCAATGACTAGCATCAGGACGGTGAACAACACGCTCGAAGCCGGTCCTTTGCGTAGCGGCCTCGGCCCAAAAGAGCTGCTCGTAATGATCTCATCGCTGATGGCACTCACCGCACTGGGTATCGATCTGTTGCTGCCCGCATTCGATGAGATCCGGGGTGCATTTAACCTGGCCGATGACTCCAACCAGGTTTCCCAGGTAATCACGGTGTTCTTCCTGGGTCTGGCGGTCGCTCAGATCGTGTGGGGGCCCCTTACAGATCGGTTCGGTCGTAAGAAGATCCTTTATTACAGCATTGGGATCTACTCACTCGGTGCGGTCATGTCCGCCCTAGCCCCAAGCTTCCTGTGGCTCCTCATGGGCCGCTTCGTCTGGGGTGTCGGAGCGGCCGGTACCCGGGTCGTAGCTATTGCCATCGTGCGTGACAGTTTCGAAGGCTCCAAGATGGCGCAAGCAATGTCGCAGATCATGGCGGTCTTTGTCTTGGTCCCCGTATTCGCCCCGTCGTTAGGCGCGATCTTGATCGGGATCTTCAACTGGCAGTCACTGTTCTGGTTCTGCGTCATTTGGTCACTCGTCATCATGCTGTGGACCTCACGCCTGAACGAGACGCTTCGCCCCGAGCATCGCCGAGAGCTAGAAGTCAGCTCAATCGTTGCTGGCTTCAGAGTGGTCGTCAGTAACCGAATGACGCTCGGCTACACCATCGCCACGCTGTTCCTTCAGGCAATCTTCACGGCCTATCTCGGCAGCTCCGAACGCATCATTAGCGACATCTTCGACCGCGGCGATCAGTTCCCCATCATCTTTGGCGCGGTGGCAATCCTGTTTGGCGTCGGGGCGATCATTAACGGACAAGTCGTCGGCCACTTCGGCATGTATCGACTCATTCGCGTCATGCTTATGGCCGCCATGGCGATGGGGCTACTACTGCTAGCGATCGCCATGCTGAGTGACGGGCGGCCATCGTTCTGGATCTATATGCCGCTCCTAGGCGTAATGCTGGCCATGTTCATGTTCCTCATGCCCAATCTGAACACCGCTGCGCTTCAGCCAATGGGGGCGGTCGCAGGCACCGCAACCGCACTTACCGGTGCAATCCGTACTGCAGGCGGCGCTCTGCTTGGCGCCATCGTCGATGCTCAGCTCAACGATTCCGTCCTGCCCTTCAGCCTTGCCATCGTGATCTTTATGGCTCTCGCCATCGCCGCCAGTCGATGGGCCGAGCGCGACCAAAACCTTCATGAACCCTCACCGCGTCCTCATAAGTAATAGCGCAACATTTGAGACATGGGCGGGTACGAGGTTTGACAAAACGTCGGTACCAAGGACCGAGGCTGTCGTTCATCCCGCCACCACCCCATCTAGCCTTGTTCAGGCGTAATGAGTTCCGCTTGGCTTGCGACCAGGGACACACCATGGCTGACCCGGGGCGGGAGGCGTCAAAATCTGCCGAGTCTCGCCTCGCCTACGCAGGCAGTGCGAGCTGTCCATAATGACCGCTGCCTCTAGGCGCTGCGTGCCTGCGGTGGCGAAATCGGCCTGGATCTCTCTTGCTCGTTTTTAACGCTTTGTGCCGCGCGCGTAGGTACTGATCTATGTTGGAACGATTGGCTGAAGAGGCTAACCACCAAGGGGCGTTGTGATGAGTGCGAAAGAGACTGACACCGTGTTGATCATCCGGGGAGGCACCGTGATCGACGGATCTGGTTCACCGGGGCGGCGGGCCGATGTTGCCGTCGTCGGCGGGAAGATCTCCGCTATCGGCGAAAACCTGACAGGCGATCGAATTCTCGATGCGCAGGGATGTGTGGTCGCGCCCGGCTTCATCGATATCCACACTCATTACGACGCGCAGATTTTCTGGGACCCTGCACTGAGCCCTTCGTGCTTTCACGGCGTCACGACGGTCGTCGGCGGTAACTGCGGGTTTTCAATCGCTCCGGTGCGTCCGGGTGATCGAGAATTAATGGCAAACACAATGGAGAAGGTCGAAGACATGAACCCGGCCACCCTCCTCGAGGGCGTGCCGTGGGACTTTGAGACGTTCCCCGAGTATCTGGCCTCAGTCGAACGCCATGGCATGATGCTGAACTACAGCGCCTACATCGGACACACCGCTGTCCGACTCTACGCCATGGGCGACGAAGCCATCGGCCGGCCTGCCACCCAAGACGAAATTGACCTCATGACGGCCATGATTATCGAGGCGATGGAAGCGGGTGCTGTTGGTTTCGCCACCAGTTTTGCCATCACCCATATCGGCGCCGATGGCAGCCCAATCCCAAGCCGATGGGCCGACCGAGCCGAGATCGAGGCATTGTTCGCCGCAGTCGCTACGACGGGGCGCGGCATTATTGGCGTCAACGGCGGCGAGAATCTGTCGCTGCGAGAGAACTATTCACTCCAGAAACAGATCGGCATTCCCTTCACCTATACGGCGGTGCTGACCAATCCCGCAGGTGGACATCTCAAGGCGCTCGAGATCAACCGTCAAGGGTGGGCCGACGGCGCTGAAGTTTGGCCGCAGGTTACGTGTCGACCCTTGAGCTTTTCGATGACTATGGTCGAGCCGTTCACGCTCAACACAAATCCGGTCTTTGCCGAACTTGCAGGTGGGTCCATAAAGGCCCGCCGTGCGGCCTTTGCCGACCCCGACTGGCGGGCTCGTGTCCGCGAAGCATGGAATGCGCCGCGCATGCTCGTGCCGAGGTGGGACACCATGGAAGTCATGATGTCAGGGGCAAACCCCGAACTCGTTGACCGGCGCGTTACAGAATTAGCTGACGAGGCTGGACTCGATCCATTCGACATGCTGATGGAACTGACCCTGGCTGAACCTGATCTCATGCTGCGCATCAAGGTTGTTCTGGCTAACGACGACATCGACGGCATTACCAAGCTGCTACAAGACGAACATACGACCCTCGGCCTCTCCGATGCTGGTGCCCACGTTGGCCAACTATGCGACGCACCACAAGCCACCGACCTGCTCGGCAACTGGGTTCGTGAACGCGGTGTGATGCCGATCGAGACGGCCATCCGCAAACTCACAGGCCAACAGGCCGACCTTATGAGCTTTGAAGACCGCGGTTATCTTCGGCCCGGATATTGGGCCGACATCACGGTCTTCGACCCGGCGACCGTCGATCCTGGGCCGATCCGAAGGGTACGCGACTTTCCCGCAAATGCCGAAAGGCTCACCGCTGACGCTCCGGTGGGCATCAGGCATGTGCTAGTCAACGGCGTTCCTATCCAGTGCGACGGTGTGCCGGTCGACGCAGCCCGCACCTCATTACCAGGTCAACTCGTTCGGCCCGCGCCACGCTCGTAGCGTTCATTACCATTGCTAAATACTCCCCATTGTGAAACCAGAGGTTCAACCATGCATGTCGGAATGTCAGTCATCTTTCAAAATCCGGGCGAGAAGATTCCCGACAGCCAGGTCTACAAACAGGACCTTGCGCTTGCACGACTAGCTGAACCACTCGGCTATGACTCCATTTGGAGCGTCGAGCATCACTTCACCGATTACACGATGTGTCCTGATGTGTTTCAATTTTTGAGCTACATGGCCGGTTGCACCGAGCACATCCAGCTCGGGTCCATGGTGTGCGTTCTTCCCTGGCACGACCCAATCCGAGTCGTCGAAGAAATAGCCATGCTCGACAACCTGTCTGATGGCCGGGTCATCATCGGAATGGGTCGCGGGACCGGTCGCGTCGAGTTTGAGGGATTCCGTGTTGAGATGCCGGAAGCCCGTCAACGCTTCGCTGAGACGGCCGACATGTTGCTCACGGGTCTCGAGCAGGGCTGGGTCGAATATGACGGTGAGTTCGTTCGCCAACCGCGCAAGGACATTCGGCCCCGTCCCAGCAAAAGCTTCCGTGGCCGGGCCTATGCCGCCGCTGTCTCGAGCGAGTCTGCCGAAATTATGGCCAAGATGGGTGTTGGCCTCCTGATCGTTCCCCAGAAACCGTGGTCGGTCGTCCGAGACGAACTCGCGCAATACCGAAGCGTGTTCCGCGATGCGACTGGGGAGGAACCCCCAACCCCGATGGTCGCAGGCTGGACCTATGTCGACGAGTCGGCCGACAAAGCAGAAACCATGGCTCGCGAATACATCGGTGCGTACTGGGACTCCATTGTTGACCACTACGAGTTCGATAAAGACCATCTAAAGAACACCAAGGGCTACGAGTTCCACGGCCAAATGTTCGACCGTCTTAATGAGCCAGGCGGGAAGGATCGGATGACCGACTTCTTCCTCGGTCTACAGGTTTGGGGTACACCCGACCAGGTCAAAGAAAAGGTAATGACCATTCAGGACAACACCTACAACGATGGCTTCATGGCCGTCTTCAGCTATGGCGGCATGCCCATGGCAGATGCTGAAGCAAGCTGTCGACTGTTCGCAAAAGAAGTCATGCCAGAGCTTCAGGCACTGGCACCGGCGTACGACCGGTTAGGGGTTCCCGCATAACGCTGCTGGTCGAATCGATGACCCCCGATGACATAGCACCATGGCGATAGGGCGACGCGTAAATAGGTTCCCTACTTAGCTCGCACCTAGGGCACGATCGATGACATTGCGGGTGATCTGTGAGACCACCGGGTTGACCAGTCCATAGGCCCAGTCGGTGCACCCGGTCGTGAAGACCCAGCCGTCGCCGCGTTCGTAGGTTCCCATAACCGCAGCACCTGCCTCGTAGACATCGCGGTTTGCCTTCGTATCGGCTCCCCCGAGTCGAGCTGCGACCCAGTTGAGTTCGCCCACATAGTCGCCGCTTAAACCGCGAGCAAGCTCATGAGTTTCCCAGAGCTTTGCGGGGGCAGTTCCCAAAATTTCAAAACTCTCTGGCGTCCCACCGGCGCCTGTTGGCACGGGTCGACCATCCACCAGTGTCATCTCGCAACCGTCGCATTCGTACCCGACGACCATGGGGTCGCTACCAACCACATCACCCTCTTGAAGGTCGAGGCCGGCGAACGCCCAGTGCTCAGGTCGGTGCACCGTGTAGCCACCACCCGCAGGCGCATGCGCCATGTTCGCGTAGCCACCACGTGTGAAACTCACACCCGTCATCTGGTTCTCTGGACGGCCTGTGAGCGGGTCGCTCCACATGGTTGATACCGACTGCTCAGCATGGGTGCCCACGACAGGGTCGAGTTCGAAGTCAAACTTGTAGCCGATAACCCGGCTGTCGTCCGCTTCCAGCCGGATCTGCCAGAACGACGTATTGCCCGAGAGGAACACCGCCGCTCCCCCACTGTCGGTCCACGACTCGACGGTGTCACGCATGGACGCCGTCCAGTACTCGTCGTGACCCAAGCTGAGATACAGCTTGTACGGGTCGAGCAGCGTTGGATCGGTCGCTAGGTCAAGGCTTGTCGCATAGTCGAACGTGATCCCCTGTTCTTCGGCCCAAGTAACAAATAGATGCTCCCAATTCGAGTAACCCGCGGCAACGGACCAGACCGAGTGAGTCGAAAAGTGCGCTCGTCGCTCGTCGCGGGGCAATTCAATCGTGTTGGCGGCGCGATATCGGCGGGGATCGTCATTGATCAAGAACCCGGGCGGTAACGGACGCTTCATTGATGATTCGTGGCCGCCAGTGTAAAAACTGGGCGCTTGCCAGTCGTTGTACGCCGCATACGTGGTGGTCGATAATACGAGCAGGGCGTTGCCAGGTTTGGTTGCCTTGACGACAAAGAACGCACCAGTCGTGTCCATGCCGTTCGTCAGGCGCGCTAGATAAAAGCCAGATTTCCACGCTGGATCAATCTCTATCTGCAGCGTTGGATCCCAGCCACAACCATTGCGTCCAACGTCGTCTGGCACGACCTGCGCAGCGAGACCAGTGAGTTGGCGGGAATCAACCAGGATTTCGGTTGCACCGACTCTGACAATCTCAAGCAAGCCAATCGATTGGTCTGAACTCACCATCAGGTCGACGGAATCACCTGCGGTGGCTGACTGGGGCCAACAATATGCATCCAACATGCACACGAACGTAAGCGATCACGCTTACGCAGCTCAAATGGGCAGAGAGAGCGGCGCCCTGCTGCGCCAAATCAGCTTGAAGCTCGCTGGGTTCTCTAGCAGTAGCGCATCCACGTTCTTAACGGTCACGGACCATCCGTCTCACGCCCAGTGACCGATGGCTCATCTGCCAGGTTCCGTGCCCGCTCTTTGTCGCCACCTTGATGAATTAGCCAAGCCGCGGGTGGAACACTCTTCCTGAGCGCGGGCCTCAATTCGAAAATCAACAGCCGCCACAGCGGGGATCGACCAGGATCGACAAAGAGCACCCACTACGCCCTCCCACGCTGCGGCGGCTCATAACTACAGGCCATCTGCTATCGGCCTACTGCTTCGGACGTCCCGTCGCTGTCGACAGGACGATGCGACGCTGTGGTCGCAATGAGTATCTCAGGCACCGTTCCAAGCTCGACTCGTGGCCATGCCGTTAGCTGAGTTCCGAATCAGGCGCTGTCGACAGGACGGATTGCTAAGCCGCTTGGGACCTTCGGCATGAAATACGTGGACTTGGGTGGCATAGCACGGCCTGCATCGGCAACGAGCATGACGTCAGGGACTGAAGTGGGATACGGCAGAAACCAAGCCAAACACGAGTCGACATCATGAGCGTCGGAGGTATCAGCAACAAACCGAAGTCGTTCATCAGTCCGAGCGTTTGTGATGCCGAACAACGGTTCCAAAACCAGATCTTGTAATAAGTTGACATCCAGCCGGTCGTAGATCTTTGTTGGAATCAACGCGGGTGGGATCGTCAGTAAGAAACTGCGACCACCGATGCGCACACCCATCTGATGTGGGCACTTCGGTCGAGCAATTCTATCTTCTACCTCCACCAGATCGAACCGCTCATGCAGGGAGACGAGAACGTCGCTGGCGACAACGGCCCCGTCATCAACCGCTCGAGCAAAGGAACCCAACGTGAGTTCAGCCTCGGCGTACAGCGCTGCAGGTAGGTGCGGGCTAGACCAGGCTTCGGCTTCGGCTAACGCCGATGCGGCAGCGAGGCGATGATGGCCGTCGGTTATATAGAGCACGTCCTTGAAGCTGTCGCACATCGACTGTGCCTCGTCGCCTCCTACAACCCACAATGAGTGTTGGGTTCCATCGACTGACTGGAACGTCACGTCTGCGGTGTGTTGGGAATGTCCTTGCAGCGACGTTGCGAACTCCGCATATGTTCGGTGAGCGAGGGCGACCGGGTTGCCGAAGATGCGAGTCGATTGCATGTACTCGAGCATCTTGCGCTGGGTTTTTGGGATCGTAACCTCGTGCCGCTTGATGCGTCCAGCGTCATACGCGGCCACAGACACATCTGCGAGGAAGCCTGTGGCTGTGAAATCATCGCGCTCCAAACGGTGCACGATTAGTGCGGACTCGACTGCCTGTAGTGCACCGAGATCGATGCAATGCCGTAGCCAGTTCTTGGCCTCAACACGGTCCGCGCTGGCACCCCGGCCTACGACGTGACGAAAGCTCAGCTCATCGTTGCGGGACGCCTTCTTCTGATCACGTGAGAGCATTGAGGACGGTGGCCCGACGACCCGTGGGGCGTACTCGGCCGACGGGATGAATCCGCTGAAGGGTCTGAGCAAAGAGGTCATATCGGTCCTGCCATTACATCCTGGGACTGGCCAATTCCCACTGTGTCACGGCAAGTCGGCTTCTGTTGGATCTGCGAGATACGGAATTTCGCCGATCGACGTCGCCCGGTAGCCATGTCGGACCTCCGGATAGTAGTCCCACGCTGCGTGGTGCTGCACCACTCGATTGTCCCAGAAAACAACCGTGTCTGGTTCCCAATGAACGCGGATCTGGAAGCTCAGCCCCTGAACAATGTGATCGAACAACATTGCCAGAAGAGCGTCGCTCTCACTGCGAGTGACATCCTGAATGCGAGCGGTAAAACCCGCGTTCACATACAGGGCGTTGCGGCCGGTACGGGGATGAGTTCGAATGACTGGATGGATCTGTGATGGCAATTCCTTAAGTGTCTTCATCCCACTCAGGTAGAGATGATGGCCCTTCGGGTCGTGTCGAGCGCTCAAGCGCATCAGAAAGCGCTGCATCTCCGGTGACAACGACGCAAACGCCTGATACATGTCACAGAAAAGGGTGTCGCCACCCGATGATGGCACGACTTCCATACGCAGCATCGACAGGGACGGCGGCCGCTCTTCGCTCGAAATATCGGTGTGCCATTTGCTGCCGGCAACATGCTTTGATGTCTCGTCAGCATGAACCATCAGCAGTTCGGGTGGCACGCCTTTGTCGCGAACCGGATAGCTCGTTAGTGGACCCAACCGGCGGGCGAAGCCAGACTGCTGTTGCAACGTCATTGTTTGGTTGCGAGCAACCACGACGCCGCGCTCGGCCGCGAGTTGCTGAAGCGCCTCGACCTCGTCGTCATCGAAATTGAGCAAAACGCTATCGGTGAGCTCCGCACCGAATCGAGGTGAGAACGGGCGATACGACAGCCCCGTAGTTTCATTTACTGACATGGTTAGCTCCCTGTGGCCGTCAGACTCACTTCAACGAATCTAGGCGCTCGCCGCACGGCCACGAAATATCGCTATCCCGATCAGGGTCAGTGCCGATCCTTCACCTGTTCGACGACCGGTCGACCACCAGCTCTGAATTCCGACAGACCTGGTCTGGGACCGCTGTCGCCAAACTGGTCTAACCGCAAATGACCTGGGTCGCCCGCATCGCTATCGACCGACCTGAACGCATGAACGCGTTCGATATCGACACGCACGAGGAATTTGACGCCGCGATTGACCGTGTTGAGAACGAGGACGACGACATCCGGATTGCTGCAATCACCGGTACCGGAGAGCGCGCGTTTTCCTCGGGACGTGACCTTAAATGGACAGCCCAGGTGAGACGAGCTTCCGACGAGGCCCGTGCCGATGTAGATCGACGGATGGCCGCACTTGTGCGACTCCAGTTCCGCCATGACATCACCAAGCCGCTGCTAGCTCGTGTGAACGGCGTGGCACTCGGTGGCGGACTTGAGTTCGCGCTCGCATGTGACATCATTGTGGCAGCCGACCATGTCGAGATGTGCTTACCCGAAGCCCGTCGAGCCTTGATCGCAGGCGCGATGGGAATCCACCGTCTACCTCGCCAACTTCCGCATCATCTTGCAATGGGCTTCCCACTTACAGGTCGACATTTCTCCGCGCAGAAGGCGGTAGAACTTGGTCTCGTCAATCAGGTCACGCCAATGGAAGAGCTCGATTCCGCCGTCGACTCATGGATCGCCGGCATAATTCGCTGCTCTCCTGCTGCTATCCGCGCAACGAAGCAATCAGCGCTCAACGCGCTTCATCTGTCTCTGGCTGACGCTGGCCAGTACCGCGGGCCAATGGAATCTGCGTGGCCAACTAGCTCAGACCGAATCGAAGGCCCACGAGCCTTTGCTGACAAGCGAAATCTTGACTGTTCCTAAGGCTCGGCCACCAGACCTACCAGGTCATGATCTGGCACAGCTGAGCTCTAAGTAACAACCGAGACCTCGCAGAGAGAGCGCCGTGACCAAGCGCTCATTGAAGGCCTGTCAGACGCCGTGGGGAAATCCCAATTGCCAAAGGGCCCCTTCGAGCGCGGCAAGGGTGCGGTTGACACGTACAGAACGAATCTGCTCCGCCATCTGCCCGATACGCACAATGTTGTGCCCAAACGCACCACTGATCTCAACACCGTATTGCTCTCGCATCACGCTACGTAGTTGCTCGCTATCGATGCCCTCTGGTACCTTGATGGCAATTACTGATGGCAGACGACAATGTTCGGGTGCAAAGAGTTCGAGCCCCAGCTTTTCGAGTTGCAGTTGCATGCTCGTTGATGCCTCGAGATGCCGTTCTATACGCCGCTCAAGTCCTTCGTCGACTATTTGTTTGAGTGCTTCATAGGTAGCGAGCGTCCCCGGCACCGGAGCGGTGTAATGATATTTACCCTCGCCCCAAAACGCCCACGCCAATCGAGCGTCAAGGGCCCAATGGGGGCTGGTTCCTTCGCGCCCCTGAAGATCAGCCCACGCCAGGGGCGAAAAAGCCGCAATCGAGAAACCGGGAATTGAGCCAAGGGCCTTTTGTCCTCCAGCGATCGCCGCGTCGATCTTCCAATCGGACATGTGGAAGTCAATAGCGCCGATCGTTGTAACGGCATCTACAGCGGTCAGCACACCTCGATCGTGTGCTGCACGCGAGATCGCTGGTAGTTCGGTGAGTAGAGTTCCGCTCGACGTCTCGCCGTGTGTGGCTAGCAGCACGTCGTAGTCCCCGGCGTCCAGCGCTTCTTCCACCTGCCCGAGCGTCGGTGGATGAATGCCGTCTCCATGCAGTTCAGTGACGTCGGCGCCGACGCGGCGTGCCATGTCTGCCCAGCGGCCGCTAAAGGTGCCTTGCACAAGCACAAGCGCTGAACGGCCTTCCCACAGCAGCCCTGTGATCACCATTTCAAACGCTGCTGAGGCGGGGCCCGATACGCCTAGAACGTAGGCGTCGTCTGACTGAAACACATAGCGAGAACTGGTCTGAATGCCTGCAATCACCCGGTTCATCGACGGACCCAGGTGGTTGATCACGATGCTGTTCGCTCTGGCCACGTCCGGGTGGAGCGGTACCGGCCCGGCTCCCATCAACAACAATGGCTCGGCAGGTAGGACCTCGTGTAATGGTGCTACCTGCGGCGGAGCCACGGAAAAGCGCTGGACCAACGGCGAGGCTTCGGTGTCTTCTGATGGCGGTGTCTCAAGCACCAGTCAATCGTACTCGCTCGGGACACTTCGCCTAGGTCTGCGAGCCAGGAAGACCGAACAGTTCTTAATCGTTTAGGTCCAGGGCAGTGCAATCCAGGTTCGGTGGAGGCGACCGAACAATATGAACGACGCATCACGCTTGCATACCGGGACGTGATCCAGATCGACGGGGGCGTCAGCACCGTGTAAATCGCCCGTCGACAATTTCCGTTAGTGCGTGGGGGCACTACCCGGCTTCGCCACAACCGCGTTGCACAACTACGTCAGATGAACTCGGGAGTCAACGGAGCAGTCGAACCTGGGTTCTGCATCTCGTGTTAGGAGTCGATGCAGTCCTGTGGATCAGGATCTCTCCGCTGGCTGCTCAGCTCGCTAACGCATCCGACATCACGCCCAGCTGCATTACTCCTGTTGCATCAGCGACGCAAAATGCCTCGCGCATCTGGTTGCGGTAGCGCCACAGAATCGTTGACCTCAACATGCGATCGACGTTATCTATGACCGGTACTCGGGTTCGCCACCGCCGCGAACCTTTGCCATGCCACCATCGACGGCAATCGTCTCGCCTGTCACATAGCTAGACAGGTCGGACGCAAGAAACAGCACGACGTCCGCGATGTCTTCGCTTATTCCCCAGCGACGCAAAGAAACTCCAGCCTCCATCTTTTCGATTAGACCTGGAACCGTCGCTCGGCTTTCTTCCCACATGTCCGTCGCTATTATGCCTGGCGCTACAGAGTTGACTCGAATACCATGACGGCCCCAGTCAGCAGCCAGGGCCCGGGTCATCGCATCGACAGCTCCCTTGCTCGCCGAGTAGGCAACTCGACCCAGGGGGCCGATGAGGCCTGCGACCGACGATATGTTCACGATCGACCCGCCGCCACGTTCGATGAAGGCATCGCCGAGACCGACACTGAGCATCAAGAGCCCACGCACATTGATGTTGAGTACGTCATCAACGTCGGCCTCGGTCAACTCATCAGGCGTGCGCCGCATCGCAATGCCAGCGTTGTTAATCAAGATGTCGACACCGCCATGTTCGGCAATTACTCGCTCGGCCAGCGCTGTCCCCGCCCCTGATGGCGCGAGGTCAGCAGCCAGCACCTGCGGGTCGTTCGACAATCCCGATGCCACCCGCTCAATATCGGCAATGCTTCGGCTATTGAGCAACACCTGTGCCCCCGCCGCATCTAGCGACCGGGCGATCGCAGCTCCGATGCCTCGGCTTGCGCCGGTTACGAGGGCCTTCTTTCCCGAAAGATCGATCATGGGGCAGTCTGACCCACTCAGCCCGCTGCGCACAACTGTTCACTGTTTGCCATCTGTCGATTAGGCCCAACTAGCGAACCCAGGAAGACTGAAACACCGGACGAAGCCGCTCTCGGTCACTACGACGACCGGTCGCAACTAAACTGCTATCTAGTTAGTCACATCTGCTTCGTGAGCCGTTCAAAGTTTGCACAGTTTGACAGAATTGGTTCGTGTCGAGCTTGCGCAAGTGTGCACTTTCCTTCCTAAATGATGACCAATCGGCGCCGAAGCGCATGAGGTAGTCGTTCGATTTCGATGTCAGGTGGCACATGGGCAGTCGTCAGGACTGAACATATATCGTGCGCAACTCCGAGGCCAGCAGAGAAACTTTGCCCCATCAGGTGCGGCACCGAAATGCTCAGAGCCAAAACGCAACGAACCGCGTGGACGCTCATAGTGGACACACTTATTTGTGCCACTGTGTTTTGCCCTACCAGCAGGGCGATCTGCTCAGCAAAAAACTTGGGTAGGGGCTTCAGCTTCACAAATGTCCCCATCGATCTCAATGACACGAATGCGTCAGTTGAGCCTGCCGCATGCTCGCGACCAACGGCGTCGACAGAACGGCTTCGTCTCATTGACTCGCCACACGGACGTATCCAAAATGACACGTTTGTGCCATGCGGCCCACTCGCCGCTAGGGCATCGTGACACCCGTGAAATCTGAAACCTCAACGTTCGACGCACCAAGGTTCCCAGTCGTTGGCTGGCGGGAGTGGGTAAAATTGCCATTGCTCTCATCCAGCGCGTTGAAGGTCAAGGTCGACACTGGCGCGACCACGTCGGCTCTTCACGCCGAAGAACTCCAGATAGACCACGATGACAACGGCCTTGCTCATGCATCATTTTGGCTTCACCCGGGCCAAGATCCTGAAGAGGCGGTCAGAGTGCAGCAAGAACCAGTCGTGGGTTTTCGGTTCGTGCGGTCTTCGTCTGGGCATGGGTCCTATCGACCGGTGATACGGACCAAGGTTGCTCTTGGGAACGAACTGTTCCTAACAGACATCACGCTCGCTGATCGAGATCCGATGGGCTTTCGAATGTTGTTGGGCCGAAGAGCGTTACGCGACCGGTTTCATGTCGATCCGAGTCGTTCTTTTCTGCAAGGCGGGCTCAAACAATCCCCAGCGAAGCTCGCCATCGTTCGCTCCAGCTAGCTGCCTAATTTGATGCTAGTTCGCTGCGACTCTGTGAAGCGTCTGCACCACAATGTGGACAGGCAGCAGCAGCTGCCTTATTGACAATCAAAAAACATACTGCGCACGTCCATTCGGAGGCCTGTCGCGGCCGCACACTAAAGCCGTCACCCTCTTCGACAACCGTGTGAGCAGAAGATATCGAGGCTTTCACCGGCTGGTCGTCGTCATCTTCTTCGGCGTCGTCGTTCATGCCCAGACGAGCGTTCAGCTCTGCAGCGAGGTCCTTCTCGGTGTCATCGTCGTCATCGTTTTCTTCAGCATCGTCGTTCGCTCCGATGGTTGGACTGCGTTTGGCTCCTCTTGTGCCCCGATCGCCGTCGTCTTCGTCATCGGCCTCAAAGTCCACCGGCTCACCATCGAACCCGTCGGCTAGCTCTTCGTCATCATCGGTGAGGTCTTCATCAGCCTGGTCGAAGTCGACCACCTCAGCTTCAATGTCGTCGGTGTTTAGGTCGTCGTCTGGACTGTTGACAAATATGGTTGCGGACTTTGCCATTATGAGCCTCCATTAAGGTTGGGTTGCGCCAGAGCGCATATGCCCACAATGCACGCTTTCTGGAGGACGCTTCATGACACGTTTGTGTCATCCATAGCCAGCTATCATCCTTGCTCCGCGGTGATTCAGACCGGTTCGGCAACTGGTAGCTGAATGGTGACAGAAGTGCCGGCGCCGACGGAGCTCACAATGACATAGGTACCAAGGGCAGCTTCCGCGAGTGCCCGGCTGTGGATGAGCCCCAAGTGTCCAGCCTTTAGCCTGCCTCCACCGACTTCGAAGCCCGATCCGTCATCTTCCACCACAACGATCACATGCTGGTCGATCTCGTCGATCGTGATCGCGAGGCGAGATGGGTTCGCATGGCGGACGGCGTTGGAGATTGCTTCACGAGCAAGGCGAAAGGCAAGCGCTGATACGCCGAGCGGAAGATCCACATCTTGTTCGCCGGTGACCGTCCACTCGATTCCCTCCGCTTCGACATAGCTCTCGAGATAGACCTCGAGGGTCACCAACAGACCGTCACCTTCCAGCGAACTTGGATGCAATACGAAGAGCATGTGCCGTAGTCGTTCGATCGCGTCGTCCGCCATCTTGCGGATCTGCTCGACCAGCGCCCGGTCGTTTTCGTTGTCGACGCGCGCGTGTAGCCGTTGCAAATGCAGAGAGACCGCTGTCATCACCTGCACGCTGTCGTCGTGGAGTTCGCCAGCGATTCGCTCGCGTTCAACCGCGACAATTTCGAGCCGCTCATCAACGGCTCCCAAGAAGGGTTCGTTCATTTGGTTAGGCACGCTGCATCAGGTCG
>Ga0209711_10001791_pt1 | contig 20366 bp, 22 predicted proteins | sample ArcticOcean_MG_C_7_FD_187441 | JGI IMG/M metagenome (GOLD analysis project Ga0209711, IMG submission 187441) | Marine microbial communities from western Arctic Ocean - ArcticOcean_MG_CB11_88 (SPAdes) (version 2) | ecosystem: Environmental > Aquatic > Marine > Oceanic | place: Arctic Ocean...
GTTGCCTGTAGCATTGGCGGAGTTGGTAGAGTTTAATCTTCAATTTCAAGTGCCACTTTTTATTGTGATATTTTTGGGGGTTATGGTCGGACTTCTAATTGGTTTTGTTTGGGAATGGTTCCGAGTAATTAAATACCGAGTGGCAGCCCAAACTGAACATCGCCAGTTGGTGCGCTTAGAGCGTGAAGTTACTAAACTGAAATCTGAAACTATCAAAGAGCAAGACGATGTCTTGGCACTTCTCGGTGAGGCCTCTTGAGTATTAAGGGCATTCGTTCAAAACTTTGTGGACTTACCACAGTTCGTGATATTGATGCGGCAGCTAGAGCTGGTGCGGCTTATGTGGGTTTCGTATTTTTTGCTAAATCACCACGTAATCTTGAGTTTTCCAAGGCTAGGGAGCTGGCGCTCCGTGTGCCTGCGGATGTTTCTAAGGTGGCGCTTGTAGTTGATGCTGATAATGCCTTTCTGGATCAGATTATGGCCTCTGTGCCGCTAGATATGTTACAGCTCCACGGGTTGGAAAGTCCTGAGCGAGTTTCTGAAGTGAAAGCTCGTTATGGCTTGCCCGTAATGAAGGCCTTGGGCATTGCAACTGCTCAGGATGTCGCGTTGGCGCAAACATATGCGGGTGTTGCAGATCAACTGTTATTGGATGCAAAGCCGTTAGCGGGACATGATTTGCCTGGTGGCAATGGCCTGTCGTTTGATTGGACGCTTTTGAGTGGGAAAAATTGGTCGCTGCCGTGGATGTTGGCTGGTGGTTTAACGCCCTCTAATGTAGGAAATGCCATGAGTATGTCTGGAGCAAGGCAGGTGGACGTTAGCTCTGGGATCGAAATTAGACCTGGCGAGAAAAGCCCGGAATTGATGGCTGAATTCGTAGTGCAAGCAAACGGGCAAATCATCGCAGATTGACCGGAAGGTCTTTACCTTACAGGCCGCCGGCGCTACCCATTTCTACATCATGCATGGGAGATATCAATGTCTGACGAACTGTTAAATAGCTTTAAAACTGGCCCGGACGAACAAGGGCGTTTCGGTGACTTCGGTGGACGCTTTGTATCAGAAACTCTGATGCCTTTGATTTTAGATCTTGAGGCACAATATGAATATGCAAAAACAGATGACAGCTTTTGGGCAGAAATGCAGGATTTGTGGACTAATTATGTTGGACGTCCGAGCCCGCTTTATTATGCAGACCGTTTAACCAAACATCTTGGTGGTGCAAAAGTATACCTTAAGCGTGACGAGCTTAACCACACTGGTGCGCATAAGATAAACAACGTGTTGGGGCAGATCATTTTGGCCCGCCGCATGGGTAAAACCCGAATTATTGCCGAAACCGGCGCTGGTCAACACGGGGTGGCTACAGCAACTGTCTGTGCCAAGTTTGGCCTAAAGTGTATTGTCTACATGGGTGCACATGATGTGGAGCGGCAAGCTCCCAATGTGTTTCGCATGAAGCTTTTGGGCGCAGAAGTTGTGCCTGTGACTTCGGGCCGTGGCACGTTGAAGGACGCTATGAACGATGCGTTGCGCGATTGGGTGACCAACGTGAACGATACGTTCTATTGCATTGGTACGGTTGCTGGTCCACATCCGTACCCGGCGATGGTGCGTGACTTTCAGGCTATCATTGGCAAAGAAGCCAAAGAACAGATGCTTGAGCAGGAGGGGCGTCTGCCTGATACGCTGATTGCTGCCATTGGTGGTGGATCCAACGCAATGGGGCTCTTTTTTCCGTTCCTTGACGATAAAGAAGTTGGCATCATCGGTGTCGAAGCCGGTGGCAAGGGGGTCAATTCTAAGATGGAGCATTGCGCATCTCTAACCGGTGGTCGTCCGGGGGTCTTACATGGCAACCGAACCTATTTGTTGCAGGATGATGATGGCCAAATTCTTGAGGGATTTTCGATTTCTGCTGGACTTGATTACCCTGGTATTGGCCCTGAGCATGCATGGCTGCATGAAATTGGACGGGCAAAATATGTTTCCATTACGGATGTTGAGGCGTTGGAAGCGTTTCAACTATGCTGTGAATTAGAGGGTATCATTCCGGCGCTTGAGCCAAGCCACGCTCTAGCGCACGTAATGAAAATCGCCCCAACATTGCCTAGTGATCATCTAATTTGTATGAATATGTGCGGTCGTGGCGATAAGGATATATTCACAGTAGCTGCAGCTTTGGACATTACAATGAATACAGGAGCTTAGGCCAGTGCGAGCCTAATTCTGCAGTTAAAGTAAACCGAGCCTAATATTTTCATGCGGCTCTCACACGACTGCGTAAAGTCGTAATACTTCTATTGGTACAATTTCTAAAGTATTTTGATGGGTCGCTTCGAGTTGAACTTGCGGTGCACAGTTTTCTTGATGTGCTTGGAGAAAACGTCCAGCACAAAGGCACCAACTATCGCCTGGGTTTAGGCCTGAAAAACCAAATTCTGGTCGTGGTGTACTGAGGTCATTGCCAAGATATTTTGAAAAGGCCAGAAACTCAGCAGTCATCACAGCGCAAACAGTATGGCGGCCTGTATCTTCGGCGCAGGTGTTGCATGATCCATCTCTAAAAAACCCGGTGAGCGGGTCCTGCGAGCAGGAGGCCAAGGGTAGGCCAATAACATTGATCTCAATATCTTTTTTCATATTATTCGCTTTCTAAAGTTGTGCCTGATCAATTGATCTAACTGACCAGAAATTTCAATCGTTATAGTATTCACATGCTATTTTGTTCCTGTATAAGTATAGCTAAGAGCTCTATCGGGATTATTTCAAACGGTCTAAAAGGCGCTGCATTGGGTTCCGAGTGTCCTCCGCTATTGAGGTAGGACCTGCAGCGGGTGATGATTTTGTCTTGGTCGACTTTGAAGAGCGGGGTGGGGATGTTTGTAGCGCTACCTCATTCATGAATCTGGAACCGTTCCCATCAGCCAAATATACTGCCCCATTGGCTATGCCGTTTAGTAATGCTGTGAGCCAATCTTGATCTACCATGGCAAAGTCGCGCAAAACAAAGCCTGCAACTGCATCTTTATGGCCGGGGTGGCCTATCCCTAAGCGTACGCGGGCGTAATCAGGCCCCAGATGTGCGTGTATCGATCGTAAGCCGTTATGCCCCGCATGGCCGCCTCCCTGTTTAAGGCGCATCTTACCGGGGGCAAGGTCCAACTCATCGTGGAATACTGTGATTTGGTTAAGGGGAATTTTATGAAACCTTGCGGCTTCGCCTACGGATTGACCTGATAAATTCATGAATGTTGTAGGTTTGAGTAACTGGACTTTGATATCGCCTAGTCGGCCCTCACAGAGTTGGCCCCGAAACTTGCTGCGCCAGGGGCTGAAGCCATAATCTTTAGCTATCCGGTCTAGCGCCATAAAGCCAATATTATGACGGTTCTGCGCATACTTTGCACCGGGATTTCCAAGGCCTACAAAGAGTTTCATGTGATCAGCTTAGCCTGACATGGATGCAGTTAAAAGCTATTTGCAGGTAAATGGATAGGTTTTAAAAGTAAAAACCCCACCATTTTTGGCAGGGCTTTAAACTAGTTTTGATCAAAGACGATTGAAGATTACTCTTCAGCAACGACTACTTCAGTTACTGCGACTTCTTCGTCTTCTTCATTTTCTGAAGAACGTAAGCCAGATGGTGCTGCGATATTGGCAATTACGAAGTCACGGTCGATCGTAACTTTGGCTCCCGCTGGAATTGTAACGGAAGAAATAGTAATCACGTCACCAACCTCTAACCCAGCCAAATCAATTGTGATTTTCTCTGGAATGTCGCCGGCTGTTACAATTAATTCAACTTCTGGGCGTATTAAGCTCAACACACCACCTTTTTTAAGGCCGGGGCATGTTTCCTCATTTAAAAATTCAACTGGAATAAATAAGTTGATTTTTGTGTTTCGGCGCAACCTCATCAAATCAAAGTGGGTTGGAAGGTCTTTGACTGTGTGACGCTGGACATCGCGGCAGATAACGCGGACGTCATCATGACCTTCAACCTTGAGGTTGAATAATGTTGATTTAAACCGACCAGCTTTTAGCAGCTGAAACAATTTGTTGAATGGTATATCGATTGGGAGCGGATCTGTATCGCCACCAAATACGATGCCTGGTACGTTGCCATCGCGGCGAGATTGACGAGCGGCCCCCTTGCCTGTCCCCGTCCGTACCGAAGCGTTTAGATCTGGGATCTGTCCTGCCATGGTTATATTCCTTAAAATGGGGGGGCATCCTCCAAGGGTGTATGCCCCGTTGAAGTGCGCCGTATAGGGCTATAACGAGCAAATGGGAAGCCCTCTTGTGCTTTGTTTCTTGCAAGAGTTCCGACAGTGTGGAATCAGAGGCATATGCATGTTCTCCAGGCTCTGTTGCTATCACGTCGTCCTGCCACTGCTTTTGTGATTGTAGGACTTTTTTGGGGCTGTTTTGCTGCCTATATACCGGAGGTCAAGGCACGCCTGGGTGTGAGTGATGCCACTTTTGGTCTCTTGCTGCTTTGTAATGCGTTGGGTCTAGTCAGCTCTATGTTTTTAGCACCACGATTGGACCGTATTTTGGGCTCGCGTGGGATGCAGATTGCTAGTGTTTGTTTCGCCTTTAGCCTTTTACTCCCGGGTTTTGCCCCAAACGCCCTAACTTTTGGGATATCAATGGTGATTGTTGGGGCGGCATCTGGCTTGGCTGATGTGTTGATGAACGCGCGCGTCAGTGAGCTAGAAGAGTCACACAGTAGGCCGTTGATGAATGCCAACCATGCTATGTTTTCGGTCGGCTATGCGGCGTCTGCCGTGGCCAGCGGCTTTGCCCGCGAAGCGCTAATTACTCCAGGAATGGCTTTTTTTTCCGTTGCTTTGATCATTTTTGTATTGGCTACATTTCTTTATGTGCCAGTGCACTACAATTCTACTTTGGCCCCCGGGAAAGTCAGCTATCCGTTTTGGCCGATTGTAATCTGTGGCTTGATTGTTTTGGTGGCCTTTATGACGGAGGCCACTGTGGAGACATGGTCTGCTTTACACATAGAGCGCACCCTACACGGGCGTGCTGCTGAGGGGGCAATGGGGCCGGCGATGTTAGGTATTACCATGGCGGTTGGTCGATTTTCGGGCCAAGCTGTGTCGCAGATGTTTTCTGATACTAAGGTTATTATTTTGGCAACGCTGGTTGCAGCAATTGGGGCACTTCTAGCCGCCTTGGCGCCTACACCGTTTTGGGCGTATGTTGGGTTTGGCATTTTAGGACTTGGTGTATCGGTCATTGGGCCGCTGGGGCTGGCATTAGTTGGCAAGTCAGTGCCCAACCATCTCCGCACGGAAGCAATTTCTCGTGTAGCAGTGATGGGGTTCTCTGGTTTTTTCTTGGCACCTAGCATTATGGGTTTTGTCTCAGAGTTTCATGGTCTTCGTGTTGCTTTTATATGTGCCGCAGCACTAAGTTTAACGGCAATTCCGCTGACCTTATTGCTTCGCCGCCTGTAGATTGCTTACATAAGACCAAAGAGCCTTGCGTGCTTGAAGTATATACTTACGCTATGCCCACTGGCCTTCGAAATCCTTTGGGATATAAAGAATATTGCGATTGACGTCATTGATGTCGCGGTGCCCACATAGTGCCATGGTAGTGTCTAGCTCCTTGTGGAGCACCTCCAGTGCGGCTGTGACCCCTGCCTCGCCCATAGCGCCGAGGCCGTAAATATATGATCTCCCAATCATAGTCCCGGTAGCGCCAAGTGCTTTAGCTTTGAGGATATCTTGCCCACTTCTGATCCCGCCGTCCATCCAAACTTCGCATTTTCCGTCCACCGCCGCTACGATCTTTGGCAACATCCGAATCGATGACAAAGCGCCGTCCAACTGGCGGCCACCATGGTTAGATACGATAATTGCATCAACACCCAGCTTTGCTGCTATTTTAGCGTCCTCGGGGTCAAGAATGCCTTTGACTATCACCTTACCGCCCCATTTTTGCATCAAAATTTCGACTTTGTTCCAATCCAAAGATTGATCAAATTGCTCTGATGTCCAAGCGCTTAGGGAAGAGTTGTCAGAGATGCCGCTGACATGGCCTACTATATTGCCAAATCCACGACGCTTGGTTCTAAGCATTTCTAGGCCCCATCTCCACTTCGTCGTTAGATTTATGATAGTTTTTGCAGTAAGTTTTGGTGGGGCTGATAGACCGTTTTTCAAGTCTTTGTGGCGCTGGCCTAGCAGTTGCAGGTCCAAGGTAATTACTAAGGCAGAGCAATTGGCATCTTTTACTCTTTGGATTAGCCTGTCGGTGTAGTCTTCATCAGTCAATGTGTAGAGTTGAAACCAAAATGGTGCATCAGTTGCGGCTGCTACGTCTTCGATTGAGCATATGGACATGGTTGATAGAGTGTATGGTACTCCAAATGCTGCTGCAGCTTTGGCGGCTTTTATCTCACCATCAGCGCATTGCATGCCGGTAAGGCCTACGGGTGCGAGAGCAACGGGCATAGAAACATTTTGACCAATCATCTTGGTGGCTGTTGTGCGGTTGGCCATATCCATTGCTACACGTTGGCGCAGACGAAGCTTGGAAAAGTCAGATGTGTTGTCTCTGAAGGTCTGCTCCGTCCAACTGCCGCTTTCACAATAGTCGTAAAACATTCTTGGCACACGACGCTGGTATATGTCTTTCAGGTCTTGAATGGTAGTGATTACGGGCATAGCCTAACCTTTGTTTTAAAATGGTTAGTTTCTATTACCAATGTGTGAGGTTGAGGTAAAGATCAGGCATTTGACTTGGGTTTGTAATTGATTAAATTTGGATCGCCTATGCGCGGTTGGGAGCTTTGCGATGCAGATTGTTACTTTGGATGAGGCTCAGAAATCTCCTTTATGGCGCAGGCCTGTGTTCTTACTGTTTTTAATGGCTGCAACCATGCCTATCGCCTTTTCCACATGGTATGCGTTGCTCAATAATTTTGTGGTTGACGTCGCTAATTTTGATGGGGCTGATATAGGCCTATTGCATTCGGTGCGTGAAATTCCTGGTTTTCTGGCGGTGGGCGTAATTGCCATCATCATTTTTGTTCGTGAACAAGTTCTTGGGTTGATCTCACTTATTTTGCTCGGTGTCGCCACAGGCGTGACAGCGTGGTTTCCGCAAATGGGTGGCATTTTGACCCTAACTTTGCTGTCATCTGTTGGCTTTCACTATTACGAAACGGTCAACCAATCGTTGCAGCTGCAATGGATTTCAAAGGAACGCGCTCCGCAGGTGCTTGGTTGGCTTTTAGCCATGGGCTCTGCTGCCTCATTGGTTGCGTTCGGAGTGATCGTGGTTACTTGGGAGTGGCTCGAATTAAGCTATAATGTTGCTTATATGGTATCAGGCGGCATTACGGTGGCAATGGCAGTCGCTTGCGTGATTATTTATCCGCAATTTCAATCCCCAATACCGCAGCATAAAACTATGATCCTGCGTAAACGGTATTGGCTTTATTACGCCCTGCAATTCATGGCTGGTGCGCGCCGACAAATTTTTATGGTTTTTGCCGGATTTATGATGGTGGAACGCTTCGGCTTTGCTGTGCACCAACTGACGGCCCTGTATTTGATTAATTTGGCTTTTAATATGGTCTTGGGCCCAGTATTTGGCAAGGTTGTGGCCCGCTTTGGAGAACGCAACACGCTGATCTTTGAATATGTTGGTCTTGCCTTGGTATTTTTTGCTTATGGTGGGATCTATATGTTTGGGTGGGGTATAATCTTAGCCGGCACTCTGTTTGTTATTGATCATCTATTTTTTTCCTTAGCATTCGCCCTGAAAACTTATTTCCAAAAAATTGCTGATCCTGCTGATATAGCGCCTACAGCGGCGGTGGCTTTTACAATCAATCATATAGCAGCAGTGGGCCTACCGGTAATGCTTGGCTTAGTTTGGTTAATTTCACCTATCTTAGTTTTTGTCATGGCGGCCTTGATGGCGTTGACTTCACTCGCATTGGCGTTCTTAATTCCTAGGCACCCGGTTGCCGGGCATGAGACAATTTTTAGTTGAAAGTGTCTCTGTGCGAATGCTGGATGTTTTTTGTGATAGGGCTACTTGAAAATCAACACATGGAGGTACGCGATGTTTTTTATGAAGCAAGAAAAAACGGAGATGGTCTGCGCTAGGACTGCCCTGCCCGGACGTGAGACGCCGTTGGCTACGACATCTATGCATTTCTTTTCCGGAAGGCCTTTGAAGTCTGATGTGCCAACAGGCCTACAGGAGGCGATGTTTGGTATGGGATGCTTTTGGGGTGTCGAAAGGATGTTCTGGGGTATCGATGGGATTTGGTTGAGTATGGTGGGCTATGCAGGCGGCTTCACACCAAATGCGACCTATGACGAGGTTTGCTCGGGGAAAACTGGACACAACGAAGTGGTGCGGATAATTTTTGACCCGGCGGTTGTAAAATATGAAGATTTGCTGACAGTATTTTGGGAGGGACATGACCCCACCCAAGGCATGCGACAAGGCAATGATCGTGGCACGCAATATCGCTCAGGAATTTACACCTATTCAGCTGCACAAGAGCAATTGGCACATGTTAGCAGTGCAGCTTTTGCACCGCAATTACAAGCCGCGGGGTTCGGGGCCATTACCAGCGAAATCATTACAGCACCTATATTTTATTACGCAGAAGGCTATCATCAACAATATCTAGCTAAAAACCCCAATGGATATTGTGGGATTGGTGGTACTGGGGTGACTTGCCCGATTGGGCTGGATGTTTCCTAATTGCCGTGCGTTGATCTAGTTAATGATGGGCAGGCCCTCTTTAGATATTGCTGAACGGCAGGCGATTGCGATGTGTGCATGGACAGGCTATGGCCCAACTAAATGACTGGAGTTCATAATGCTAACTTATACAGCGCTCACTAACTTGCCTGGAAAGCTACAGGCTGACGCACTTGTAGAAGCTTTGGAGAATCTGGATCCCGCCCCTACAGGCGTTGGCATGTTTGAAGTTGAGGATGGTCAGGGCATTTGGGAAGTGGGTGGCTATTTTTTAGAAGCGCCCAGCGATATTTCTCTTGCACTTTTGTCCGTGGCCTACGGGGCTAACTCGTTTGTTGTATCTGAAGTGCCCGATCAAGATTGGGTGGCCAAAGTGCAACGGGAATTACCACCCGTCGAGGCTGGACGATTTTTTGTTTATGGCAGTCATGATTTGGAACATTTGCCCGCTGGTCGTATTGGGCTTTTGATTGAAGCTGCAATGGCTTTTGGTACCGGCCACCACGGTACAACGTTAGGCTGTTTGCGTGCCTTCGATCGGCTTTTGGAGCAAGGCCGAAGTTTTGAAAATGTGTTAGACTTGGGATGTGGTACCGCAGTGTTAGCCATGGCTGCGGCGAGGATGAGTCTTAACTCAGTGATTGCTAGTGACATTGACCCCGTGGCCGTTGAAGTAGCGGTTGTAAATGTGCTTGCTAATGATCTGGAAGGTCGCGTTAACTGTGTTGAGTCTATTGGCTTTGATGCGCCTGCCTTAGCACAAGCTGCGCCGTTCGATTTGATTTTTGCAAATATCCTTAAAGGCCCACTGATTGATTTAGCCCCAGCCATGGCGGTGCATTTAGCGCCTGGTGGCATCGCAATCCTATCGGGGCTTTTGGTTGAACAGGCTGATGATATTGTTGCAGTTTATAATGCGCAGGGCGTCGATCTTGTGAAGCGTGAAGATTTGGGTGAGTGGACAGCACTAACATTGACCCGCAAATGAAAACGCCACGCTAACGGTAGTTAGCGCGGCATGTATTACGGCTAAACATATTAGCTGGTGGAGATCAATGACGCAAAATACGTTCAATGTCGCCTGGGGCTAAACCGATGTCATCTAACTCACGCGTGGATAGTTGAGACAAGATATTTCGTGTGACGCGTGCATCATTCCAACCAACCAATGCATCAAATATTATTTTAACAAGCTTTGATAATAAATTAAGAGGTGGGTGCAGTGCCGTAGTGTGGGATGTATCTAAAAACGCCATGGAAAAAACTTCTTTATGTAATGGTGATGCAACAAGCACCGTTTCTCTGCTGCGCAATTAAGGGTCTTTAAGGTTCTCGACTAGCGCAAAATTAGGCATAACCGATATGCACTTGCCGCATGCCTGTAATAATCTGAAACTATTAAATGCTACCCGCTCTTGGAAATATCTTTGTGGAGGCTCATACTTATGAACCTGTTGGTGGCATGTAATTTATTCTGAATTGAAATCATCGCTTTTCAGATGTTCGCGTTTCGTGCTATTATTAAATCAACAAAAAATATAAGGGCGGTCGCATGCGGGTATTGGGTATTGATCCAGGGTTGCGTTCCACGGGATGGGGCATCGTGGATGCGGAGGGCAGTAAGCTGAGGCATGTGGCCAATGGACAATGCCAAACCGTCGCTGGACCCTTGTCTGGCAGGTTGCTTTGCCTGTTCGATGGTCTCAGTGATGTGATCTTGCAATACCAACCGAGCCATGCAGCAGTTGAGCAAACCTTTGTAAACCGGGATGGAGCAGGTACACTAAAGCTGGGGCAAGCGCGCGGCATCGCAGTTTTGGTTCCCGCAAAGTTTGGACTTGAGGTTGGGGAATATGCACCTAACGCAGTAAAAAAGGCTGTCGTTGGTGTTGGACATGCCGATAAAAAGCAGGTGGAACATATGGTGATGTTGCAGTTGCCAGGTATAAAATTGGCTGGGCCTGATGCTACAGATGCCCTTGCGATCGCTATCTGTCATGCGCATCATATTCAAGCCAACGGTCATTTTCAGGCCGCATTGAAAAGGGCGAATGGATGATTGGAAAACTGTCAGGCCGAGTGGATTATCGCAGCAATGATCACGTAATTCTGGATGTACGCGGTGTTGGTTATATGGTATATTGCTCGGATAGTACGCTAGCATCTTTGCCTGCAGCGGGTGAGCCTGTGGCGCTCTATACGGATTTGCTGGTGCGTGAAGATCTGCTGCAATTGTTTGGCTTTACGTCCTTGGTGGAAAAGGAATGGCACAGGCTTCTGATGTCGGTACAGGGCATTGGGGCAAAAGCCTCCTTGGCGATTCTTAGCGCTTTAGGACCCGATGGAGTGAGCCGTGCGATAGCTCTTGGTGATTGGACCTCTTTGAAAGCAGCCAAGGGTGTTGGGCCTAAAACTGCACAACGTGTTGTGATTGAGTTGAAAGACAAAGCCCCCGGTGTGATGGCCATGTTGGGCGGTGCGCCGCAAATCCATGATCTGGGAGATGTAATCGAGGCCTCTGTGCCGGCATCTCGGCCAGAACATGTACCTTCGGCCCAGGCTGATGCCTTATCGGCTCTGGCAAACCTTGGTTATGCGCCGGGTGAGGCGGCTGCGGTTGTGGCTGAAATTGGCGGTGAAATGGCTGGCGCAAATGCAGCCGTTTTGATTCGTGCTGCCCTGAAAAAATTGGCGCCTAAATCATGACCGGGTCTTTAAAGGATGATTTCGTAGGATCGAACCCAACTCTGCGTCCTGAGCGGTTGGCAGAAGATGGTGATAAGGCATTGCGGCCCAAGGGGTTGGATGAGTTTATTGGCCAAGAGGCCGCACGTGCAAATCTGAAAGTCTTCATACAATCAGCCCGGCAGCGGGACGAAGCTATGGATCATGCGTTGTTTCATGGACCGCCAGGGCTTGGTAAGACCACTTTGGCGCAGATTATGGCGCGGGAGCTGGGGGTCAATTTTCGCATGACCAGTGGCCCAGTGCTGGCGAAGGCAGGTGATCTGGCAGCAATTTTGACCAATCTTGAGCCACGTGATGTACTATTTATCGATGAGATCCATCGGCTGAACCCAGTGGTGGAGGAAATTCTATATCCGGCTTTGGAAGATTTTGAGCTAGATTTAGTGATTGGGGAGGGCCCTGCGGCGCGCACCGTTCGTATTGAATTGCAGCCTTTTACACTGGTGGGTGCAACAACCCGTTTGGGCCTACTGACGACCCCGCTACGCGATCGATTTGGCATACCGACAAGGCTGGAATTTTATACGGATGCTGAGCTGCATCAGATTGTCACTCGCAACGCTCTGCTGCTTGGGGTGCCTGCCAATGATGCAGGGGCTAAAGAAATTGCTAAACGTGCCCGGGGCACGCCACGAATTGCGGGACGCCTTTTGCGCAGAGTGTTAGATTTTGCCGTAGTTGAGGGTGATGGCCGAATTACACAGGAGATAGCCGATCATGCTTTAACCCGTTTGGGAGTGGATCACTTGGGATTAGATAGTGCCGATCGACGTTATTTGGAACTGATTGCAGAGAATTATGCTGGTGGACCGGTAGGAATTGAAACCCTATCAGCCGCTCTTTCGGAAAGCCGGGACGCATTAGAGGAGGTGATTGAGCCTTATCTGTTACAACGCGGGTTGATACAGCGAACGCCACGAGGGCGGATGCTGGCCCCAAAGGCTTGGACGCATTTGGGGCTGCCTACTCCACAGTCTGCTTCGCAATCGCAACTTTTTGGCTAGTATGCAGAGCTATGTTGGGAGTATTTCTGGTCAAAATAAGTGTGGAGTTGTAAAGAGTTTGAAAACCGAGTGATTAAGAAGGAATAATCCGTGCTGACGGTAACTGAAATTGAACAAATGTTTACACGCTCTGATGGAAGTTATGTGTTTGCCCGCTGGGGGCGTCCGATTTGTCCAGTTGTGTTCGGAGTTTTAGATGAGACTTTGAGTGTGGTTAAATCGGCCATCGAAGCTGTATGCATTGCTTGTGGTCATAGTAGCAATGAGCTGGATCCAGAATTAGGCAGCAACTTGATGATGTTCTTTTTTAGCGATTGGGATGAATTGCGTGCCGTGCCTGATTTGGATCAGCTGATCCCAGATTTATCTGGTGTGGTAGATCGTTTGCAAATGACACAGGCTAATCAATACCGTGCTTTTCGATTTGATGATGCTGGGGCTATTCAGGCGTGTTTCGTATTTTTGCGGGTTGATGAGGCTTTAGAACAGCTGAGTGCTGATAGCTTGGCTTTGTCGCAGGCGGTTCAGGCAATGCTTTTATGGTCGCAAGCTGCTTTTAGCGATAGATCCCCCTTGGCGGTACTTGAGACTGGTACAACGGTGCTGCATCCTGAAATTACAGCAGTGTTGCTGGCTGCCTATGATCCCATCATGCCGGCTCGAGCAGATGACCCTAGCCATGCTTTGCGTATGGATGCTCGTATCCAATTAGTGTCATGAAGCATCGTTTTGACCTCAAGGTATATTATGAAGATACGGATATGGCCGGTATTGTCTATTACGCCAATTACTTAAAGTTCATAGAACGGGCTCGGTCGACCTGGGTTGGGGAACTGGGAATTGACCAACTGGCTCTTCAAGCCTCTGGCGTGGTGTTCGCGGTGCGCGATATCTCTGCGCAATATTTGGTACCGGCACGTATGGGAGATAGCCTGCAGGTGCAGAGCCGTGTCATTGATACCACTGCGGCGCGGTGGGTTTTGGAGCAGGTCGTTGAGCGGGGTGGAGTAGTTTTATTCCAATCAGTTGTAACGATTGTGGCGTTGGGTGACAATGGGTCGCCACGGCGGCTTCCAGTAGAACTCCGCTAAACTCCGCCACTATAAAAACAATTATGTTGAATGCTTGGCTTTTTGCAAACTTTCTCGTTACAATAAGTCAAAACATTGGCCGAAGAGCCAGAAATAGAGGCAATATTATGGAAGCAGCAATCGATTTTTCGATTTGGGCCCTTTTTTCGCGCGCGACACTGCCAGTTCAGCTGGTGATGATCCTGTTGATTGGCTTGTCGGTTTGGTCTTGGACCATTGCCATCAATAAAAGACTGGTCCTTGGTGTGGCCCGGCGCCGGGCGGCAGCATTTGATCAATCTTTTTGGTCTGGAGATCCCTTAGATGAGTTATTTGATCAGATCTCAGCCAGTCCCAAAGGGGGTAGTGAATTAATCTTTACCGCTGGCATGACCGAATGGCGCAGATCGCACCGTGAGGATGGTGCGATGATTGCGGGGGCGCAATCACGAATTGAGCGGTCTATGGATGTAGCTTTGAGCAAGCAAGCCAATCAACTGCAAAATAACCTTGGAGCTTTGGCCTCTATAGGCTCGGTTGCTCCATTTATTGGGCTATTCGGTACCGTCTGGGGTATTATGAACGCCTTTATCGAGATTGCTGCTCAGCAAAACACTAATTTGGCGGTTGTTGCACCTGGTATTGCCGAGGCACTTTTGGCTACTGGCTTAGGACTGCTTGCGGCTATTCCAGCTGTGGTGTTCTACAACAACCTGAGTGCGGGCAGTGACCGGCTAATTGCGAGTTATGAAGCATTTGCGGATGAATTTTCAACGATTTTGTCGCGCCAATTGGGGGGATGATCGTTGGTGACAAAACTTGAATTTCCAGATCCTGTGCGCGGCAGACGTCGGCGCAGACGGACCCGACCTGTGGCTGAAATTAATGTGACACCGTTTGTGGATGTGATGTTGGTTTTGTTGATCGTTTTTATGGTGGCTGCACCTTTGCTCACGGCCGGGGTGGATGTAAATTTGCCAAAAACATCAGCAGGGGCTTTGCCAAGTGAGGCAGAAGAACCGCTGACAGTAACGCTAACTGCCGCAGGTGTGATTGTTATTCAGACAACTGAAACACCAGAGGCGGAGTTTTTGACACGTCTAAGGGGTGTGGCGCAAGAACGATCGGATGATAAAGTCTTTCTGCGGGCAGATGGGTCTATCCCCTATGCGCGCGTGATGCAGGTTATGGGAGCGATGAATTCCGCTGGATTTGGTAATATTGGGTTAGTGACAGATTTGGGTGGGCCAACATTTGATGGCCCAGACGGATAGGGCCTCATGTCACCTGGCACGTACATTTCCTTTACCCTGCACGCCAGTTTGGTAGCGTGGCTACTATTTGGTGGAGATTTTGATAAAAAGCCACTGGAACTACCAGTGACTGAGGTTTCGGTTATTTCCTCAGAGATGTTTGACATAATGCTCAATAATACTGTGCCGATAGTTGACACTGAACTTGAAGTTGCTGTTGCTCAGCCAGTAATAGAAGAAAGCCAAGCGCCGGCTGACCCTTCTATTGATGTTGCCCCGCAGCGGGACACGCAGGTGCTCAGACCAATTACTTCGAATGATGCTCTGCCACAAACCGTACCAGACCAGCCTGTGCGAATGGAGGTGGTGATCATTCCTCCGATTGATCTGCCCACGCCGGAAATTGAGGCCGATACTCCTGAGCCATTGGAAACTAGCTTGGTTCCCAAGCTGCGCCCAGCTCCTCGCATTGCCCCAGTGGCGGTGGCGCCGACTGCGCCTGATCTGGATATTGGAGAGATTACAAGAGATGCCGCCTCGCCGCAGCCTGAACCAGCTGAGGTGGTAAAGGAGCAAACGGCAAAGGCGCCTGAATCTGCGGCTCCAGAGATTGTGACGGAGGCAGAGAAGCCCTCGGAAGCTGTCGAGGTGTCCAGGCAGGCCCCGCCAAGCAGTGTGCGGCCGCAACGACGTCCCGCGCCGCGTGCCCCCGTGGTTGAAATGCCCACGGAGAAGCCCGCTCCTGTCGAGCCTCCGGTTGACCCTATAGCGGTGGCTTTAGCCGAGGCGTTGAGCGGGCAATCAGCAGATAGCGGAGCTCAAAAGGTAAGCCCAGCCTTGGAAGCTGCCATGAATAATGCTATGCAGGAATGTAATAATCGAGGGGCCCTGTCGTCGGAGGCTGCCGCGATGACTATTGTTGTCGGCATGAATTTTACTTCTAATGGAAGGCCTGTCGCTAGCACCATAAAATTGTTAGAGCGTAAGGATGGAACTAAAAATAATGCAAAGGTTAGGTTTGAAGCTTATAAACGAGCTGCATTGGATAGCCAATGTTTGAATAAAATGGCTAATGTTTATAAGAATGCGGTGCAGAATGGACAAATAGTCGAGGGTCAGCGGTGGGAATTTGAGATTGTACCAGGAACGTTTTAGGAGTGATAATGCGATTAATCTACTTTAGTGTTCTAGCTTTAGGCTTATTTGTTAATAATGCTTGGGCTGAAAATGGGTCGATGCGGGTGAAAATAAGTCAAGGTGTCATCGAACCGTTGACCTTTGCGGTGCCAATGTTTGAGGCAGAAAATATCGAAGCTGCGGCCATTGCCACCGAGATTTCACGAATTGTGGCGACGGATTTGATCAGCAGCGGCTTGTTCCGCGAAATTCCAGCCAATCGCTTCATTGCACAGCGTACTACATTTGCGGAAGGGGTACGCTACCCGGATTGGCGTGCGATCAATGCGCAGGCTTTGGTAACGGCCTCGGTAAGAACCACCAATACCGGGCGTTTGACGGTTAAATTCCGCATTTTTGATATCTTCTCTGGTGTGCAGCTGGGCAGCGGCATCCAACTGGGTGGGAGCACCCAAGCGGTGCGGCGCATGGCCCATAAAGTGGCTGATCAGGTATATGAGCGCATTACCGGTGAAGGGCCCTATTTTGATAGCAAGATCGTATTTGTCTCTGAATCTGGACCAAAAGACAAACGGCTGAAGCGTTTGGCCATTATGGATTTTGACGGCAAAAACGTACAGTTTTTAACCGGTAATGAGAATATCGTGATGGCCCCGCGCATCTCGACAGACGGCAAACAGGTTTTGTACACCAGCTGGGAGTCTGGCTTCCCGCAGATTTACTTGCTTAATGTGAGAACGGCAGGGCGTAAGCGTTTGCCTACACCTGACAGCGGCATGGCCTTTTCTCCACGCTTCTCGCCAGATCGTAAACGCATTGTCTATTCCTTTGAGCAGGGTGGAAACTCGGATATCTATTTGATGGACCTGGCTACTGCGCGTTCGGCACGGATGACCTCTAGCCCGTCGATTGACACTGCGCCAAGCTTTAGCCCTGATGGTCGTCATATTGTATTTGAAAGCGACCGCAGCGGCTCGCAGCAGATCTATACAATGCCTGTCGCAGGTGATGCTCCTAAACGGATATCATTCGGCAATGGCCGCTACGCCACTCCGGTCTGGAGCCCACGCGGCGATTTGATTGCCTTCACCAAGCAAGGCAACGGCCGCTTTAGTATTGGGGTGATGCGCACGGATGGCAGCGAAGAGCGGTTGCTGTCGGCTTCATTTTTGGATGAGGGGCCAACTTGGTCCCCAAATGGCCGCGTGATCATGTTTGCCCGTGAAACACAGGGTCCAAAGGGCGCACCGAGCCTTTATTCTGTCGATATTACAGGAAGGAATCTGAGCCCTTTAAATTTGGGCTCCCCTGCCTCTGACCCATCCTGGGGGCCTGTTCAGCCGTAAGGCTTTCAGCCCTATAAAATTGTTCTGTGAAAGGAAACCTAAATGAGATTAATTCACTTAGCCTTTGTGCCGTTTCTGGCTTTAGCAGCCTGTACTAATCCTGAGGGTGGGTTTAACGGAGGGCTTCTTGGTGATAGCTCTAGTTGGGATGATCCGGCGGCAAATGCCGAAGATCAAAGTGATCCCACTTCTCAAGCGTTTTTTGAAAAAAAAATTGGAAATAGGGTACTTTTTGATGTAGACGAATTTATTCTGAACAGCTCTGCTAAGGCCGGTCTTGATGAGCAAGCCCGTTGGCTGATAGATAATCCACAATATGTCATCATCATCGAAGGTCATGCTGATGAGCAGGGCACGCGCGAATATAACTTGGCGCTAGGATTTAGGCGGGCGCAATCTGCACAGGAATATCTAGTCGCCCGTGGGGTATCTGGTCTGCGTCTAAAAACCCGCAGCTATGGCAAGGAACGGCCTCTAGAAATTTGTAGTGCAGAGCGATGCTACGCAAAAAACCGTCGGTCTGTAACTCTTTTGACCGGTGGCCTGAGCTGATGCTTTTGGGTCGCGCTTTGATCTTGTCATGTGTGCTTGCGAGCTCAGTTGCAGCCGATAACCTGGCTGATATGCGTCAAGATCTTGCTGGTCTTTTACTTGATACTAGGCGTTTGCAACTAGACATAATCGCAACTCAGGGGGGAGGCTCCATCAACGAGGGCTCACTTTTAGACAAGGCAGTAGTTATTGAAAATGAATTGCGACGTTTGACAGGCCAGACTGAAGACCTGACCTATCGAATCTCTGCCGTTGTGCGCGATGCGAATCAGAGAATAGCCAGTTTGGAAGCTCGGGTCTGCGCGCTTGAGCTGGGGTGTATGGTGGCAGGAATAGGTGAGGACATGCCCACTGGATCTCCGGTGGAGACACCCTCTGGTTTAGTCATGTCTCCAGACATATTGACTATTTCGGAGCAATCAGAATTTGATTTAGCTAATACTATGCTCATATCCGGCGATACGTTGAGTGCGGTGCAAATGTTCGAAGATTTTGTTAAAGCATTTCCTGTTGGGCCTTTGACGCAAAAGGCGCATTTGTTTTTGGGTCATGGTTATATGGATATTTCTAAGTTCCGCCTCGCCGCACGTTCCTACCTTGAGGCTTATTCGGTTGACGAGGCAAATGAATTTGCTTCCTCTGCTTTGTATAACCTTGCTTTAGCTTTTCATCATATGGGTAATACCAAAGAAGGCTGTATGACATTGAATGAGGTACAATTTCGTTATTCGAATTCAGATATTGTAGCTGATGCCAAACAGGCAGCGGCAGAACTGTCCTGCATATGACCGAGCAGATACGCTCTAAAATTTTAGCTGATCTTATTGAGTGTTTTGAGGATGTGGCCGCGGACGCCACGATTGGGGTGGCGGTTTCGGGTGGGTCTGATTCTGTTGCGATGCTGTTGGCTTTACGTGAGGCCTTGCCGAAGGCCACACTACGGGTTGCCACTGTAGATCATGGACTGCGCCCAGAGGCGGGCGACGAGGCGAGTTGGGTTGGCGCACTCTGTTCTGACCTTAGGATTGAGCATGATACTTTGCCTATAACTAATTTGCTTTTAGGCTCAAATCTGCAGGCGCGTGCACGTGCTGCACGCTACGATGCGCTGTCGGAATGGGGCCGTGGCTTTGAGGTTGTCTGTTTGGGGCATAGCCAAACCGATGTAGCAGAGACCTTCTTGATACGTTTGGCGCGCGGCTCTGGGGTCGATGGCTTGGCCAAAATGCAGGCGCGTTGGCGTAATAAGGGATTAAACTGGGCACGGCCTTTGTTGAACTTTTCGCGCAATGATCTACGATGCTATTTGCGGATTCAGGGACAATCTTGGTGCGAAGATCCAAGTAATGATGATAGGTCTTACACACGGGTGCAAATGCGCCAAATACAGCCCCAGCTGGATGAATTGGGATTGAACACTGCTCGGTTGGCTAAGACTGCGGCTCGCATGTCCAGTGTACAAAAAGCTTTGGCGTTTTCACTGAAAACCATACGCCAGGCCGTCACACAAATTGATTTTGGTGATATTATATTTGACCGAAGTGCACTGGCACAGTTGCCAAGCGAGTATGTAGAGCAGATTGTGGCGGAGTCACTTAGATGGATTGGTGGGCAGGTCTATAAGCCTAGAAATTCGGCGTTGTTGCGGGCGATTTCTGCAAAAACGACATTTAGTTTGCACGGATGTGTCCTAATACCGCAGCCAGGAAACTTATTGCGTATTAGCCGAGAATATGTGGCCGTGGCCAAAGTAACATCTCTGTGTCCAGCTCTTTGGGATGGTCGTTATTTTGCACCAAACCATAATAAAACATATGAAATTCGTGCGCTTGGGGCCTATGGTCTGTCTTTATGTCCGGATTGGCGTTCCGGTGGAATACCACGAATTGCACTAGAATCTAGTCCTTCTGTTTGGCAGAATGATCAGCTTATTTCCGCTCCTCAGGCGGGGTTTGGACAAAAAGATGTGCTTCAGGTGGTTCCAACGCCATGGGAATGATAGTAACCCCGTTGAAATAAGCAGTGTGATGACTATCTTAGTACTAATTCCGGCGCTTACATGCGTCGACACATTGCGTTTCTGATAGGAGTTTCCCTTGGGTAATCTACGCAACATCGCCTTCTGGTTTGTTTTATTTATTCTACTTTTGATGCTGTTCCGGCTATTTTCGGGGGGTGGGGAATCTACTTCGAGCCGCGCGACAACCTATTCTGACTTTGTGCAGGCGGTGGAAAATGGACAAGTGAGTAGCGCTACTTTGGACGGAGAGACCGTCAGCTACACCGGTCCAAATGACGCTGAATTTAAAACAATTGTGCCGGGTGACGCTCAGGTTAGTGATTTACTAGTCTCCAAGGGCGTAAGTGTTATTGCTAAGTCTCAAGAAACATCGATGTTTCAATCTGTGCTGATGTCACTCTTGCCGATCATGCTTTTGGTGGGGGTCTGGATTTATTTTATGAACCGCATGCAGGGTGGTGGCAAAGGTG
>Ga0209711_10001794_pt1 | contig 20338 bp, 23 predicted proteins | sample ArcticOcean_MG_C_7_FD_187441 | JGI IMG/M metagenome (GOLD analysis project Ga0209711, IMG submission 187441) | Marine microbial communities from western Arctic Ocean - ArcticOcean_MG_CB11_88 (SPAdes) (version 2) | ecosystem: Environmental > Aquatic > Marine > Oceanic | place: Arctic Ocean...
TGTTGAGAATCTATAGCTTCTAATTCAGTACAACCAGGGATACACTTTTTAAGTATGTCTGGGTTATTTAATGCTTTCCAAACTTCAGATATATTTGCAGGAATTTGATGTTCTCCAGTCATCTCCATTTAATTTATATCTCCATTTAATAAATTAACTTGTAAAGCTAGTATAATGCAAAAAAAACAAAAATATTAAAAAAATGGCAAAAACTTGGATGATAATCAAAGTGTCCTGACCAATTTCTCTATCAAAAACTTTATTCCTAATCATATAGTTCGCAAAAAATATTTTTATTTTTAATAAAACTAAGTAAAAAATTATTCTAATTTTATTAGTTATTTTTTTACTAAAATTTATACAAGGTATTATAAAAAGTGGGATCATTCTTCTATATATCCAGTCACTATTTAAAACAGTAGAATTTAGTTCTGGTGGATATATCTTAAAATGCCATAAACAAATAAAAGCCAAGGCTGCAAACATTAACAACTGAAGTTGTCCTACGACATGGCTGAAATCATATGGTTGATAAGATATCTCGTATGGTAGAATTTGATAAAAAACAGAAGGAAAAACTCCAATAGCTATACAAAGTATTGAAGCTATAACCATTGCTATTATCATGTTTATAGGTGCTTCTTTAGTTTTAATTTTACTTTCATGAGCAAAAAATGCAAAAAATGGTATCTTGATTCCAGAGTGATGTAAAACGCCAGCTGATGCAAATAAAAGCATAAAGTAGACAAATACTAAACCTTCTTTACCTAATGCTGACATAATCAACGACTTTGCTACAAATCCACTAAATAACGGAAAGGCAGAGATAGATATTGCTCCAATGATTGTACAAACAGCAGTAATAGGCATGTATTTAAACAAACCACCTAGTTCAGATGCCTTGCATGTTCCAACTCTATATAAAACGGCTCCCATTCCCATAAAAAGTAATCCTTTATATAAAATATGAGCAAAAGCATGAGCTACAGCGCCATTTATGGCTAACTCACTTCCTATTCCAATTGCAACTATCATGAAACCTAATTGGTTGTTAAGACTATATGTTAGCACTCTTCTCAAGTCATTTTCTATGACCGCAAAGAAAATTGGATAAAACGTCATTAAGGCACCAATGAAAATTAGAATTTCAACACCTGCAAAGCATTTAGCAAAGCAGAAAATAGCTAATTTAGTTGTAAAAGTGGATAATGCTACTGTTCCAATTGCAGTTGATTCAGGGTAGGCGTCTTGTAACCATCCATTTAACAGAGGAAATGCCGCTTTAATGCCAAATGCAATAAAAATTAATTGCCCGTATAACGAGTTAATATCAAATTTAGTAAGGATAGCGCTTCCATCATTTACTAATAAAATAATGGCACCTGCTAATAAAAACATTCCTGAGGTAACTTGAATTAAAATGTATCTAATTGCAGCTTTATAAGATCTATTTGTATTGCCAGCGAGAATTAAAAAAACAGATGTGAATGCTGTAGCTTCCCACCAAACAAATAATGTAAGAAGGTCTCCAGCATGAATTGCAGCAATTGCTGCTCCACTATAACTCATTATTGCAACATGTTGTTTCCAATCTTTTTCATGAGCTCCATAGATAACATTTAAAGCTGCAGCTATATGGAATATGATAGCAAATGGAAAAGTTAGCTTGTCAGCTTGAAATAAAATAAAATCAAATTCCATTATATTAATAACTGAGTGAATTCCAAACCCTAGAGTTAATCCATATGCTGATATTAAAATTAAAATCATCATATAAATTTGTTTAATAATGTGTGGTAGAAATGGAATTAATAAAGCACCTAAAACCATTACAAAGCCTGGAGGAAAATTATCTATCATAATAATCCTCATCCTTCATAAGGAATGATCTCAAGCTCACTCCTATTTTAAAAATTATGATACAAGATAAAAAACCAAAAAATGCAGGAAAAAACATTAAATCTTCTATATTAGTTTCACCATGTCTATGTCCTATTAGCTCTAGAACTAAAAGCAGAAAGCATAAAAAAAGAACAAAAGAATTAATTTTCCCAAACTTTTTTATAACTGATTTCATTATTTACCTACCATCAACAAAGTTAAATTTTTAAAAGGCTCAATATAAAAAAATAAAATTATTGTAAAAAGACATGTAATCATAGTTGGTATAATCATTAAATTAGGTATTTTTATATCTATATTTTTATTTTTCTTTGAAAAGAATGCTCTGGCAGGTATTTCCATTAAATAATATACATTTAATATAGTTGAAATACATAAAACAATTATAACAAATAAATAATCACTTTCAACGGCACCCATCATTAAAAAAAGTTTGCTCCAAGAACCACCCATTGGAGGAACTCCAATAATAGATAAAGAAGCAATAAAAAATGCCAGAAAAATAAAAGGCATTGATTTACCTTGTCCATTTAATTCTGATATTTTAGAAATATGTGCTCCAACATAAATGGCACCTGCTACAAAAAACAATGTAATCTTTCCAGCTGCATGAGTGACTATATGAAGTGCTGCTCCTTGAGCAGCATATGATGATGCTAAAGCTCCACCTAATGTAATGTATGAAAGTTGACTTATGGTTGAATAGGCAAGTCTAGCTTTCAAATCATCTTTAAATATAGCTATGATACTAGTTGATATTAAAGTTATGCACGCCAACCCAATTAACCATCTAGAAGACCCTGTGTCTGCAAGGTATTGAATCCCAAAAACATTTGTTAACACAATTAACATTGTAAACACACCTGCCTTAACAACAGCGACTGCATGTAATAGTGCTGACACGGGCGTTGGTGCAACCATTGCAGCTGGAAGCCAGCTATGAAGAGGAATTACTGCAGCTTTACCTATTCCAAAAACAAACATCATAAGCAAATAAGGAGCATATTTTGGATCAAGCTTTCCACTTAAAATGCCATTCTGAGACATTTCAAGTGTCCCAGTTGTAACCCATACCCATATAATGGCAGGTAATAATAATAATATTGATGAACCAACTAAAATGGTCATATATATACGACCAGCTTTTTTAGCAACTTCGTCTTGTTTATGAGTGATAAGTGGATATGTAGAAAAAGTTAAAATTTCATAGAAAATAAATAATGTTAATAAATTTCCTGAGTAAGCTATACATAACGCTGCGTGTATAGCTACTGCATAAAAAGAAAAAAACCTCGTTTGGTTTTTTTCTTTATTACCTCTCATATACCCCACAGAATAAATAGCTGCAAAGACCCATAGAAATGAAGCTACTATTCCAAATATTGCTCCCAAAGGAGTAATATTGAAATTAATTGTTAAACCTTCAGCAATTTGAAAAATTTCAATTGATGGCTGTGTTCCATTTAGAACAGATCTAGCTATTTCAATTGCCCCCCAAGAGCTAAAAATTCCACCTAAAGGCCCAATTAAATCTCTTAAAAATACATTATTTGATAAAAAAGGGGTTAGTATACTAACTAACAAAGGACTGATGATTGTTAATAAAATATAATTTTCTATAGAGATCATTTATTTATCCCCAGGAGCAAATTAGATGCGTTAAAACTACTATTGACTATTAAGCTGGCGTCTAATCCAAAATAAATATTTAAAAAAGTGATTAATAATAATGAAGTATAAATAACGGGCTTTTCTTTGATCTTTATATCTTGTTTATTTAATGGACTTAACCACAAAGCTTCGATCATTTTCCATAAATATATTAAAGATAAAGCGGAACTAAATAATATCATAAAGCTTAACCATAAACCTTCAGAAGATATTGCTGATTTAATGAGATATAATTTTGAAACAAAACCTGCAGTTAAAGGAAGTCCTGCTAAACTAAGAGAACAAATAATAAAGCAACAAAAAGTAATTGGCATTGCCTTTCCTAGTCCCGATAAGTTCTCAATAGTAACTCTCTTTTGGATATAATAACTAATTGATGTTATGGCCATAAACAAACCACCTTTAATTAAAGCATGATTTGACATATGAATAAAACCAGCCGCAACACTTGATTTCGTACCTATAGAAAATGCAAGGGTAATATAACCAATTTGAGCTATTGATGAATGAGCTAATAATCTTTTTATATCTTTTTCGTAAATTGCCATTATTGTTCCTGCAAACATAGCAAATACTGATAAAGGTAGTATTATATATGTAAGGGTAAAACTGACTATATTTTCTGAGGGTAAAAAAACAGAAAACAAAATACGAGCAAGAATGTAAAGAGACGCTTTAGTTGCTGTTGCTGCAAGAAGTATAGACACTGCCGAAGGGGCATAAGCATATGCCCTAGGAAGCCAAATATGCAAAGGAAATACTGCAGCCTTTATCATTATGCCAACAACCATAAATCCAAAACCTGCAATTAGAGCTCTATTATCTTCCATTAGAGCTAGTTTACTGGTGATGTCAGCCAAATTTAATGTACCTGTTATTGCGTATAATAACCCAACACCAATTACATAAAAAGTTGCTCCAACTGCACCAATTATTAAATAATTATAAGCAGCTATTAATGCTTGCCTATCTTGTTTAGCTCCCATTGCCACTAGGGCAACTGAAGCTAATGAAGATATTTCTAAGAATACAAAAAGATTAAATGCATCACCGGTTGTGACTAATCCAATAAGACCAGAAATAGCTAGAAGCCATAAACCATAAGTTTTAGAAATTGAACTATCACTTAACTCTGAAGGCATAATTTTATAAGCAAACAAAGTAGCTAAAAAGCCAATTCCACTAATAATTATAATTGGGATGATAGAAACGTGATCAATAACATACTCAATTCCTAATGGTGGCAACCAATTGCCTAATGCATAGGATATTGAAGAATAACTTTGAACCTCTTGATAAAGAAGAATGGCAATTAAAAAGGTGATAAAAGTTGTAGCTAGCGTTAACAAAAAGCTTAGATGGCTATTTGTAACAAGAACAACAAATAAAGACATCATTAAAGGTACAGTAACAATTAAAATAGGTAGATTGTTTATAAAAATATCTATCATTTACTATTCTGCAATGTTGATTTTTTGAGAGTATTATTTTGATCATGATAGTCAATTAAATCATGCGCAGATATATCATCCTCTTCAATACTTCCATAGATTGAATTAATTCTGACAACAAGAGCCAAAGCAAGTGCCGTTGTTGCAACTCCTACAACAATAGCAGTAAGTATTAAAACATGAGGCAATGGGTTAGAATAAATAGTTGAAGAGTTTTCAGTCAATATTGGAGCTGTCCCTCCTGTAATTTTTCCAAATGTTATATAAAGTAAAAACACAGAAGTTTGAAAGATTGTTAATCCAACTATTTTCTTAAGAAGGTTTTTTCTACCTATAACAATGAATAGTCCTATCATCATTAATATAAAAACAATCCAATAATTCCAAATACCCATGGCTGAAGTAATCATTTCATGAACCTTGATTTGGCTGATAGCCAGCAAATGAATTAAAAAGTGCAATCATTACGTTACATACCGTTAAGCCAACTCCAAATTCTATAATTAAAATTCCAAGATGTTGTCCAGCTTGAGAATTTTCTCCTAGTATATTATACGATAAAAAAGGTTCGCCCATTAACATTGTTGTAAAACCAACTGCGCCATATAGAAATGCTCCAAAAGCTAAAAGAACCAAATTAACATTAGGTGGTAGAAGCTTTTGACCTTCATTTAATCCAAAAACTATCGAGTAAAGAATAAAAGCACTAGCTACAATTACACCTGCCTGAAAACCTCCTCCTGGACCATAATCACCATGAAACTGAACATATAAACCAAAGAGAATAATTGGTGCAAATAGTATTTTAGTGCAAACTCTTAGGATTGGATTTTTATACATTTTTAATATCTTTTTTCTTTATATTCTTTTTTTCTTTTTTTACGTTTTGTAACAAAGTGAGTACAGCTATTCCAGCAGTAAATATGACAATGACTTCACCGAAAGTATCGTACCCTCTATAACTAGCTAATATTGAAGTTACAACATTGGGAATACCAATGTCATTCTTTGATCCAATTATATAATCAGGTGCTAGATGAAGATGAATTGGCGATGATGCTAACCCTATTTCAGGTAAATCAAAGCTACACCAAATTAATATTGCTCCTAAAACAATGCATGATAATGCAGGTATAAGCTGACTATTTATTCTTTTTTCTTCTTCTCTTGGTAAATAAGCCATTGCTGCTAAAAATAATATTGTAGATATTCCAGCTCCTACAGCAGCTTCTGTAAAGGCAACATCAACGGCATCAAGAGTTATAAACATTAGAGCAGCTATAAGAGAATACGCGCTTGTTAAAATAACAGTAAAAATAACACTTCTAGTCTTAAGAAGAGACATTGCAATGCCTAACATTAAAGTTACTAAAAAAGCATTTATTATTAATTCTATATTCATAGAAGCTTTCCAATCTTTCTTCCAAAAGGAATTATTTTTTTTTGACGAGCTAAGTTGACGATTACGTGACTTGAAACAGGGCTGGTAAAAAAAATAAAAATACCGATTAATAATAATTTGACAGTAATAAGAGACCATCCCGTTTGAACCATCATGCCTAATAAGAAGAATGCTGTTCCCCCTGTATCAATCATTCCAGCAGCATGAACTCTTGAAAAAACGTCAGGAAATTTTATTAACCCACATGCTCCAATAATAATCGATAAAGAGCCAATAAAAAAACAAATTCCAGTGATTATATCTTTCATTAAATCCATTATTTTTTGAAACTCCCTAATGAACCTGAACTAAAAAGCTTTAATACAGCAATAGTTCCTATGAAATTTATTAATGCGTAAACGATAGCTATATCAATAAATTCTGGTCTATCCATATAAAACCCATGCAAAGCAATCCCTATAACAATTATAGTGCCTAAGCTATTTAAAGCTAGCACCCTATCAAAAGTGGTTTTTCCTAAAATAGCTCTTATTAGAATTAAAATACTTGAAAATCCACAAGCTATAAGGGCTGCCAAAAACATTATTTTTTACCCTCTAGCCATAAAACTTTTTTATCCATTTCTCCATTTCTTACATCATCGCCAAAATCTGAATTTAGAGCATGAACTTCAAATATGTCATCTTTTATTTGAGTTGCAACTGTTCCTGGAGTTAATGTAATTGAGTTTGCATAAGTGACTTTTCCTACTTCACTTTTTTGCGAAGATTTAATAGTAAATATTTCAGGATCAATTTTGCCATTTATTATAGTTTTAGCGGTACTATAATTTGAGATAACTATTTCTTTAAATAGCCACAGTAAGTAACTTATTATTCTTGGAAAAAAAGATACAGGAAGGCCTTCATCATCAATAAGATTAGCTCTTTTGGCTAAAAAAACACATAAAAGGCAAGAAGCAATCCCAAGGCTAGTAATAAGAAAAGTATAGTGACCAGACATTAAAAGCCAAAGAAACATTAATATAATAAAAAGAGCCAATGATTTCATTATATTTAAACCTAACTTTATATTAAAAAATAATATAATAATTTTTAACTAAAGTTAGGTTTAATATCAATAGAAGTTTTTAAAACATTTAAGGTTTTGCATAATTTTCAACTTTTATACTTTTTTCTATAATACCTTTATCTTTTAGGAAGTTCGCAAATTCTTCGTATGTTTTTAAATCATGAGCTTGAGGTCTAAGAGCAAAACGACTAATGGTATCTTTAAAAGCTCTTTTATTTAATTCATCATCAAGTCCTTTTCTATATGAAGAAAAATCCTTCCATGAAGAAATTGGATCATTAATCATTGTTAAAGTTGCTTTTTGAATAGCTTTAAAGAATTTATCAAAAATAGGATTATTCCTATTCTTTATGTTTGAAATATAAATTAATTCTTCATATATTGGAACACCATGTTCTTCAGGGTAGAATGCTCTTCCAGGATGCCCAACTATATCCATTTGATTAAGTTCAAAATTTCTGAATGCACCAATAACAGCATCTACTTTTTTTGCAATTAATGCAGGTGACAATGAAAAGTTAATATTTATTAACTCTATATCAGACATTTTTAAATTATATTTTTCAAGCATTCCTGAGAGTAAAGCTTCTTCAAATCCTCCAACTGAGAACCCTACTTTTTTACCTTTTAGATCAGCTATTGATTTAATTGGTCCATTTTTTAAAACAACTAAGGCATTGAGGGGAACGCTTACAAGGGTGCCAACTCTTACTACTGGCAAACCTTGATCAACTTGAATATGAAGTTGAGGTTGATAAGATATTGCTAAATCTAACTTTCCTGCTGCAACTAATTTTGGAGGATCATTTGGATCGGCTGGTTCTATCATCTCAACCACTAGGCCCATTTCTTTAAAATATCCTCTTTGTTCAGCTATTATAATGGGGGCGTGATCTGGGTTAATAAACCAATCAAGTCCAATTGTTAATTTTTCAGTTTTTGCATAAGCAAAATTTAGTGAAAGTGTTAAGAAAGTTGTTAGTATTAATTTAAATATTATATGCATATTGCATCTCCCTACGCTGGTTCTAGCCAGATCAGGTTATAAGGGTTAAATTCTCAGCAAGACGACCGTCGTGCACCCCCGGCAAAACCCATTCTTAATAATATAAAAAAAAAATCAATAATTATTTTAAACTATTTCCACCAAACGTACTTACTAAGTATTTTATCTGTAACTCTATAAAGGGTTATAGTTATAAAAATTAAAATTAATAAAGCAGCAAACATATTATCAGTTTGAAGTCTGGCATTACTATAAATCATAAATGAACCTAAGCCTGTGCTTCCTCCAATCCATTCGCCTACTACTGCTCCTATAGGAGCAAAGCAGGCCCCAACTCTTATGCCAGAACATAGCCCTGGTAAAGAGGCAGGTATTTTTATTTTCCAAAAAATTTTAGATTTATTAAAGCCTATAGTTTTTCCAGCATCAATTAACTCTTGAGGGACTTTGTTTAATGCGTCAGTAAAGTTAGATGTTATTGGAAAAAAAACAATTAAAACACCAATGACTATTTTGCTTATCATTCCATAACCAAGCCATAATATTAATAAAGGAGCTAGTGCAAAAACAGGGATAGATTGACTTGCTAATAATATTGGCATTATCCATAGCTTTAGTTTGGCAGAAGAGGATATTATTAACGCAGTAGTTATTCCAATAAAGGATCCTATAAAAAGAGAAGCTAAAATTTCAATTAATGTGTAGGAAGCATGCTTTAACAATTCTTCCCAATTATTATATATTGAGAGCATCACCTTTGAAGGTGGAGGTAGCATGAAAGGAGGGATTTCAAATATTGAACAACTTATTTCCCAAATAAGAAATATAATTGCAGTTATAAATAAACCTCTTAACATATTAATCCGTAAATAATTAAGTTGATATTATAAATATATATATTAGAAAAAAGTACAATGCAGAATTATATATTTACTAGTGATATTTTTAAAGGCTCTCGATATGAAAAAGGTCATCCTTTGGATATGGATAGAGTTTGGCCAAGTGTTGAGCTTTTAAAGTTAATGGGTTGGGTGAATGACAATCAAATTATTAAAAATGAAGTAGCTAGTATTGAAGAGTTAATCAAGTATCATGATAAAGGCTACGTTGAAGCTTTGCAGCAAGCAGAGATAAATCAATATCTTCCTGATATTTATAAAAAAAAATATAATATTGGTGTTGGAAATAACCCTATATTTAAAGAAGTTTTTTCTAGGCCAGCTTCTGCGGCTAAGGCTAGTATAAAAGCTATTGAAATGTTGGCAAATAATGATGCAAAGAGAATATTGAATTTTTCAGGTGGAACTCATCATGGTAGAAAATCTGAAGCCTATGGATTTTGTTTTTTAAATGACTGTGTTCTGGCTATTTTAAGGGCGTTAGAGCTAGGTTTTTCAAATATTTTGTATGTAGATATTGATGCTCATCATTGTGACGGTGTTCAAGATGTATTTGTTGAACATGAAAATGTCACAGTAGTTTCTGTTCATGAGAAAGATAGATGGCCTAAAACTGGTTTGGTTGAAGATTGTAAAATACATAACATTATGAACTTTCCTGTTCCTGAAGGCTTCAATGATGATGAGATGAATATTATTATTAAAAATGCTGTCCTTCCATTAGGAAATTCTATTAAGCCTGATCTTTTAATTATTCAAGCTGGTTCCGATATGCTTGATGGGGATCCTCAGTCTAGATTGTCTCTAACAAATAACGGTTATTGGAAAGCTATAAGTGATTTATTAACAATTTGTAATACTTCTCTTACTTTAGGTGGAGGAGGGTACAATCCTTATTTAACAGCAAAAGCTTGGGCTGGGAATTGGGCTTTGGTAAACAATCATATTGAATGGCTTGATGATGATATCCCTTTATCTTGTCAAGAATTATTAAAAAACCTTAAATGGAATAATAGCAGAGTAAGAAATGGTATCCCGGATCATTGGCTTAAGTCATGGAGAGACCCTGTTTCTAAATCTATTGTTAGAGATGAGGTTTTATTTCTCCTAGATAAAGTTTTGAAAATTAAAAAAATATAATGTTTAAATATAAAACACATAAAATTAAATATTTATTAGGAATTTTCCTAATATTATGCAGTTTTGAATCTATGGCAAATATTGATAGATCAAAATTAAAAAATATATTCTGTAAAATGCATATAAAAAATAATAAAAATATTACATTAAGTTTAGAAATCGCTGACACCAAAGAAAAAAGATCCATTGGGTTAATGCATAGAAATAAAATTAAGAATAATCATGGGATGCTTTTTTTATGGCCAGATAGTCAAATTAGAGTTTTTTGGATGCATAATACTTTTATTAATCTTGATTTATTTTTTATGAATCAAGAAGGAGTAATTATTGAAATATATAGGAATGCTTTAGCTTTAGATAAATTTAATATTCAAAGTAAAGTTAAAGCTAGATCAGTTTTAGAATTAAATGCTGGAGAATTTAAAGGAAATCTTGGAGATAAGTTGGTTTGTTCTTCTCTTTAATTTTAACTTAAATATTTAAAGTGATATATTTTGATCTAAGTTAAACAATTACTTGCTTTTACTAAATTCTAAAGTATAAATCGTATTGTTCGGGGCGTAGCGCAGCCTGGTAGCGCATCTGGTTTGGGACCAGAGGGTCGGGAGTTCGAATCTCTCCGCCCCGACCATAATAAGTGTTTGTTTTCATTAAACATTTATAGTTCTTATCTTTCTACTTCATATCAAATGTAACCACTTGATCCACTAATTATCCAGTGAGGTTACGTTATGGCGTCTATACTAAAGAGAAATGATAAGTGGTTTGTTTGGGTTCGAAAGCACGGACAGCCATCACAATCTAAAACATTCACCGTTAAACAAGATGCTCAGAAATGGGCTATAATGATTGAACGACAAATAGATCAAGGCCTTGTTGGTGCGTTGATAAATCTGTAACCTTACGTAATTTACTCAAACGATACTTAAAAGAGTTAACTCCTCATAAAAAAAGCCGTGATAAAGAAACATGGAGGATTAAGGCTTTGCTTAAGAGGTCTATATCATAAGTTGGACTACCTAATTCTAAAATTTGATACTCCCTGGAATTGATGAAATAGATTATTTTAAAAAAAGGATTAAAGACTTGTTGTTATTATTTTAGCATTTACTTAACAAGTTTGTATTCTGCTGATAGAATTATCATGGCAGGAAGCGCATTGTAGCTAAAACAAGCGCATCTTCATGTCTTAACTTAACTGTAATTCAAAGTATTAAACTTATGTTAGAACATGATCATTATTCGCTCCTTAAGGCCATTAGGGGCTGTACATTATGTCAGAAAGATTTACCGTTAGGCCCACGGCCTATTGTGCAGTTTAGCCCGCTATCAAAAATCTTAATCATCGGTCAAGCCCCAGGATCAGCCGTTCATGAAAGTGGCATTCCTTGGAATGATCCATCAGGCGACCGAATGCGGGAATGGTTGGGAATTAATAAAGCTATCTTTTTTGATCCTGATCAAATTGCATTGGTCCCTATGGGGTTTTGTTACCCTGGGAGCCGTGATAGAGGTGGTGATAATCCGCCGCGGGTTGAATGTGCGCCGGCATGGCATGAAAAAGTTTTAGCTTTAACTCATTGTGTTGAGCTTACAATATTGACTGGAAGTTATGCGCAGCAAGCGTATATGATGGATGTAGCTTCATTAACGATGACAGAACGTGTCAAAGCGTGGAAAGATGTTGCGCCAAAAGTCATGCCTCTTCCGCATCCGTCTTGGCGTGTGGTTGGATGGATGAAAAAAAACACGTGGTTTGAGCAGGAGTTGCTGCCATCTCTAAAAAACACCGTTCAAAACGCTTTAGCGTGAGGTGTTGCTCATTTTAAAGGGACAAGTCGTGAACCACTTTTACTTTGTGTGATCAATATTAAGAAGAAGTTTATGAGTTTTTAGGTACCATATTATAAGAATTGGGTACCCCCTGGTTAATGGATAAACTCTTTTCAAAAAAAAGGTTAAAGACTTGTTGTTGAGGTTGTTGTTTTACTTTAGCATTTGTAAAAAGAAATTTTGTTAAAAGCTATTAATAGTAGAGGGATTTAAGCATGCGTGTTGGAATTATTGGAGTGGGGCTAATGGGCCACGGAATTGCTCTGAACGTACTAAAAGGCGGATTTCCTTTAATTATGTTAGATCATTCCGGCAATCAACCGATCGATGATCTGATTGAAATGGGTGCTAAGACAATAGATTCACCGAGTGGAGTAGCAAATGAGACAGATTTAATAATTCTTTGCCTTACCGGATCCCCGCAAGTAGAAGCCGTGTTGACAGGGAAGTTAGGAGTTATTTCTTCTTTGAAACCTGGTGCAATTGTAGTTGACTGCTCGACTGCATTGCCAGATTCTACCGAACGAATGGCTGAACTAGTTATTGCAGCGGGGGGACGATTTTTAGACGCCCCGATGACACGTTTGGCGATGCAAGCACATGAAGGAACTTTGAACATTTTGGTTGGGGGCGAAGTTGATGTGCTAGAAGCAGCATTGCCTGTTTTGGAGACATTCACTGAAAATATAGATCATGTTGGTGCTGTCGGGGTTGGGCATAGGATGAAGTTGCTTCATAATTATGTTTCTATTGGTCATCTTACGGTTTTAGCAGAAGCTGCAGCAAATGCTGCGCAGATGGGAGTCAAACCTCATATTTTCCTTGATGTTTTAACAAAGGGTAGTGGTCAAGGAATAACGCTTGAACGCCTTCGTAATTGTATATTGAAAGGCGATACAAATGACGTTCCATTCACTATCAGAAACGCTATCAAGGATATGAATTATTACCGTGATATGGTTGAAAACGATAAAGGGAGTAAAATCGTTGCAGATAGTATTTCGGATGCAATGGCTTCTACTTTGGGTTCAGGGGATGAGGATGCATATTTGCCGGAATTGATAAGGTTATTTCAAGGCCCAACAAAATAATCCTCCCCCCAACTCCACCTCAAGGTTTATTGAGAGAGGGCTATTTCTCATCAGATTCAATAGGTAACTCAACGTACCGTCCAATCGAATCAATTTGGGGGCATAGGGCTGGGAACCCGACACTTAGTCAGAATGATGAAACCATCTTGAAACAGAGCGTTATGGACCTGCTTACTGAGTAATAATGTGTCCGTCTTCGGGAATTGTTAAATTGAGGACAGATTTTCGGGTGCGTCCTGTTGCATTGATGAGCAAAGGACGAAGTGTACGCATGAATGCTTCGGAAGCGGCGTTCAGTGGCCGGTCTGATAAATACATAATGCAAATCTGTCTGTTGATTGAAGGCGTTAATGGTCTTACGACAAAGGTTGTTTCATCAATTGGCGGAACGACAGAGGACGGGACAATAGAAACGCCCAGTCCATTTGCGATAAAGTTGAATAAAGTGCTGTATTGGTTCGTCACTACGCTATGTGTAAGGTTGATACCTACTTTTGCTGCAGCTGCATCAATGATCCGACGTAGCCCTGACTCGACCGGCATTGAAATGAGTGGAGTGTCCATTAAATCGAGAAGCTGCAATACGTCATTTTTAGCTAATGAATGATGTCGAGGAAGAACAACAAAGAATGTCTCTTCCATCAATGATTCAATGGTTATTCCAGGCATTTGTTGTTCGGCGTTACCGATTCCAAAATCAACAAGACCGTTTCGGACGTTCTCCTGGATAGAATTACCGACACCTTCGCGAATTTCTACCAGCACATGGGGGTAGGTTTGTCTAAACTCCATTAACGCCGCTGGAAGGGCAATATGCGAAATGGACATAAGGGATGAAATCGTTAGCCGCATTTCAGACATACCGTGGCTTGCACGTAATTTGTCCGTTTGTATTGCAAACTCATCAATGATGCGTTCCGCGAAAGGTAGAAAATCATGCCCTGCTGCCGTCAAAGCAATACTGCGGGACCCGCGCACGAAAAAGCTTGTTCCCAGCTTCTTTTCCGCCTGTTGAATGATACGTGTCAGGCCTGGTTGTGAAATCCCCAAGTAACTTGCCGCTGCGATAAAGCTGCCGAACCGGGCGAGTGATACAATCGCGTTAAGGTGTTTAAGGCTGATATCTGGAACCGCTGAAAGCATTAATTTTCACCTATTATGCAAATTTCGCATTCATTAATGTTATTAATAACATATTGACATAATAATTGTCAAGTGAGAAGGTTGATTATGAAAAATAAGCCCCATACCATTGTTGACCCACAAACAGGAATCTCTGCAAATCAGAATAAAATTCTTGAAGGGGTTAGAGTTCTTGATCTTACTCGGTTTTTGTCAGGCCCACAGGCGACATTGTACCTAGCGGCTCTTGGCGCAGAAGTCGTGCGCATTGACGATCCCGTACAAGGTGACCCAACAATGAATGCTCCCCCATTCTTTGGGCCCTCTGGAGTGTCTATGGAGCGGCAGACACCAGACGACCTCGGCATCGCTTATCTTAAAAGAGCGCGTGGAAAAAAATCAGTCGCTATTGATCTGAAAAGCAAAGATGGATACGCTCTGTTCTTACGATTGGTGAAAGAAGCAGATATCATCGTTGAGAATTTCCGTGTTGGCGTCACGAAGAGGCTTGGCGTCGATTATGAAAGTCTTCGACAGCAAAATCCCAAACTCATTTATTGCTCAATCACCGGCTACGGAGCCACCGGGCCGGAAAGCGAGCTAAAAGCATATGATCTTATGGTTCAGGCGTCATCCGGTTTGATGAGCATTACAGGGAACCCGGATGGTGCCCCGTACAAATCAGGCTCACCAATCTCCGACTGTATTGCGGGCACTTTTGCCTTGTCGGGTGTTTTGGGGGCATTGTTTCAACGCACGCGAACTGGAGAAGGCCAATTCATTGACGTCTCGATGTCGGACTGTCTTGTGTCACTGGTTTATGACGAGCCGTGGGATTGTTATGGGCAACTCGATCTCGCGACCCGGCAAGGTAATCGTATTATGCGGTTTTCACCGTTTAATACGTACGCTGCAAAAGACGGTACGGTGGCCATCGGTGCAGCAACACAGGTTGACTGGGAAAATCTTCTCGAGGTCATGGATCGTAACGATCTTAAGAATGATCAGAACTACACGAATTCAAGCTGGCGTATATCCAACAATGCCGATGTTGATGCCATCGTCGCCAATTGGACGAAATCACGCCCCGTCGCCACAATTATAGAACAGTGTACCGAGCGCGAGATCGCCTGCAGCCCAATCCGTGAGGCGAGTGATCTTATGAACTGGGAACACCTTCAACATCGCCAATTGTTAACACCGACATATCATCCTGATTATCCCTGCATTGAGGGACCTCTTGCTGCTGCGTTTCCCCTGAAGTTCTCGGATGCGAACGTTGGCTATAATTCTCCATCCGCGCACCTTGGAGAACACAATAAATCTGTAATGCAGGCGTGGTTAGATGAATAACGAAAACGCTTTGAAACCCAATTTAACCCAATAATAAGGAAGAGAAGATATGACTGAAACAGCTATTGTGAAAATGTATTCTGATTATAAAAGCCCTTATGCGTTCCTCGCGTTTGAGCCAGCTTTCGAGTTGGAAGATAAATACAACATACGTATTAAGTGGCGTCCGTTCCAACTCCGGTTGAAAGGAAAGGGACAGCGGAGTATCTATTCAGAATGGAAGGTTAAGTACTCTTACATGGATGTACGGCGAAATGCGAACCTTCTCTATGAGGGCAAGATGCTGCGTGGCCCATTGAAAATTTTTGATACAACCCCGGCATTGATTGGCGGTCTCTTCGCCGAGAAGCACGAACTGCTTAAGGAATACAGCGCCAAAGTCTTTGGGGGTTTCTTCAAACGAGAATTTGCAGCCGACGATCCCGATGCCGTTATTGACATTATAATAGAGCTTGGACTGTCAGCTGATGATTACCGAGAGTACTTATCCGGTGAAGGTGTCGATGATTACGAGCAGTCCCATGAAGAAGCTGTTGAAGATCAAATTTTCGGTGTGCCGTTGTTTGTCTTCAATGGGGAACAGTTTTGGGGCCATGACCGGATTTGGCTTCTTGAGCATGTATTGAAGGAAGCTGGTTTAGAGAAATAAACTTTTCATTCAGTTTGAATTGATAGCTCTAAAACTGGTTTCTGTTTAGAAAGTATTACAATGATTGACCTCTATTTCTGGCCGACACCAAATTGTTATAAGATCAGTATTCTTCTTGAGGAATTGGGATTACCCTACACTGTCATGCCAATCCACATCGGCAAGGGTGAACAATACACGCCTGAATTTGAGGCAATAAATCCAAATGGCAAAGTACCAGCACTGGTGGACCATCATGGCCCAGATGAAGAACCGATAACGATTTTCGAGTCCGGTGCCATCATGATTTATTTGGCTGAAAAATCGGGAAACTTTTTTCCCCAAGTCACAGCATCTCGAATGGCTGTCCTTGAATGGTTGATGTTCCAAATGGGCAGCGTTGGCCCAATGCTTGGGCAGGCGCATCATTTCCGCAAATATGCTAAGACAAAAATACCATATGCGGTGGACCGTTACACACAAGAAGCAACACGGATTTATACCGTCTTAGACAAAAGACTAAGTAATACACCATTCCTCGCAGGTGAATATTCAATTGCGGACATGGCCGTATACCCTTGGCTCCGCCCATATCGTTGGCAGGGACAAGAGTTGTCCGAATTCTCAAATCTTCAACGTTGGTACAGCGCCGTACGAGAACGCCCCGCAGTACAACGAGGACTAGCGGTGATGGGAGAGCGGTTAAAGCGAAATAAAGATAAACCCATGGGAGATGCCTGGGATATTCTATTCGGTTCGCGTCAATCTGATGATGAAAAACAAAACAAGCCACATGCTGACAAAGGATCACGATCATGACGCCCATGCTGACTGGATATAGAGTTCTCGATATTACCCAATTTGTTGCCGGTCCGACCTGTACTCGTATTATGGCGGAGATGGGCGCGGAGGTTATTAAGGTTGAGCTAGCCCCTAATGGAGATCATGGACGATCGTCAGGATTGCGAGCACGCGGTGAGGAATATGAGGACTGTACGCAAAGCACCTACTTCGCACAGCACAATCATTCAAAAAAGAGTTTGGCTATTGATCTAAAAAGTTCACGTGGACAAGAGCTGATAAAGAAAATGATTCCAAAAATTGACGTGCTTGTCGAGAACTTTGCACCGGGGGCGATTGCCCGTATGGGGCTTTCCTATGACGTATTGAAGGAGATTAACCCTCGCCTTATCATGTGCTCAATTTCAATGGCAGGACAAAGCGGACCGCTTTCTCAGCAACCAGGATTTGATTACATGGCGTCAGCTTATGCCGGGATTACATCACAGATTGGAGAGCCAGGACAAGGGCCTGTTCAAGTCCCGATTGCGATGGGAGATAGTGCAACTGGCGTATCTGCGGCGATGGCCGTGGGGTTTGCATTGCTGCACCGTGAACGTAACGGGGAAGGGCAATTTATTGATTGTTCATTGCTCGATACCTATGTGCAGATGCATGAAGATTTAATTCCACGTGTCGGTATTCGGGGGAAGTCGGCGTTGCCTCTTCGCTCTGGTTCACAACATTTTAACGGTGGCCCAACAGGCGTGTTTCACGTGGGCGATGGAAGCTACGTCCAGATTATGCTTATGCCTTATCAGTGGAAACGCATCCTTGCCGCAATGAACATGCCTGAGTTAGTAGACGATCCACGTTTTAAATCACCTTATGATCGCCGATCAAACAGAACAGAGCTTAAAGATATTATTGAGACTTGGATGGCGACCTTATCTGATCGTGATGCGGTACTTGAAGCCCTTAACGCGGAACGTGTACCTGTGGCACCGATTCTTACCATTGTTGATACAATTGAGCTCCCCCACCTGCGAGAACGCGGAAGCATTCGAGAAATCAATGATCCATACCTCGGAACCTTCCCAATTCCTGGTCAGCCACCAGGATTTTCAAAATGGACGTATAATTCAGACCTGACAGCACCGTTATTAGGCGAACATAATGAAGAGATTCTCCATGACTTACTCGACCTGTCACTTGATGAAATTAAAGCGCTTAAAGATGAACATGTTCTTGTCTCTGATACGAGGATAAAAACCAAATAAGAAAATAAAGCAAACCAAACAAGTCCAGAAACAGGAGTAGAGCAAAGCACCTGAGAAATTAATTCGAGCATTTTAGGTGTTTCAAACTATGTTCTGTCCTGTCTCATAAAGCACAGTCAATGCTTCTTAGGTATGCCCATCCTGACCTTAGTTATATTAAGAAGAGAGTTATGAGTTTTTAGGTACCATATTCTGAAATTGAATTTCCTATTAGGAAGTGAAATCGTCTATTTCAAAAAAAGAGTTTTATGTGACCCCAGATACGGGATCACATTATTGTTTGGTTTATTTGGTAAGCGCTTTTAAAACAAGGTTTGCAACTTCTTCTGATGAAGCTGGGTTTTGTCCGGTTATTAAATTTTTATCCTGTATTGTATGAACAGACCAATCACTTGACTTAAGATATTTTGCTCCTCTATCAATCATAGTGTCTTCAACCAAGAGGGGCACAATATTTGTTAATTGAACAGCGTCTTCTTCGCTGTTTGTGAAGCCAGTTACTTCAAGGCCTTTGATAATAAATTCACCAGAAGAATCTTTGACATTAGCAAGTACAATTGGTGCGTGACAGACAGCTGAAACTGGTTTTCCAGCGTTCCAAAAATCTTTGATCAGGCGGATTGAATTTTCATCAGAAACTAAATCCCAAAGCGGGCCATGCCCACCAGGATAAAAGATTGCATCATAATCGCTTTCATTCAAATCAGATAGTTTGAGACTTTGTGATAGTTGTTTGTTTGCCTCTTGATCCGTTTTGAAACGCTTAGTAGCATTAGTCTGCATCGAAGGATCGTCACTCTTAGGATCAAGCGGAGGCTGACCACCTTTTGGAGAAGCTATAGTTATATCTATGTTAGCATCCTTAAATACATAGTAAGGGGCAGCTAATTCCTCAAGCCAGAAACCAGTTTTGTTACCTGTGTCACCAAGTTTGTCATGAGATGTTAAAACAATTAGAACCTTGTGATTCATTATAAATTCCTTTGATTTTGAGTTTTGACCAAGTGATGGCCTTTAGAAAAATTACATATCATTGATAGAACTTAATAACAATCAGAAGGATATGAACTTAATTTTGAATTCTATTTAAGATAGATATGCTTATCCTAATTTAGAAATAGTTAAGCAAAAGATAGTTAATTTTTAGGTATCATATTTTAGAATTTTATACCCCATGGAGATTGATGAAATAGATCATTTCAAAAAAAGGGTTAAAGACTTATTGTTATTGTTGTGATTGTTTTAGATTTTTAGATAAATCATCTATAAACAACCTTACCTTCATTGGAAGATACCTTCTATCTGGATATATTGCATAAATACCTCTTTCAGGAATAAAAGAATAATCAGACAATAATTTAATTAACTTTCCTTCTTTTATAAATTTATTGCAAAAAACATCTGGTAACCTACAAAATCCAATTCCCTTTAACGTACTATGTAACAATACCTCGAGGGTGTTTGCATAAATAGCTGGAGACAAATTTACAGCACCTTCTTTTTTAGTTTTTTTATGGCTGTAATTTAAAATTAATGCTGGGGTAATATTTTTATATATTATTGCAGGGATATTTTTTAAGTCCTCTGGTTTTGAGGGATATCCATGTTTTTTTATATAAGATGGGCTAGCACAAAGAGTTGCAGAGAAATCACAAAGACGTTTAGCTATTAATCCTGAATCATCTAATTTACCTATTCGAATTACAAGA
>Ga0209711_10001803_pt1 | contig 20282 bp, 22 predicted proteins | sample ArcticOcean_MG_C_7_FD_187441 | JGI IMG/M metagenome (GOLD analysis project Ga0209711, IMG submission 187441) | Marine microbial communities from western Arctic Ocean - ArcticOcean_MG_CB11_88 (SPAdes) (version 2) | ecosystem: Environmental > Aquatic > Marine > Oceanic | place: Arctic Ocean...
TTTTTTTTTTTTTATATTTTTTTAATTTAACTTTTTTAAACTTTACTTTGACTTTTTTAATTTTTTTGTTTTTCATTTTAAGTGATAATATTTTTAAAGGGAGTAAAATCTATATCTTTTAATTTTTTTAAAAGTTCTGTTTTTGAAACTTTATCAAGTAATGTGAGTGGCGGTAAAATATTTAAATAGCTATTGTTCTCCACTGAAAGAAATGAATGCAATGCCGAGATTAATGGGTACTGGTCAAAAGTTTGTCTAACTTTTATAACTTTTTCATTAGAAACTTGTTTTTTTTTATTTTCAAAATCATCAAACACTTTACGAGCTAAAGAATGTGTAACGTTTGTAACAGCAGAAATACAACCGTTGCAACCAAGTTCCAAACCTTTTAATAGTTTTGCTTCTGAGCCTGGAAACATCTTGAAATCAGGAATTTTTAGGGTTTCAAAAAGATTATAACTTGAATCTTTACATCCTATAATTTGCTTTGGAAAATCTTTGGCTAGTTTTTTTACTGCTTCAGTGCTAAACAAATATCCACTTAATTTTTCAAAATTATATAAAATTATTTTAATCTTTGGGAGTTGGGCTATTATTTCTGCGTAAAAATTGTAAACACCTTCGTGAGTATTCCCTTTGTAATAGGCAGGGGGCATAAGTAAAAAAGTTTGGAAGCCAAATTCCATAGAGTAACGAATAAGCTCTAAATTATCTTTTAAAGAATTAACACCTGTTCCAATATAAAATTGATTTTTAAATTTGCTAGTTGCTGTTCTGGATATAAGGTCTTTTTTCTCTGAAATAGATATTAGTTGACTTTGACCTGTGGAGCCAAAAAAAAATAGGCCATGTAGTCCATTTTTTATAGCTGTCTCCGCATGATTTATTGTTGCCTCAACATCAAGTGACTTATTTTCTTTAAGAATGCTTAATCCTGCAGCATAAACACCATTTTTAATCATATTTTTATTTAATTTTTTTTACTAGGTTATATTAATACAAATTAACAAATATGAAAGTTTTAGTTGTTCAGCAAAGAATGGGGATTGGAGATATGGTTATCTTCTTACCTTACATTCACGCAATTTCAAAAAAACTTAACTCACCGGTTTCACTATTAGTCAAAAAAAACTCTAAAGCAGAAGAGTTGTGTGCAGAAGACCCACATATTGAAGAAATCATTTATTTAGAACGAAATAAAAACAATATAGGGAGACATGATGGGTGGTTAGGATTTTTTAATTTGTTAAATGATATTAAAGAAAAAAAGTTTGATCAAATTTTTATTTTTAATGGTTCTTTAAGATTCTCACTTCTTGGTAAATTGTCTGGAATTAAGTCTATTTATCAATACCCCTTATTCACCAGAAAAGATAATATTGTAATCACTGCAAAAAAATTTACAGAATATTTTGTCGGTGAATCTTTCTCTACACAACCAATATTATATTTAAAGAAAGAACAAATAGAAAAAGCTCAGAACAAATATAATTTTAATAAAAATTTTAAACATGTTTGTATTGGTTTTTCAGCAAGTGGTCCAACCAAAAGATGGAGTATTAAAAAATATATTAAATTAGCTGAAGAAATAAATAAAAAAAAATCATGTAAATTTTATTTAGCTGCAGGAAAAAATGATGAGGAATTGTTTAAACAATTTGCAAATTCATCGGTTGGTAGTAGTTGTATTTCTTTTAAAGATTTATCAATTCAAGAGACTTTGCCTGTTATAAAAAATTGCAATTTCTATGTTGGTAATGATACTGGGTGGCTTCATATTGCCTCAGCACTAAATATAAAATGTTTAGCATTATTTATGGATAGTCCTGTTCTAGCTTATGGAAAATATTCAAAAAACATTTCAGTAATCGTACCAGAAGGTGAGACCGAAGAAAGTACAACACATGATACTTTGGGTGAAGATAAAGTAAACTTTGAAGAAGTGTTAAATAAATCTATAGAACTATTAAATTAATTAAAATCTTCTTTTAAAATTCTATCTTTTGCTTCATTAACTAATTGACTTAGCCTCTCTGTATTCATGTCTCTGTTCATATCTGGATGAATTTTTTTTTGTAATTTAGTTGATGCTTTTAATACTTCGTTTTTTGTGCATCCTTTTTTTAATCCTAAAATTTTATACGACTCATCAATCGTTATACTGCTTGGTTTTGTTCCTGTGTTAGAGCCATAAGAAAATCTTCCTGTCCTTCTTAAATACTGAATTAGTCTCCATAACTGAAATATTTGAAATGTTGAAAGTCCTTTAATTTTTAAGGCACTTAAAAATATTAAAGTTAACGGTAGGGACAGTAAAAATTTACCTCCATAAGCCAGCAAAATAGCTAAGACTATAGACAGGAATAAGATAATCTTTCTTGTACCTTGGACAATTGCTTTACTGCTAGTTTTTACGAACCAACTTAGTATTAAGTAAACTAGGACAAAGATGATGGTTCCAACTAAAAACAAATTCATATAATAATTTCCTCTCTAATGAATATACCAAAATTACGTAAAGAACCGACTGTAAAATCTTGTCACAACATAGACTGGGAAGATGACTATTCTTGGGTTCATCAGGAAAATATTCTGGAAGTTTTAAAGGATGGATCTAAACTTCTTCCGGATGTAAAAAAATATCTAGAAGAAGAGAACGAATATACTAAAAAGCAGCTTTCTGAAGCTAAGCCAATGCAGAAGAAACTGTTCGATGAAATCAAAGCAAGAATTAAACTTGATGATGAAAGCTTACCCTACAAAGATAAAAATTACGAATATTGGACTAAAGTAACTAAGGAGGGAAACTATTCAAAAAAATTAAGAAGAAAAATTGGAGACAACAAAATAGAAATATATTGGGATGGTGATATTGAAGCTAAAGGAAAAAAATTTTTCAGTGCTGGTGATGTAGCAGTTTCTCATAACGATGAGTTATTAGCTTATTCTATAGATGATAAAGGTAGTGAATATTTTACAATTTTTGTAAGAAGAATATCTGATAACATAATAATTGAAGAGACTATTCCTGATACTGCTGGTGGCATAACTTGGTCTTACGATGATAAGTACTTCTTTTATTCCAAGCTAGATAAGTTTCACAGGCCAAAACAAATTTTTATACATAAACTGGGAACAAGTATAAAAGATGATAAGCTAGTTTTTGAAGAAAATGATGATCGATTTACATGTGGAATAGGTACTAGTTCTGATGAACAATTTTATTTTATTTCAACATCTGAACACACGACTTCTGAAGTTTATTATTTTAATAAAAATGAAGCAAAGTTTGAGCCTAAAATTATCTTAAAAAGAAAAGAGGGAGTTCAGTATTCACTTGATAGTTGGGGTGGATATTTTTGGATGCACACCAATCGAGATGCGAGGGATTTTAAAATTTCAAGATGTAAGCATGGTAATATTAATAAGTGGGAAGATTATATTCCTTCTAAAGAAGAAGTTTTAATTGGTGGATTTATTTTCTTAAATAATTGGATGATTAGATCAGAAATGGTTGATGCTATGCCAAAATTATTTATTAGAAACCTAAAAACTAATAAGGAAGAAGAGCTAAAAATTTCAGATGAAGAGATTATAAGTCCAGGCATGAGTCTAATGCAAAAAGATAAAGATACAGATGTTATAAGAATTAGTTATGAGTCTCCTAAAACTCCTAATAGAATTTATGAATATAATATTGCAACAAAGGATAAAAAACTTGTTAAAGAATTAGAAATTCCATCTGGATATAACAGAGATGAATATATTGTTAAACGAGTAAACTGCGAAGCTCACGATGGAAGAAAAATACCTATTACTATTACTTATCATAAAGAAACAAAGTTAGATGGGTCTGCTAATCTTTTGCTTTATGGATATGGAAGCTATGGGCATACTATTTCCCCGAGCTTCTCAACTACTCGTCTAAGCTTAATAAATAGAAATATTATCTGGGCAACTGCGCACATAAGGGGTGGTATGGAAAGAGGTATGAAGTTTTGGGAAGAAGGAAAAATGCTCAATAAAAAAAATACTTTTAAAGACTATATTTCTTGTGCAAAATTTTTGATTGATCAAAAGTACACGAGTAAAGGTAAGGTTATTGGATATGGCGGAAGTGCAGGTGGCTTATTAATGGGAGCTGTTGTTAATGAAGCTCCAGAACTATTTCTAGGAATGATTATGGCCGTTCCTTTTGTTGATTGTTTAACGACAAATTTGGACCATTCGTTACCATTAACAGCGGGAGAATTTAATGAGTTTGGAAATGCAAAAGAAAATATCGTACACTTTAAATATATAAAATCTTATTCACCTTATCATAATATAAAGAAAATGGATTACCCTCACATTCTTATTACTACTAGTCTGTCGGACAATAGAGTTCTGTTTGATGAACCTACAAAATTTACAGCTAAGCTTAGAGATGAAAAGACAGATAATAACCTATTGCTTTTTAAATGTGAAATGGACGCTGGTCATGGTGGTAAATCTGGACGTGATGCTGCGATTGAAGAAGTAGCATTTGATTATGCATTTGCTTTAAAAATTACAGATAAATTAGACTCTTAGGATCTTAAAATTTTATTTTTTATTATTTATTTAAACGTAAATTTTGTCAGCTAATCCGTAACAAAGTATTGCACTCATAATTGTGAAAGCTAATGGTCCATATATCGGCTCCATAACAATTTTTTTATTCCTTCCAGTTTTGTCAGCTTTAATTGAATAATAATTACATAAAAGTATACAAAGATTATTGATAAAAACTATATTGAAAAAAGCCCAAGTAGCATTTAGTCCGCCAGGTCTTACAAGTCCCACATAAACTGACATCAAGAATGTACCCAATAGAAAAGCGCCTGCAAATCTAACTGCGATTGCTCCAGATTTATCAATTCCAAATTTTTTCATAAACTTTTTTGTGTCTACAATTGTTTGGAAGGCGTACATCCCTATTCCAGCAAAATGAACTAAATAAATTATTAAATAAAAAGTATTATTAAATTTTTCTACCATCGTTAAATTTTTTTTATGATTTCACCTATCTTAGCAACATATTTTTTGTAACCTTTGGCGTTTTTAATGTTTATGTTAAATATTACGTAACCAAACATTTACGCTTCCTTTATATTAAACTCAGAATCCTGCTTGAGTCTAATACGTTTTAACTTAAGTATTTTTTTTGTAAAAAATCTAATAACTTTATAAAATAAATTATTGTTTAATTTTTTTAAGGCTTCATCGTATGTAATTATTTTATTGGAGTTTTTTTTTATAAAACTTTCAAAATTAATAAAATCTTGTTTCTTCCAAGAATGTAAGTGAAGTTTAGTAGATTGGATACCAAAAGGTAATATAAAAACTTTTTCAAACAATTGCGGAACAAAACTTATTTCATTTTCTGTGTATGGCATAAGTCCGTAGCCATCTATTACCTGATGAATACCGCATTTTTTTAAAGCAACAAATGTGTTTGCATCATATGTTTGATTGGGCGCAAAAAAAGCTCTGATATTTATTTTTTCTTCCTTAAATTTTTGTAAACCTTTTTTAATTCTTAAAATTTGCGTTTCGAGAGAATGTCCAAAAAATTCTGAACCTCCTCCATAATTAAAGAAATCAGATTTTTTACTACATAGTTTATCATATATATGTGTATATCCATGTTGAGTTACCTCCCATCCTTTAGCTTGCCATTTCCTTAGTTGATTCCAAAAATCATCATTGTGTGGAAAAGATAAAAAATCTTGATCTTTATTGTTGGGTATTACGCCTAAAACTGGCTTTATGGAATGTTCATCAAACAAGGACTCCAATTTTTTCATTAATTCCCAATCCATATTTTCACAAATATCATCAATACGAATAAGAATACCTGTATTATCACTTATATAATTTTTCATTTTAAAATATTATACATTATATTTTAAATAAATTAAAAATAAGACAGTATATTGACTATAAAAAATTACAAAATAGGCCTTAAGAAAAACGAGGCAAACTACGCTCCTCTTTCACCAGTATCGTTTTTAGAAAGAGCTGCTTTAGTTTTTCCAGACTATATCTCTATAATAAGTGAAAATAAAAGATTTACTTGGAGAGAAACTTTTAAAAGATGTCAATTATTTGCTTCATCTTTAAAGAAGAAGAAAATTAAATTAGGTGATACTGTTTCAATAATCGCTCCAAACACCAGTGCTTTGTATGAAGCCCATTTTGCTATTCCAATGATTGGTGCAGTCATAAATACAATTAATATTCGATTAGATGCAAAAACTATAAGTTATATTATCTCACACTCAAACTCAAAATTAATTTTAGTTGATACAGAGTTTTTAGAAGTTACGAAAGAAGCTTTCAGAATCGGAAAACATAAAATTCCTATTATCGCTATTAAAGATAATAAAAAGTTTTCTAATAATGTTGGTAGGATAGAAACATATGAGGCTTTTTTAAAGAAAGGCAGGGCTAATGATTTAAATTTTAAAAAAGGAATTAAAGACGAATGGTTTCCAATAAGTTTATCTTATACATCAGGAACTACTGGTAGACCAAAAGGTGTGGTTACTCATCATAGAGGAGCATATTTAAATGCTATAAGCAATCAATTGGCCTGGGGTATGAAAAAAAAACCAATATATCTATGGACACTTCCTATGTTTCATTGCAATGGCTGGTGCTTCCCGTGGACGATTGCCGCTTTAGCTGGCACAAATATATGTTTAAGAAAAGTTACGGCTAAAAAAATATTCGAATTAATAAGACAACATAAAGTTTCATATTTATGTGGAACAACAGTTGTTATTAATATGCTTATTGCTGAAGGAAAAATATTAAAAAATAAAGTTGAATTTATGACTGGTGCTGCCCCACCATCATCTTCTGTTTTAAAAAATATAGATAAACAAGGATTTAATATTACTCATACATACGGTTTAACAGAAGTATATGGGCCTGCAGTTGTATGTGAATGGCAAAAAGAATGGTTAAACTTAAAAGAAGATCAGGTTGCTGAACTTAAATCATTTCAAGGTGTTAAATATCCTGGACTTGCTGACTTAAAAGTTATTAATCAGAAAAAAAAGAAAGAAGTGAAATCAAACGGTAGAGAATTAGGTGAAGTTTATATGAGAGGCAACACTGTAATGATGGGTTATTATAAAGATAAAGATACATCTAATAAGATATTTGAAAAAGGTTGGTTCCATACAGGTGATATCGCTGTAGTTCATAAAAATAATTATATTCAAATTAGGGATAGATCTAAAGATATTATAATTTCTGGAGGAGAAAATATTAGCTCTATTGAGATTGAAAATGTTCTTTTTAAGCACCCTGACATTATTGACGCAGCTGTTGTAGCAAAAAAAGATGATGTATGGGGCGAAAGTCCTTGTGCATTTGTTCAATTAAAAGAAAATTCCCCTCTAAAAGAATCTCAAATCATAGATTTTTGTAAGAAAAATATGGCTAAATTTAAAGTACCTAAAAAAATTATATTTGGAGATATAAGTAAGACTTCTACTGGTAAAACACAAAAATTTTTATTAAGACAAATAGCAAATAAGAAATAATATAGAAAAAATTATAATGGAAAATAAAAAAAACGACTGGAAAGACCCCTTATATCTAGATGAATTACTTACTGAAGAAGAGAAGTCCATAAGAATAAAAATTAAAGAATATTGTCAAAATAAACTTCTACCTAGTGTAATTGAAAATAATAACAAAAGCATTTTTGATAAAAATTTTTACCCTGATCTAGGAGCCTTAGGTTTCCTTGGCAACACAATAAAAGGATATGGTTCAAAAAATGTTTCTAGTGTTGCTTATGGCTTAGTAGCTAAAGAGTTAGAGTCTATTGATAGCAGTTATCGTTCAGCAATTTCAGTACAATCTTCTTTAGTAATTCATCCAATATTTACCTTTGGTTCGGAAGAACAAAAAACAAAATACATCCCTGAGCTTATAAAAGGAAATTTAATTGGTTGTTTTGGATTAACTGAAAGTCTGTCAGGTTCGGATCCATCTTCCATGGAGACTAGCTTCGAGGAGACTTCTGATGGGTATATTCTAAATGGTTCTAAAAACTGGATAACAAATGCACCGATAGCTAATGTTTTTATTATCTGGGCTTTTGATAAAAATAAAAATGTACACGGTTTTATTGTAGATAAGGAAACACAAGGCTTAACAACATCAAAAATTGAAAAAGCTAGTATAAAAATTGCACAGGCGGGTAAAATTTTTCTTAAAAATGTAAAAGTTACCAAGGATAGTATTTTACCAAATACTGACGGCTGGAAATCAGTTTATTCCTGTATAAATAAAGCAAGATATGGAATTGCTTGGGGTGCAATGGGTTCTGCTGAAACATGTTGGCATATTGCAAAAAATTATACGGAAAAAAGAATTATAAATAAAAAACCTCTGGCGTCTAAACAACTTGTTCAAAAAAAATTAGCTGACATGTTGACGGAGGTAGCACTTGGTTTTAGCTCTTGCATACTTGTTGGAAGACAAATGGATAAAAATAAAGATCTAAAAATAGCTATTAGTATGTTAAAAAGAAATAACTGTCGCAAAGCTCTTAATATTGTGAGAGATGCAAGAGACATGCTTGGTGGTAATGGAATTTTAGATGAAAATCATATTATAAGACATTTGGTTAATCTAGAGACTGTAAATACGTACGATGGAACAGAAGATACCCATGCTCTAATTTTAGGTAAATTACAAACAGGCATAGATGCATTCTAAAGAAGAATTATTAGAAAAGTGTAAAGTCCAAAAAATTTCTGAAATTAACAAAGAACAACTTTCAATATTTTATAAAAAAAAATTTCCTGAAAGATATAAAAGTCTTACGGAAAATTGGCGCTGGTGGTACAGGTCCGAGCCCTTAATGCTTACGCTGAATAATGTAGTTATTGGGCAAGCGGCTTATTTACCTACGGAGCTATTGATATCTGGCAAAAAAATTCAAGCTATTTGGTTTCAAGATTATGCTGTCCTACCAGCATTTAAAGGTATGGGCCTAGGTAAGTTTTTAAGTAGAGAATGGATGAAAATATGTCCAAACCAAATGGCCATTTGTTCCCCTGATTCTTTAAGGGTGCTTAAGAAACTAGGCTGGAGCGATAACTATGACACTAAAAGACGAGTAAGACCAATTAACTTCTCTAAATTTTTACCTATTATTAAAAATTTAAATGCAAGCTTTATAAACGCACCTTTAAAATATCTATTAAAAATAAAATATAGAGTTAACCAAACAATAAAACCTTACCAAGTATCAAATAATTACGGTGTTATTGAAGAGTCATTTGACATAAGAAAATATTCTTCTGATGAAAAATTATTTAAAGTTAATAGAGATAGACAATGGCTTCACTGGCGACTAATTGAATGCCCTTATAAAAAGGATATTTATTTCTTCAAATATAATAATAATTTTGCGATAGCTCATATTTGTTCTATAAAAAAATTCAAAAGAATAAATATTTTATATACGTATTACACAGACCAACCAGAAGAATATAAGCTATTTGTATTAATAACAAAATGGGCGTTGGAAAATAACATAGACTTTATTTGGTCAGTCAACAAAAGTAAAAATCTTGAACAAATCTTTCCTGGAATATATAATAAACAATTAAGCTTAGCTTCATGGAGTTCTGATAAAAAAATTTTTGATATTCTAAAAAAGGGATTTACAGATCTGCAGGGTATAGACTCTGACATAGAATCATCGTTGTTTGTTGAATAATTAAATGTTATCCCAAAAATATTTGGCTAAATTATTGCCTGTTAAGCTAAAATATGATGCTAGGCCTGTTGGGCTTGTAACATTTATATCTCCAATTAATTGACCTTGAATAAAATCGATTCCAGCAAAATAAATTTTTTTTTGTTTTAATAAATTGGCCACTTGTTTGCTTATCTTCATCTCTTGCTTTGTGAGCTTACTTATTTTTGCTACCGCACCTTTACTCATGTTAGATAGGATACTTCCTTTCTTGGGAACTCTTGTAATTGATCCTTTGACCTTGCCATTAATTATAAATACTCTTTTGTCACCTTTTGAAATTTTTGGTAAAAATTTTTGAAAAATAATATGATTATGTTTTTTAATATATCTTGTGATAATTTTACTATTAAAGCTGTTCAGAAGTAAAACTTCATTCCCACTGTAACTATTAATAGGTTTGATTATTACCTTTTTGTTTACATTAAAAAAAATTTTTATTTCTTCTAGGTTTTCACTAATTAAGGTTGAAGGCATATATTTTACTAAGCGAATTGAAAATAGTTTTTCTGGAACCTCTCTAATAGATCTTGGATGATTTATAATTTTTACTTTTTTTGCTAAATGCTCCAAAATAAAAGTAGTATTAATGTATTGTTGGTTAAAAGGTGGTTCATTTCTAATTAATAGTACTTTTGCTTTTAATAGATTAAAATTTAATTTTTTATTAATTTTATAAAATTTTTTAGTATTTTCAAAAAAAGTTAGATGAAAACATCTTGCTGTAACTTTGCCATTTAAAAAACTTAAATTTTTTGGTTCAAAATAATATACTTGATAGCCTCTTTTTTGAGCCTCTAAAGCTAAAAACAAAGTTGTGTCTGTTTCAGTGTCGACTCTGGTTAAGCTAGAGCCCTGAATAGCTAAAATCTTCTTTTGCATCATTAAAAAAATCTAAGTTTCCTTGTTTGTTAAATTGTTCTAATAGTAACTGAGCTCTATTAGTTTTTCTATCAAGGATATCTTCTATATGTTTTAAATATATCTGCTCATCTTTGTTGCTAGAGTTCATTTCTTGTCTTTTGCCTAATCCTTTTTTTGCTAAATCTAAAAAAATCGTTCCCCATTCATGTAATTTCTTTCCGTTTAATTCAGTTTCTAGTCCTTCCTTTGGGGATTTTAAATACGCTTCCATTACATCTTCTTTTGACCATTCTCTAACTACTTCATAAGTTTCCTCAAGTGCTCCGTAAAGAAGTCCTGTAAAAAAAGCAGGTCCATTACAAATACAACCCCAATCACATGTATCTATCGATCTAACTTCTATAAACTGTTTTAATCTAACTTCGGTAAAAATAGTTGCTAGATGGGTTTCAAAATCTTTAATAGTTGCTTTAACTCCTTTTAACGGTAAAAAATTTCCTTCCATAAAATCTTTAAATGTTTGCCCGTTAGGTTTGATATATTTTCCTTCATGAATAACAAAAAGTAACGAATAATTTATTGCATGATCTAAATATTTTTCAAAATTTAAATCTTCAAAAGTAATTGGCATAATCCCACCACGTGCTGTGTTCTGCCAAACTTTATTTCGATATGAAAGATATCCAGTAAATTTTTTGTTAGCAAAAGGAGAGTTAGCAAATAAAGCGATAGTTAGTGGGACTAAATAGTTCCCAACTTTAAATTTTTTTTCAAAATCTTTTTCTGTTGTATAGTCATAATTAATTTGAATACCCGATGTTTGATACATCATTTGTAAACTCAACTCTCCACTTTTTGGCATTTCTTTTGTCATGATTTGATAGCGCTCTTTGGGGTTCTGAGGTATTTCATTTAAATTATTAAATGGATCAAATCCTATAGAAACTGTGTTAATGTCTAAATCTTTTGATGCCGATTTAATTTCGTTAAAGTGTGTTGAACTTTCACTGCATACCAAATGAATATTTTTTAAAGGCGCTCCAGAAAGTTCATATTGTAGGCCAGGTTCTGTGGTTATTTTTTGTTTACCTCTTTTTAGTCCAATAAGATTTTCATTTTCATAAATAGGTTTCCAATCAAAAGTTTCTAGATTTTTAAAAATTTTTTTAACCTGTTCGTAGTTAGCTCTTTTTTTTTCTTTTCCAGTGAACAAAAATTTTTCATGCTCTACGCCAATAAGTAGTTGATCATTTTTTTTTGCACCTTGATTAAAATAATCTATTAACTGACTTTTGGATTGAATTTCTGGCATACTTTAGAAGCAGTTTTTGCTGCTAAAGCCTAATATCACATTGTTTTGATTTATTTCAAATTTTCTTTCACACTTAATTTTTAACTTTTGACTCACATACACATAATACCTGCTTCTTGAATCACCAAAATCAATTCGGTCGGGTTTACCCAAAGAAAGAGTCAATTTAGATTCAGTTTTTCCAATCCATTTACTAAGTTCTTGCTCTTCTTTTGTGGTAACTTTGTCCACTTTTGTACTAATTGTCTGACAACTCAGAAGGCCTGACAAAAAAATGGATATATAAAATATTTTATAAAATTTTTTCATTTTCAACCTTATATAGAATATAACTTAATCTTATGAACAGATACATTACCTCTAGGTTGTAATTCTACATTATTATTACGGATTTCTTAACTAATGTACGGTATTTAAGGCCAACAAGGAGAATCTAATGTTTGAAAAATATTTCGACTATAAAAAAAATAAAACGACATATAAAACTGAAGTGTTAGCTGGTGTTACTACTTTTTTAACAATGGCTTATATAATGTTTTTAAATCCTTTTATACTTTCTGGCGAATTCGCTGGACCTGAAAAAGGATTTTTTGATTTTGGTGCGGTATTTACCGCAACAATAGTAGCAACCGCAGTAGCTTGTTTCATTATGGGCTTTTACGGTAAGACTTGGCCAATTGGTTTAGCGCCCGGCATGGGTATCAATGCCTTTGTCGCTTTTGGAGTTGTTGGTGGAATGGGCTACACACCTCAAGAGGCTTTAGGTGGAGTATTAGTGGCTGGTATATTGTTTTTAATAATATCTTTAACTCCAATTAGAGCTTGGTTAATCAACTCAATTCCCAGAAGTTTAAAGCTAGGTATTGGAGCGGGTATTGGATTGTTTTTAGCAATCATTGGGCTAGAAATTATGGGCGTTGTAGCAGACCACCCTGTAACGTTAGTTACAATAGGTGATATGAAAAATCCACTGGTTCTTTTAGCCTGTCTTGCTTTCGTAAGCATGGTTGTTTTAGAAGTGCTCAAGGTTAAAGGTAATATCATTATTGGAATATTAGTTTTTAGCATTATTGCTTGGGCTACTGGATTAGCTAAGTTTAATGGTGTAGTGAGCACGCCTCCATCAATGACTTATCTGTTTGATTTTGACCTTGGTGCTGCTTTTACGGCTGGTATGTCCACAGTGATTTTTACTTTATTGTTTATCGATTTTTTCGATACAACGGGTACATTGACGTCTGTAGCTAACGTAGCTGGAAAAGTTGGAAAAGATGGAAAAATAAAAGACATACATAAAGCTATGATGGCCGACAGTGTTGGAACAGTTGCAGGTGCTTTAATGGGCACTACAACTGTAACAAGTTATGTTGAGTCAGCTGCGGGTGTAAAAGAAGGTGGAAGAACGGGAATGACTTCAGTAGTTATTGGAGTTTTATTCTTAGCTTGCTTATTCTTGTCTCCTCTCGCAACTAGCTTACCTAAAGAAATTGATGGTGCTGCTTTACTTTTTGTATCAGTTTTATTTGTGAGAAATATTACAGATATTAAATGGGACGATATAGCTGAGTCAGCTCCTGCAGTGTTAGCAATGATAGCTATGCCACTTACTTACAGTATTAGTAACGGTATTGCTTTATCTTTTATCGCATATGCATTAATTAAAATCTTTACAGGAAAATTTAGTTCTACCTCGCCTGCAATATGGGTTATTGCTGCGTTGAGTGTTGCTAGTTTTTATGTTGCTTAAAAATTAAACTTTAAGGGCTAGTGAAAACTAGCCCTTATTTTCTAATCCATTTCATTTTAGAGTAACAAACTCTTCTGCAGAAGTTGGGTGTATAGCTGTTGTTTCATCAAAGTCCCTCTTGGTCGCCCCTGCTGTTATAGTAATAGCTAAACTTTGAATAATTTCAGGACTATCTTGACCTAGCATATGAATTCCTAAAACTTTATCTGTTGTTTTATCAACCAATAGTTTCATTAAAATTTGAGGCTTTTTAGTTGAAAACGTATATTTCATAGGTGAAAATTGAGTTTTAAATGTTTTAACTTTATAGCCCAATTTCTCTGCTTCATCTGCAGTCATACCAACAGTAGATAAGGGTGGATCTGTGAAAACAGTTGAGGGCACATTTTTATGAGAGGCTGACCGCTTGTTGTTGCCAAATTCACTGTCAGCAAACGCGTGACCTTCTCTTATCGCAACAGGAGTTAAATTAATTCTATCAGTTACATCTCCTATGGCAAAAATATGATCAATATTTGTTTTTGAGAATTCATCAACAACAATTGCCCCATTTTTTTTTTGCTCAATGTCAGTTCTATCAATATTTAATTTATCCACACTAGGTGACCTACCTAAAGCCGACAAAACACACGATGATTTTATATTTGGTCCCTGCTGTACTTTAATTTCCAATCCTTCTTTAGCTTCAATTATATCTTCAATGTTTGTATTAAATTTTATACCAATTCCTTTTTTGATCATCTCATCTTGAAGTAAATTAGTTAAGTCTTGATCAAAACTTTTTAAAATTCTTCCACCTCGATAGATTAAGGTTGTTTTGACTCCTAAGCTATTCATGATACAAGCAAATTCAACAGCGACATAACCTCCTCCTAAAATACAAATATCTTTAGGTAATTTTTGAATATGAAAAATATCATCTGATGTAAGAACTTTATTTTTTGCCTTGTAATCTGGTTTATTGCAAACTCCACCTGAAGCTATTAAAATTTTTTTACCCCTATATTCTTCATTGTTTATGAGAAGTATCTCTGAGTTTTTAAACGATGCATAGCTATCTATACGCTCAACTTTATTTTTTTCTAAAATAGATTTATAAATATTATTTAATCGTTCAATTTCTTGATCTTTATTCTTAATTAATGTCTGCCAATTAAAAGAAATTTGCTCTGGTACCTCCCACCCGTAAAACTTAGCAGTATCAAAGTCATTTTTAAACTGAGCTGCATAGGTGAATAATTTTTTTGGAACACATCCTCTGTTAACACAAGTACCACCATAATTTAATCCTTCAGTTATCAAAACTTTAGCACCGTAATTAGCTGCTACTCTTGCTGCTCTAACTCCGCCGGATCCAGCGCCAATAACGATTAAGTCGTATTCTTTCATGAAAAATTTATTTTTTGTGTTTTTTAACTAAGTCTTCAATCTTTACTTCTTCATAATTTTCGAAAGGTTGTACAATCCAAGGATTATTTTTTAATCTGTCAGCACAATAATCAGGTTCGAATGTTGAATCTAATTTCTTCCAAAGTACAGCTGTTTTTATAGATTCAATGTTATTTTTAATTGGAGGATATTTTTTTAACCATTCAATACTTTTATTAAGCGTGATGCCTGTGTCTGAAAGATCATCACACAAAAGTAATCTTCCTCCCATATCGTGGACAGTTGAGCTCATTTCTCTTGAAAAAACTAGTTCTCCCTGTTTGTCTTCTACACCTGTCCCAGAGTAAGATTCAACCGCCAGATAAGCACACTTAAGTTTAAATATTCTACTTAGAACATCTATGATTGGAGCTCCCCCTCTCATTATTCCTATGAGCATTGTTGGCTTAAATCCACTTTCATGAATTTTAACTGCTAGTTTTTCTACTATTAGATTATATTCTTTCCAGTCTACAATAAGTTTGTTAGCCATAAAAAAAACTAAATTATTTTGAGGGAGATGTAAATGAAAGGATACATAGTAACTGTTTATAAGATTATAAAAAATGAAGATGTTCTAAAAAACTATGCTGTTAAAGCTAGAGGAGCAATTGAAAAACATAAAGGTAAATTTTTAGTAAGAGGAGGAAAGAAGATAACTACAGAAGGTGATGAGTCTCCTAGAACTGTAGTTATTGAGTTTCCATCTTTTAGTGAAGCTGAAACATTTTTTTATTCAAAAGAATATCAAGATGCTCACGCTATTTTAAAAGATACCGTTGTGCGTCACCATCAAATTATAGAGGGTGATTAGTATTGGATTGGCTCATCATCTATCGATCTCCAAAGATACCATGTAGCTACGGAACAATAAGGAGAAAACTTTTTATGAAGTTTGTTTAAAAATGCTTTTGGTGGATAATATTTTTTTTTATAATTATTTGATATTGCTCTTAAAAGACCAATATCTTGAAGTGGCCATATATTAGATCTATTAAAGGTAAATAATAATATCATTTCGGCAGACCATCTACCAATCTGCCTAAGGTTTGACAAGTACTCTATCGCTTCTTCGTCGTTCATTTTCTTTATTAAGTTTGGCTTAAAAGTTTTAATTATTATTTTTTTGGACAATTCTTTGATCCCTTTTACTTTTTGCCTACTAAGTCCACAATTTTTTAAACTAATGCTAGATAATTTATTTACAGTCTTTGCTGTTATTTTATTTTTACATTTTTTTTTAAACCTTAGGAAAACTGAATTAGCTGATGCTACACTTATCTGCTGCCCAATAATACTTTTACATAAGGAAAAGAAAATATCATTACGCGTAATTAAATGACCGTCTTTATAATTGCTAATTAAATGTTTAATAACTCTATCCTTTTTACACAAATATAATTTTGCTTTATTCCAATAAGCTGGTGAATTTTTCATGATCTAGAAATAATAATTTTTTTTTTTAATTTTTTCTCTCTTGTAAAAATTATTAAAGAACTTAATATGACAAGTAGAGCGCCAGCTAACATTAAAGGTTTTGGCACTTCTCCCCATATTATAAATCCAAATGTTATCGCGTAAACTAAACTTAAGTATTTAATTGGTGTTACTAAAGAGGCTTCAGCCATTCTATAACTTTGGGTTAATAATAGATTTCCAACACTCCCACACAAACCCATAATTACAAATAAAAATAAATCTTTTGTAGTAGGTATTATCCAACCATAGGGCAGTGTGCAAAGGCCAATGACCGTACACAGTACGGTAAAATAAAAGGCTATTCTATAATTTGGCTCAGTTTTAGATAAAGCTCGAACACTTATTGCAACACCCGCAAAAAAAATACAAAATAAAATTGGTGATATATAGTAATAGTTAAGTTCTATAAATGCTGGCTGAACTATAAGAGTCATTCCAATAAAACCCAAAAAAACTGCAAACCAACGTTTGTTCCCAACTTTTTCTGATAAAAAAATAATTGATGCAATAGTTACAAAAATTGGCCCACCAAAAGTAAGTGACACCACATCGGCTAGAGGTAAATGTCTCAAACCAAAAAAAATGCAAGCAAAAGCTATTAAACCACAGATTGCTCTAAAGGCATGCAAGCTAGGTCTTGTTGTTTTGTAGAAATTAGACCATTTATTTTTAGGTATAATTAAAAAGATAGGTATTAATCCAAAAAAAAATCTTGCAAAAAAGACTTCTCCAAATGGATAATAATTTAGCCATTTGATGCATATATCCATAATCGCGAAGCACATAACGCTTGCGATCATATACAAAACTCCAGTTTGATTTTTTGTAAACAATTGAATATCCTTTATGTTTTTTAACACATTAAATACATTATGCAAAAATCTTACTTAGCACTTGGTTGCTTTTGGAAACCAGAGGAAACTTTTCGCCAATTATCTGGCGTTATGGAAACTGAAGTTGGCTATGCCGGTGGGGATAGCAATAATACTAATTATGAAGAAGTTTGTACCGGTACAACTGGACATACTGAAACTGTAAAAATTATTTATGATGAAAAAATTATTACTTACGAAAAATTATTAGAAGTTTTTTTTAAAATTCATGATCCTACTCAAAAAGATATGCAATATCCTGATGTGGGGACTCAATATAGGAGTGAAATATTTTATGAAAATGAACATCAAAAAAATATAGCTGAAAAATATAAAAACTTATTTAATGAAAAATTAAATAAAAAAATTGAAACAAATATTTCAAAAATTAAAAATTACTGTAAAGCAGAAGAATATCATCAAAAGTATATAATGAAGAGAAATCAGTAATGTCTTTAGTTAATACTGATTGGCTTGAAAAAAATCTAAATCAGGTAAAAATCTTAGATGCAAGTTGGCATATGCCATATACAGGCAGAGATGCATATAAAGAATTTTTAAGCGAACACATAGAAAATTCTCAATTCTTTGACTTAGATAAAAACTCAGAACTTAATTCAACTTTGCCTCATATGCTGCCATCTAAAAAAAAATGGCAAGAAATAATATCTAACTACGGAATCACTAATCAAGACAAGATAGTTGTCTACGATAATTCTGATGTTATTAGTTCTTGTAGATGTTGGTACATGTTTGTTTATTTTGGCCATGATATTAGTAAAGTCTTTATATTGGATGGTGGTCTAAAAAAGTGGAAAATTGATAATAAAAAAATTACGAGCAACTTAACTTCAAATAATAAGTCTAACTACACCACTAAGGAAATTAAAAGTTTAGTGTTAACAAAATTACAAATTGATGAAAATATAAAGTTAAATAATTTTCAGGTTGTTGACGCTAGAGGAGCAAAAAGATTCGAAGGTACTGAGCCAGAACCACGTCCTGGCTTAAGAAGTGGTTCTATTAAAAATTCAAAAAATTTACCGTTTATTGAATGTATTAATAAATTAGATCACACATTTAAAGATAAAGATGAATTGATAAAAATTTTTGAATATGTTGGTATTAGACCTGATAGAAAACAAGTGTTTGCTTGTGGGTCTGGTGTTACTGCGTGCATTTTAGCTATGGCTAATAAAATTATAAATGATAAAAAACCAATCATATACGATGGATCTTGGTCAGAATATGGGCTTAAGTAAAAATGAAAACTGCGAGTAAAATTAAAACATTATTAATAATTATTTTTATTGTTATTTTTTCTATAATTGCAGCTAGGCATTTTGTTGGTTTGCATTTTAAAAAAAAATTTAGTGTTAGACCTCCGCCTGGAGTTATTGTTAAAACAGTTGAAAAATCTATATTTTATAAGAGCATAGAAACTTTTGGAACTGCGATAGCTCAAAATTCAAAGACTTACAGGATAAAAAAAGAAGAAATTAGAGAGAAACTTAATATTGAAGGCAGATTTGTCAAAGCGGGAGATATTATAGCTACGTTAAAAAATGACGAACAAGTAATTGCTGAGATTGAGGGGAGACTTGGTAAAAGAGAAATAGCCCAAGGTGTACTGGGTACTGATAGTTTGATTATTACATTAGACGATCTTAAAAAAATTGTTATAGACATTAAAGTGCCTGAAAATTTTGTTGGTATTTTAAAGCCTGGACTTCAAGCAGAAATATCTTCAACAGCATTTGATAAAAAATTTAATGGCAATATAGAATCGGTCAGTTCACGTGTAGATCCATCTACACGTTCAATTTTAGCAAGAGTAATAGTCGACAATTCAAAATTTGACATCATACCTGGGCAATTATTGACCGTAAAAATTATCTATGATGAAATTCAACAGATTGGTGTTCCGGAAAGTTCCGTTACAATTCAGGGTAAAACTGCTTTTGTATATGTTGTTAATGGGAAAACTGTAGATAAAACTAATATACAAATTGGAAAAAGAAATTTTGGAAAAGTGTCTGTTTTAGATGGCGTGTCTGAAGGAGATCAAATTGTTGTTGAAGGTGTCTCGAAAGTTAGAGATAAAAGTAAAATAAAAATAATTGAACAAAAAAACAGATAATGTTTTTAACAGATTTATCTATTAAGAGACCCGTTGTTGCTTCAGTAATGAGTATAGTTTTAGTTATTTTTGGAATAATAACTTTTCAAGAAATTCCAACGGATGAATTACCTGATGTTCAGCCTCCTGTTGTAACTATTCAAACGGATTATAAAGGTGCGTCTGCAGAGATAATAGATACTCAAATTACACAAAAAATAGAAGATTTTGTAGGAGGTACTCCTGGGTTAGAGACAATAGATTCTTTTAGTGAGGATGAAAGCTCTAGAATTACACTAACATTTGAAACTAGTTTGGATCTTGATGATGTAACTAATGATGTTCGTAGTTCTGTTGCACGTGTAGTAGATAATCTCCCTGAAGGTGCAAAAGCACCAGAAATATTTAAACAAAGTGCAGGTATGAGAACAACAATGTGGTTGTCTTTTAGTTCAGAAGCAATGACAGATCTTGAATTAACGGATTATGCAGATCGTTTTTTAACGGATACATTTTCAACAGTTCCTGGAGTTGGAAGGGTTAGATTGGGCGGTGAAAGAGAGAAATCTCTTAGAGTATGGCTGGATCCAATTGCACTTGCGGCTAGAGATTTAACAACGCAAGAAGTTGAGCAAGCTTTAAGAAAAGAA
>Ga0209711_10001804_pt1 | contig 20270 bp, 19 predicted proteins | sample ArcticOcean_MG_C_7_FD_187441 | JGI IMG/M metagenome (GOLD analysis project Ga0209711, IMG submission 187441) | Marine microbial communities from western Arctic Ocean - ArcticOcean_MG_CB11_88 (SPAdes) (version 2) | ecosystem: Environmental > Aquatic > Marine > Oceanic | place: Arctic Ocean...
AGCTTTAAAAAACTTTAGTGTGAACTAAAGTTAGTTTCGTTAAAGTGTGTACGACAATTTCTTTGTTAACCTAACCGTCCACACTTCTCTTCTTAAAAATTTACAATTTAAAAAAGCTAAGATTTAATAAAAAATCTAAAACACACCAATAGCAACAGATAACTTACATTAAATATTACTAAAAAATGTGAGACGCGGTTATATTACAAAAATAAGATAAATCAAGGTGTATATTGAGTAAAAAAGGCAATAAAATCAAAGCTTATTCTCTACTTTCCGTTGAAAAGGTCTGGTTATTTTTATATATCAAACCTCAGAAATGCCCAAAACAAAAACAAGCAATTTTCTAAATTTACGAACATTATTCATACCAAAAAAATTACTACTTTTTGATAAAAAAAAATATCTTTTTTATTTTGTTTTTTTGATTGGTTTTTTTATAATTTACGCCTTGGTTATAAATCAAATTAAATCATACACAAAATTAAAAGAGAATAATTTGAATTCTTTTTTAAAATCAAATGAGTTCGGTAACATAAAAGAGTATATTTTTGAAAATTTAAACTCACCATACAGAGAATACAGCTATACCGTCGAGAATAATGATACAATAGAAAAGGTTTTAAAAAAATATAGTGTAAATAACGATGAAATTAATAAAGTAGCTTCTGAAATTATAAAAAAGAAAATATCTAATATATATGCTGGAACAGAAATTACACTTATAACTAAAGAAGAGAACGGTTCTAATAAAATTGTAAGTTTATTTTACCCAATTGATGCAATTACTTCAGTTGAAATAAAAAAAAATAAAGACAAATTTAATATTACTAAAATTGTATTAAAATTAGAAAAGAAAGAAATAGTATTATCTAATACAATAAAAAATAATTTATATAGTTCAGCTGTTAAAGCTGGTATTGAACCAAATATCATAGTCGAATTTGCAAACATGTTTGGATTTGAAGTAGATTTCCAAAGAGATATTCGAGCTGGTGATACTTTTGAGGTTTATTACGAACAATATGTTGATGATGATAATGTCGTAAGAAATACTGGAAAAATAATTTATGCATCTATGTTTGTAAATAATAAAGAAATTTCACTTTATAATTTTAAGTATGATAACAAAAAAGGTTATTACGATGTTGATGGAAAAAGTGTCATAAAGACTTTAATGAAAACTCCAATTAATGGTGCTCGTTTGTCTTCTTCATTTGGAATGAGAAAACATCCTATACTTGGATATAATAAATTGCACCAAGGTACAGACTTTGCTGCAAAAACAGGAACGCCAATTATGGCTTCCGGATCTGGAGTTATTTTAAGAGCACAAAAATACAAAGGTTACGGAAATTATGTTTCAATTAGACATAACTCAACTTTCGTGACAGCTTATGGACATATGTCAAAATTTGGAAGAGGTATACGAAAAGGTACAAGAGTAAATCAGGGAAGAATAATTGGTTACGTTGGTTCAACTGGAATGTCTACAGGTCCTCACCTTCATTATGAAGTCTTAAAAAATGGAAAAAGAGTTAATTCACAAAGACTTAAACTTCCTAGTGGAAAAATTTTAAGTAACAAAGCTAGGAATAAATTTGAAGTAGAGAGAATTAAAATTGACGTTAAACTTGCTCAGCTAAGAGAAAATAAGTAATTAAAATTAGACTACTTCTTTTTTTTCTGTTGAAGGTTTGTTTGATGTTTCTGCTACTCTTGTGTTTTCAATTTTCTTTTCTTGAGGTTTAGCGTTTAGCTCAGATAATCTTCTAGTGAAATGTTCAGCGTGCTGAAGATAATTCTCATGTAACACTGGATCTCCTGTTGTGAGAGCGTCTTTTGCAAGTTGTTGATATTTTTGGGCAGTTTTTTCTACGTTAAATGGATTGGTCATTGATCCATTATTTCTACTTAAATTTCCACCAGACTGATAATGTCCATTTGAGTTTTGCCCATTGCTATTTCTGGGTCTAAAACTATTTCTTTGGGGTCTTGGTTTAAATCTTCTTCTGTGATCGCTCATTTATTTTTTGGTTTAAAATTAACCTTTATATCTTGCTAATATGCATCTAATATTATTTTTGTAATCTTTAACTAATAGGTCTTCTCTAAAATTTTCTTTTTTTAAAATTTGTGAAACTTTATAATATTGCCCGTATCCAATTTCTAAAGCGAGCACACCTAATATTTTTAAAATTGTTCTAGACTTGTAGATAACTTTTTTAATTACGTCAAGCCCCTCCTTGCCTCCATCTAAAGCTAAATTAGGCTCATATCTTTTAACATCATCTGGTAAATTTATAATTTCAGAAGTTTTTATATAAGGTGGGTTAGAGACAATTAAATCAAATTTATATCCATAAATATTATCTAAAGATTTATTAATAAACTTTACTCTTTTGTCTAAACCAAGTTTATTAGCATTTTTTTTTGCTACTTTAATGGCTTTGCTTGAAACATCTACACCTACTCCTTTAGCTCCTTTAATTTCACTTAAAATACTTAATATTATACATCCCGTCCCTGTCCCCATGTCTAGAATATGTAAATTTTTATTTTTAAATATTCGAATTACGCTTTCACAAAGCAACTCAGTTTCAGGCCTCGGTATTAATGTATTTCTATCTACAAAAAAATCCTTGCTCCAAAATTCTTTATTTTTTAATATGTATGCTAAAGGTTCTCTGTTGGCTCTTCTAAATATTAACTTTTCAAATTTATCTACGACATTTTTTGAAACTTCTTCATTCAAGTTTATTAATAAATTTTCTCTCTGTTTTTTTAATAGATTAGATAAAACAAGTTCAGAATCTAATTGATGCGTTTCTATTTTATTTTGTTTAAGTATCTTGGCACCTGAATTTAAAAGTTCCGATGTATTCATTATTTTAAATTTTGTAATTTTAAGTCCTGCTCCTTTAGTCTTAAAGCTTCGTTCATTTCTTCGTGAATTTCACCGTTTAGGAATTCTTCTAATTTATGAAGAGTGAAATTTATTCTGTGATCTGTCACTCTTCCTTGTGGAAAGTTATATGTTCTAATTCTTTCAGACCTATCGCCACTTCCTATTTGGCTTTTTCGATTATCTGCACGTTCTTGGTCCTTTTTTCTTTTTTCTGCTTCATAAACTCTAGATCTTAAAATTTTTAGAGCCTTAGCTTTATTTTTATGTTGGGACTTTTCATCTTGCTGGCTAACCACAACACCTGTGGGTAAGTGGGTTATGCGTACCGCACTGTCTGTTGTATTAACTGACTGACCACCTGGACCACCTGCTCTAAAAACATCTATCCTTAAATCAGATTCCTTAATTTGAATGTCTACTTCTTCTGCTTCTGGTAAAACCGCTACTGTTGCTGCTGATGTGTGTATCCTTCCTTGTGTTTCAGTTGTTGGCACTCTTTGCACTCTGTGGACACCTGATTCATATTTTAAATAGGAGTAGATATCACTTCCATTAACTAAAAATATGACCTCTTTAAACCCTCCTGCTTCACTTTTGGAAATACTTATAATTTCTAACTTCCATTTTTTTTTTGAACATACTTTTTCGTACATCTTAAACAAATCTGAACAAAAAAGAGACGCTTCTAACCCACCAGTACCGCCTCTAATCTCTACTATAGCGTTTTTGCTGTCATCTTCATCTTTGGGTAGTAAAAATATTTTTAGTTTGTTTGTATAGACAATTTTTTTCTGTTTAAGTATATCAAGTTCCTTTTCTGCAAGACCTCTCATTTCAGAGTCACTACTTTTGTCTAGCAAAATTTGTTCTAGTTCTTTTTGTTCGTTATCAAATTTTAGATATGAACGCGCAAAAGAAATAATATTACCTAAATCTGAATATTCTTTTGATTTTCTAGCAAAAGTTTTTGGATCAATGCTTCCGGTTGATAATTCTTTTTCTAAAACATCATGTTTCGAGACTACTTCTTGCACTTTTTCTAGCGGGATCATATTTTAATAATTTTTTCCTTCACTTTATCTTCTACAAGCTGAACAATTTTATTTATAATTTCGCCGCTTGGAACTTTTTCGTGAGGTACTCCAGATAGGTATAATAAATTACTATCTTGCCCTCCACCTGTTAAGCCTATTTCAGTTTGAGCAGCTTCTCCAGGACCATTAACTACACAACCTATTATTGAAAGTGTTATTGGTGTTTTGATGTGCGCAAGTTTTTTTTCTAAAATTTTAACTGTATCTATAACCGGAAAGGCTTGTCTTGCGCATGAAGGGCAAGATATAATTTGAACTCCTCTTGCTCTAATACTTAATGATTTTAAAATTTCATAACCAGCTTTAATTTCTTCAACTGGGTCTGCTGACAATGACACTCTAATTGTGTCGCCAATACCTTGCATTAATAATTGTCCGATACCAATTGATGATTTTATACTTCCAGTTAAAAGTCCTCCGGCTTCAGTTATGCCAATGTGCAGTGGATAATCACAGATTTTTGATAGTTGCTCGTAAGATTTAACTGCCAAAAAAACATCTGAAGACTTAACACTTATTTTAAAATTAAAAAAATCATTATCTTCCATAAGTTTGATGTTGTACATGGCACTTTCTACTAAAGCTTCTGGACATGGTTCTTTATATTTTTCTAAAAGTGTCTTGTCTAAAGATCCTGCGTTTACACCTATCCGAATTGAACAATTATAATCTTTGGCTGCTTTAATTATTTCAACAACTCTGTCGCTTGCACCAATATTTCCAGGGTTTATTCTTAAACAACTTGCTCCCATTTTTGCTGCTTCAATAGCTCTTTTGTGGTGAAAATGTATGTCAGCTACTATCGGAGCATTTACTTCTTTAACAATTTCCTTAAGTGCGCGAGTTGACTCTTCATCTGGGCAGGATACTCTTATTATGTCTGCTCCTGCATTTTCAAGATCTATAATTTGTTTAATAGTTTCTGAAACATTTGAAGTAATAGTATTGGTCATTGATTGAACAGATATAACTGAGTTTCCTCCCACAGGAACCTTACCAACCATTATTTTTTTAGTTTTTTTTCTCTGGATGGTTCTGTGTGGTCTAATTTCCATAAAATTAATCTAAATTAAACACTGTATGAAGTTTTTTTACAGCTTTTGTAGTGTTAATTTCATTAATAATAACAGATAGTTTTATTTCTGAAGTAGAAATTGCTAAAATATTTATTTTTTCCTGCGCTAAAGCTCTAAACATTTTATAAGTTACACCAGATGCTGTTATCATTCCAGCTCCAACGATTGATACCTTGGATACTTTTTCATTACTGCTTATAGATTTATATTTAACATTTTTTTTATTCATTTTTATGATTTTAATTGTTTTATTTAGATCTTTTCTTTTGATTGTAAATGTCAGGTCCGTTGTTTTGCCGTCAGGCGAAATATTCTGAATGACCATATCAACATTTATTGAATTTTTTCCTAATGGTTCAAATATATCTGCTGCTACCCCAGGTTTATCTAGTACACCTAAAAGAGTAATTTTAGCTTCGTCTTTAGTGTAAGTTACTCCGGTTATAGTTTTGGAGTAATCTATACTTTCAGAGCTAAATATTTTAGTACCTTCAGCACTAGAAAAAGTAGACCTTACATGCAAAGGTAAATCATACATCATGGCTGTTTGAACCGCGGATGATTGCATCACTTTCGCGCCAAGGGATGACATCTCAAGCATTTCTTCGTAAGATATTTTATTAATTTTCTTAGCTTTTAGAAAATTCTTTGGGTCTGTAGAGTAGACACCTTCTACGTCAGTATATATTTCACATTCATCCGTGTTAAAAAATTTTGCTATAGCAACTGCTGTAGCATCGGAACCTCCTCTTCCAATAGTAGTAATCTCTCCAGCCTTCGAAACACCTTGGAATCCTGGAATAATCGCAACACCCTTATTTGAAATAAATTTATTTATTTTTTCTACATGCATATTAATTATTCGAGAATTGTTGTGATCACCATCGGTTAGAATAGGTATTTGCCAGCCCATATAACTTTTAGCTTTAATGCCTTCTTTCTCTAAAGCTCCGGCCAACAAAGCTGAAGTAATCTGTTCTCCTGAAGATAATAAAACATCAAGCTCCCTTTTGTTAAAATTTTTACTTATTTTTTCTGATTGTTGAACTAGTTCATTGGTTTTGCCGGCCATTGCTGAAACAACAACTATAATTTTATTACCTTTATTTAGTTTTTTTTTTATTATTTTTGCTGCGACAATTATCCTATCAATACTGCCAATTGATGTTCCGCCAAATTTAATAACAATTTTTGTCATATATATAATTTAATTTTTAGCTATAAATATCTTAATTAAGATATTAAACAAGAAGGTGTAAGATAGAATAATGAGCACAATAAATAAAGATGAAATTAATAAATTTTCTAAAATAGCCGATGAGTGGTGGGATATTAATGGAAAATTTAAACCTTTGCACATGTTTAATCCAATACGGATTGAATATATTCTAGATATTGCTTTAAATTATTTTAAAATAGATAAAAATAAAAAATTTCCTCTAAAGGATTTAAAAATTTTAGACATTGGATGTGGTGGTGGATTAATTAGCGAACCTATGTCCAGACTAGGAGCTAAAGTAACCGGTATTGATGCTTCAGGTAAAAATATTAAGGTAGCAAATGTACATGCAAAGAAAAATAAATTAAATATAAATTATTTAAATACAGTTCCCGAAAATTTAAAGTTAAAAAATGAATTTGATATTATTTTAAATTTAGAAGTTGTGGAACATGTAGAAAATTTGGATTTATATTTATCGTCTTGTTTTGGGCTGCTAAAGAAAGATGGAATTATGTTTACCGCAACTATTAACAGGACATTAACTTCCTATATAAAGGCCATAGTCGGTGCGGAGTATATTTTGAGATGGCTTCCGATAGGAACGCATGATTGGAACAAATTTGTTAAACCTGAAGAGCTAGAAGAAAAACTAACTAACTTAAAATTCTTAATTACTAATTTAACTGGCTTAACTTATAACCCTGTTTTTCGAGAATGGAAGAAAACTAAGAATATGTCTGTTAATTATATAATTACAGCAGAAAAGAATTAATTTTCTTTATTGTCTACCCACGGAATGCTGGTTAAATTTATTCCCTCTTCTTCTAATTCTAACCTTTCATCTAAAGTTGCGGTTCCATAAATATTTTTAATTTTTTTATTATCATAGTAAATTTCTCTTACTTTACTAGGAAGTTTATTGCCTACAAATTCAAAATTTTTTTCCACAAATTTTTGTATTTTAATTAAATTTTTTTTTATTTTATTAAATTCTTTGTTGTTATGCCTCTTCTGTACAATTTTATTTTTTCCAACTATATTTGGGGACATAATTGATTTATTAACATTTTTTGACCCACAGAAAATGCACTCAATTAATTTTTTATTTTTTAGTTTGTCATATTCTTTAGACTCTGAAAACCAGCTTTCAAATTCATGTTCATTTTTGCACTTTAAGAGATATTTAATCATTTATTAATTAGGATAAATATTATTAACATTATTTTAAAGCTTAACTTCTTCTGTAGTGTGCGTTGATATCAATATAGTCATGAGTAAAGTCACAAGTATAACATTCATATTGTGAATGACCTTGCTTTAAATCAACCTCAATCAGAATGGAGTCCCATTTCATATAATCTTTCAATTTTTCCTCATTATAGGAATCGGAAATTTTTCCATTTTCAGCCACAATAAATTCTCCTAACTTAATAATTATTTTTTTTTGGTCAATTTTCTCACCTGATTTTCCTATTCCCATTAAAATTCTTCCCCAGTTTGGATCCTCACCTGCTACTGCTGTTTTTACTAATGGAGAGTTGGCAATTGAAAAAGCTATCTTTTTTGCTCTATCAATGGTTTCAGAATTTATGATTTTTATAGTTATAAACTTTTTTGCCCCTTCTCCATCAACAACAATTTGTTTTGATAGATCTAGACAGACAGTTTTTAAAGCCTTTTCAAATTTTAATGCTTCTTTACTTGAAATAGTATTTAATTTTTTATTTTTAATTTTCTTTGTTGAAAATATTGCAACCATATCATTGGTTGAGGTATCACTATCGACGGTTATGGCATTAAAAGTATCCGACAAGACTTTATTTAAATATTTATTTAAAACAATGGAAGAGATATCAGCATCTGTAAAAATAAAAGAAAACATGGTTGCTAAATTTGGGGCAATCATACCAGAGCCTTTTGCAACTCCAGCGATTTTTACTATTTTGTCACCAAGTTTTACTTCTGAATAAGCAACTTTTGGCTTAGTGTCCGTTGTCATAATAGCTGAGGCCATCTTTAACCATATAAGTTTATTTTGATTAATTCTTAAATTTGCAACTAAATTTGGAATATTTGCTTTTACTTTTTCTACAGGAAATTTTTCTCCAATAACTCCTGTAGAAGCAAATAATATTTCTTTTCTTTTAGTTTTTTCATACTCATTTTCACTCTCAAAAATTTTTAAAGAGTCTGTTAATGTTTTAGCTATTTCATCAAGGCTGCTTAATCCTTGTTCGCCAGTAAATGTGTTGGCATTTTTTGTGTTAACAACTAAAGCTTTAATATTATTCTTTGTATTCTCTCTATTCCAGGTGATCGACTCTGAAACAATAGAACTTTTAGTGTAGGCAACAGCGTAATTTGCTCCTTCGGGAAAATAAAATAGTGATAGATCTTCCCTTCCATTTTTGTAAAGATCAGCAGAAATTGCTGATACCTGTAAACCTTCAATGTGTTTAAGCTCCTGAAAGTCACCCATTTTTGTTACTCTTATGCTAGGGTTTAAAAAGTTTTTTAAATTTATTGCCATAATTATTGTTTAATTTAAATTATAAATACATATATAGAGTATTAATAATATAGCTATTAACCTACTAATATGAGTCTATTAACAAAAACATTAAATAAAATCTTCAAGTCTGGCAACCAAAAAGAATTGGACAGTGTTAAACCTTTAGTTGGTGAAATTAACAGTCTGGAGCCCAATTTTAAGAATTTAAAGGATGAGGAGCTAAAAGCTAAAACATATCTATTAAAAAAAAATCTTAAAGACGGCAGATCTCTTGATTTAATTATTCCGGAGAGTTTTGCTTTAGTTAGAGAAGCCGCGAGTCGAGTTTTAAATGAAAGACACTACGATGCTCAATTAATTGGGGGAATTTTTTTACATCAGGGGAAAATTGCAGAAATGAAAACTGGTGAAGGTAAAACATTAGTGTCCACATTACCTGCGTACTTAAATGCCTTAACAGAAAAAGGGGTTCACATTGTAACTGTTAATGACTATTTAGCTGTAAGAGATTCTCAGTGGATGGGGAAAGTATTTAATTTTTTAGGTCTCTCCACGGGTTGCATTACTAACGAGTTAGATGACGCGGATAGAAAGAAAAATTATAATTACGATATCACTTACGCTACCAATAACGAGTTGGGCTTTGATTATTTACGAGATAACATGAAGTACGCCCTTTCAGAAATGGTACAAAGAGAGCACAATTATTGTATCGTTGATGAAGTAGATAGTATTTTAATTGATGAATCCAGAACTCCACTAATTATATCTGGACGAAGCGAAGATAAAAGTAATTTTTATTTACTTTCTAATAAATTTATAAACAAACTTCAAAAAACAGATTACGAGATAGATGAAAAAAATAAAAGTGCAATTTTAACTGATATTGGAATAGATAAAATTGAAAAACTTGCTATTCATGATGGTGTTTTAAAAAATAATAATTTTTATGATCCGCAAAATCTAGATCTTGTTCATCATGTTAATCAAGCACTAAAAGCTAATTTTTTATTTAATAAAGACGTTGATTATATTCTAAGAGAAAAAAAAGTTCAGATCATTGATGAGTTTACAGGAAGAGTTTTGGGAGGAAGGAGATTTTCTGATGGCCTTCATCAAGCAATAGAAGCTAAAGAAAATGTAGAAATACAAGAAGAGAACCAAACACTCGCTTCAATTACTTACCAAAACTACTTTCGTTTATATAAAAAGTTATCTGGAATGACAGGAACAGCATTAACAGAAGCTGAGGAATTTTTTGATATTTATAGATTGAATGTTGTTTCAGTCCCTACAAACCGGCCAATGATTAGAAGTGATTTAAATGACCAGATTTTTCGAACTGAAAAAGAAAAATATTTAGCTATTACAAATAAAATTATCGAATGTCATAGCAAAGGACAACCTGTTTTGGTTGGGACTACTAGTATAGAAAAATCTGAAAAAATTTCAAAAAATCTATTAGAAAAGAATATTAAGCATAGTATTTTGAATGCCAAACAACACCAAAAAGAAGCAAAAATAATTGCAGAAGCCGGTAAAATTGAAGCCATAACAATAGCAACTAATATGGCTGGTAGAGGAACTGATATTCAGCTTGGTGGGAACAAAGACTTTAGGGATGAAGATAACCAAAAAGAACTTGCTCAAATTAAAAAAGACAAGGAAAAAGTAAAATCACTTGGTGGGCTTTATATTATTGGAACAGAAAGACATGAGAGCAGAAGAATAGATAATCAGTTAAGGGGCAGGTCTGGTAGACAAGGAGATCCTGGAAGTTCAATTTTTTATATTAGTCTTGAAGATGAACTCATGAGAATTTTTGGTGCTAATTCTATAGATGGAATGTTAAAAAAATTAGGGCTTAAAGAAAATGAATCTATTGATCATCCTTGGATAAATAAAGCCATGGAAAGAGCACAACAAAAAGTTGAAGGTCGAAACTTTGATATAAGAAAAACTCTAATAAAATTTGACGATGTAATGAACGATCAAAGACAAGTTATTTTTGGTCAAAGACTTAAAATACTAAAAGGTGAAAATATTTCTGAAACACTTCAGTCTTTTCTTGATGAAGTGGTACTAAACTTAGTTAAAGTAAAAAATGACTACGAAAAGACTAATGACAAAACTATATATTTAAATGCAATAAAAAATATTACTGGAAATATATTAAATGACGATGAACTGATCGCTTTAATTAATACTTCTGACGGTGAGTATAGTAAAAAATTAAAAGAGATTTTTGAGCTAAAACATCAAGATAGAATTAACCTAATTGGAATAGCTGAAAATAACGATATTGAAAAAAGAATTTTTTTACAAATTATAGATTTTTCATGGCGATCGCATCTACAATATCTTGAACAACTTAGGCAAGTTATAGGACTAAGAAGTTATGGTCAAAAAGACCCCCTTTCAGAGTTTAAAAAAGAAGCTTTTATGCTTTTTGAAGGATTGCTAGAAAAAATAAAAACTGACGTTATTAAGTTCTTACTAAATCTAAATATTGTTGTTTCGCAAGAAAAGAAAGTAGAGAATAAAACACAATCTAAAATTCCTGAAAATTGTCTTTTAACATTGATGAAAAATAAAAAGATTCAAAGGAATGAAAAGTGTGAAGCGACTGGAAAGAAGTTTAAAAATTGCTGTGGTGCTAGTTTATAAGTTTATTTTTTTAAACTCTTAAAAGCCTCAAGAGCTGCGTTCCTTGCTTCTTCGTGATTAACAATAGGTTTTGGATAACCTTTTCCAATTTCAAAACTTTTTACTTCTTCTTGAAGCTCCCATGGTTTATGTATAAATTTTTTAGGAACATTAAATAGCTCTGGTATCCATTTTTTGACATAATCACCTTGTGGATCAAATCTTTCCCCCTGCAGAATAGGGTTAAAAATTCTAAAGTATGGAGCCGCGTCCGCCCCACAACCAGCAACCCACTGCCAGCCTGCAATATTATTTGCTTCGTTGAAATCTAACAAACAATCTCTAAAATGCTTTTCACCTTCTTGCCAATGTATTCTGAGATGTTTAACCAAAAAAGAAGCCGTTACCATTCTTACTCGATTGTGCATCCATCCAGTTTCGTATAATTCTCTCATGCCCGCATCAACAATTGGATATCCGGTCGCCCCTTTTTTCCAGGCATCTAAGTGTTTTTTATTTTCTTGCCATGGAAAATTGTCAAAATCTTTTCTTAAATTTCCTTTTAACATTTTGGGAAAATAATTAATTAAACTATGACTAAATTCTCTCCAACCAAGCTCATTTATGTATTTTCTGTAACCATCATTTTTAATTCTAATTTTTTGACATTCTTCCCAAATAGTTTCTACATGGATCTGGCCAAATGCTAAGTAAGGGGAAATTTTTGATGTTCCTTCGATACTTGGAATATCTCTATTTTTACCATAGCTAGATAAGTTATTTTTTATAAAAAATTCCGTATTTTCTAAAGCTGCTTCTTCGGAAGGATTCCAAAATTTTTCAAAATTTAAATGCCATTTTTTTTTTGGTAATATAGATTCTAAGTCTATTGTATTGTCTAAAAAGTTGGTTTTTTTTTTTTTGATATTCATTTTTTGTTTTTTACTAAACCCTTTGTCTAAATAGAATTTTTCAGCTATCCTCCAAAATGGTGTAAAAACTTTATAAGGTGTATTGTCACTTTTTTTTATCTCATCTGCCTCGTTCAGAAGATTGCCTTTAAATATTTTAAAATTAATATTTTTTGATTTTAGTTGATCAGAGGATTTTTTATCGAACAACAAAAAGTCAGGTTCATAAACTTTGTTCCAATAAATTGAAAAATTTTTTTTTATTATAATTTTTTCAAAAATTTCTTTATATGAATTAGCCTCTACTATCTCAAGATTTATATTAAATTGATTTAATTTTTTTTTAAAATTTTTAAGTGATTGATAAAGCCACCAAAGTTGTGCTGATCTTTTGTTAAAATCTTTTTTTTTTAAAATATAGAAAGCACTGACATGATCGTGGTTTTGGGTAGCGTAAATTAATGCATCATTTTTTAATGTTCTAAAATCATTTCTTAACCAAACAATACCGATTTTTTTTTTCATTTTATTTATATTTATCTATTTTTAAAATTAATGATACGTGATTTGGTGTGGTGGCCTTGGTTTGAATCGCACAAACGACACATACCTTTTCAGGGTACTGCTCTACTACTGAGCTACAAGGCCTAAAGTCTAAAAGTTATTCTACCTTTAGTTAGATCGTAAGGTGTCATTTCAACCATTACATTATCGCCTGCTAAAACTCTTATTCTGTTCTTTCTTAGCTTTCCAGATGAATGCGCTAGAATTTCATGATTATTTTCCAACTTAACACGGAACATGGCGTTTGGTAAAAGTTCGGTAACTTTACCTTTAAATTCTAATGTCTCCTGTTTAGCCAATTAATTTTCCTTTTTTTTTAATCTTATTTTAATAGAATTTGCGTGACCCTCAAGATTTTCATATTCGGCTAGATTTATAACTGATGTGCCCAATCTTTCAATGCCTGATTTCGTCATTTTTATAACAGAATATCTTTTTAAAAAATCATAAACTGAAAGACCAGATGAAAATCTAGCAGAACCAGAGGTTGGCAAAACATGATTTGGGCCTGCTAAGTAGTCCCCAACAGCTTCTGGAGAATACCCTCCAAGAAATACTGATCCCACATTATGAACATTCTTTAAAATTTTTTCTGCATTTTTAGTAAATATTTCTAAGTGTTCTGGTGCAATTAAATTTATGGTGTCAGCTAAAACTTGTTTATTCTTAATCAATATTGATAAACCAAAATTTTTTAAACTTTGATAGGCAATTTTTTTTTTTGGTAAAGTCTTTAACTGTTGTAATAAAAAATAATTAATTTTTTTAATAATTTTAATATCATCAGCTAAAACAATTGACTGTGATCTTTTATCGTGTTCCGCTTGCGCTATCAAATCAGCAGCTATCCAGTCTGGTTTTGACCATTTGTCTGCAACTATTGTTACTTCCGATGGACCAGCTATCATATCGATACCAACTTCTCCAAAAACTTGTTTTTTAGCAGTGGCTACGAAAACATTTCCTGGGCCTACGATTTTATCTACTTTTTGAATCGTTTTAGTCCCAAAGGCCATTGCGGCAATCGCTTGGGCTCCTCCAATTTTATAAATTTCTTTTACTCTACATTTTTGTGCAGCATAAATTACAGCAGGGTTATAAGATTTACTCATTGATGGAGTGGATATATATATTTCTTTTACACCGGCAACTAATGCGGGAATACAGTTCATTAAAACTGAACTTGGGTAACTGGCTAGACCACCTGGAACATAAACTCCTACTCTATTTATTGTACTTAATTTGTAAGAAAATGAGTTTTTAAATTTATCAGTATAAGAATAAGTTGAAAGCTTTTGTCTTTTATGAAAATTTAAAATTCTATCAAAAGCTAGGTCAATTGAAATTTTTGTCTTTTTATCTAATTTTTTAATTATTTTTTTTTTTTCCAAAATTGAAAATTTAATATTTTTAATTGAAATATTTTTCATGTTTGAATATTTTTTTTCATATTTAATTAAAGCAGAATCTTTATTTTTTTTTATATCTTGTATTATTTTTTTTACTTTCAGGTCAATTCTAGGATCTTCAAATTTTCTTTTTTGTAAAATAATTTCTAGTTTTTCTAGAAAGTTCTTTTGATTTGATTTAATTAATTTTAACATTATAAAAAATCATGCTTCGGTTGTGTTTTACTTTCCCACGGTGAGCCCTGATCATCTAGAGTTATATCAATTATTTCTGCTTTTATTTTAATCACCGCATCTCCTGAAAAAATTAATTTAATTTCATAACTTTTATCAATCAATAAATTGCTTTCAATAGTTAAAAAATCTAAAAAATTTTTGTTTTTTTTTGAATCAATATTCTTTGAAAAAACACTAATAACATTGTCAAATTTTAAAACTGTACGTATCCTTTTATTTTTTCTAAAAACGCCTTTTTCAACATCTTCCCACATGAATCGGTTTAATTGAATTAAAAAAATTCTATTTTTTCTTAAGTTTGCAATATCTGATACTGAAACAATTGCATCTTGTAAATGTGCGGCTACAACCCTTAGATCTCCAACCGAAGTTGCAGATAATTTTAAATTTTTAACTTCCATTCTAAACTCTACTAATATTTGCTTTGCATTTTTTTAATTTTTTTTCTAAATTCTCGTAGCCACGATCTAAATGATATATTCTATTAATTATAGTTCTATTTTCCGCTATTAGTGCTGCTAACACTAGACTAACAGACGCTCTAAGATCTGTTGCCATAACTTCAGCTCCAGATAAATTTGTTGGTCCCGTAATAAGTGCTATGTTACTTTTTGTAATAATTCTTGCACCCATTCTTCTAAGCTCCGGCACATGCATAAATCTATTCTCAAAAATATTTTCAGTTATTTTTGATGTGCCTGAAGCTCTTAACATCAAAACCATTATTTGTGCCTGTAAATCTGTTGGAAAACCAGGGTAAGGTTCTGTTTTAATATTGGCACTATTTATTTTATTTGATTCAAAAACAGTAATTCTATTCTTACCAATTTTCATCTTGACGCCCATTTTTTTTAACAATTTTATTTCTGTTTCTATGATTTTAGGCTTTATTTTAAAAAAAGTAATTTTTTTTCCAATTAAAGCTGAGGCAATTAGATATGTACCGAGCTCAATTCTATCAAATATTACTTCATGGTTTACGCTTTTAAATTTTTGGATACCAATTATTAAAATTTTTCTTGTCCCTACAAAATTAATATTACATCCTAATTTTTTCAAAAAAAATATCATATCAACAATTTCTGGTTCGATAGCACAGTTAGTTATTATTGTTTTACCTTTGGCGCTTACTGCGGCAAGAATAGCATTTTCTGTTGCCCCTACAGAAATAGAAGGAAAGTTAATTGTGTTTCCTTTTAGTCCTTTTTCAGCGGTAGCATATATGTAGCCATTTTTTATTTTAATTTTGGCACCTAATTTTTCTAAGGCAAATAAATGCAGATCGACAGGTCTCGTACCGATCGCACAACCGCCTGGAAGAGAAACTTTTGCCTTTTTATATTTAGCTAATAATGGCCCTAAAACTAAAACACCTGCTCTCATGGTTTTGAGAAGATTATAAGGTGCTATTGTTTTTAATCCTTTGCTGCTTAAAATTTTTAAAGTATTTAATTTTTTTACAATTTTTACATTTATTCCAATGAACTTTAATAAGTTTATCATTGTATATACATCTTGAACTAATGGAATATTTTTTAGGGTAATGGCTTTATCTGAAAGTAAGGTGGCTGCTAGAATTGGTAATGTAGCATTTTTAGATCCAGAAATTTTTATAGAACCTAATAATTTTTTTTTCCCTTTAATGATAAGTTTTTGCATTATTAAAACTAAACTTAAACCTTAGGTAAAGTAACACCTTTTTGTTTCATGTACTTGCCTTTTCGATTTGCGTAAGTTACTTGAGGCTTTTCGTTACCTTTAATGAAGACAAGCTGTGCAATACCTTCGTTTGCATATATTTTAGCTGGCAAAGGAGTTGTGTTAGAAAATTCTAAAGTTACATGGCCTTCCCAACCAGGTTCGAGCGGGGTTACATTGACTATTATTCCACATCTAGCATATGTCGATTTACCAAGACATATAACAAGAACATCTTCTGGTATTTTAAAGTACTCCATTGTTCTAGCTAAAGCGAAAGAATTTGGTGGTATAATACATTCTTTACCGATCTTTGTGACAAAGCTGTCTTTTTTAAAAAATTTAGGATCAACTATACCTGAGTTAACATTTGTAAAAATTTTAAACTCATTTGAAACTCTTGCGTCATAACCATAAGAAGATAATCCAAAAGATATCTTTCCCTTTCTTGTTTGTTTTGAAACGAATGGCTTAATCATGGCTTTTTCTTTAACCATTTTTTTTATCCATCTATCCGATAACACTGTCATTTCTTTTTTATTTTCTCTTTAGATTTTTTTCTTTTTTTTAAATTTGTTTTCAGGGCTATTTCGCGCTTAATAAACCAGGGATTTTTTTGAACTGGAATCTTACTCATTATTATTTTAATTATTCTTTATCAGGATTTGTTAGATCTTCAAGGGTAATAGGTTTTTCTATATCGTGCATTATTTTTTCATCACTATTTTCAGGACTATTACCTTTTCGTGCCCTTTTTTCTTCAACGCGAGCTTTTCTTTTGGCCTCTTTTTTCAACGCTTTTTCATTTCTTGTTGATTTATAGTCGTAATGAATTCCCATTTTTAGCTCCTGAATTTTTCTCAATTTTACTTTGTAGATTAAAATTATGCAAGTCTCTTATGAAAGGGGAATTAAAATTTTACGAAATGTCCATATAGTTCGGTGGGCAAGGCATTTTCATGGTAAGAAAAAGGTAATTCAATCATATTTGGATTATAAGCAAAAAGTAACTTGCTCCTGTAAATAAACTATTTTTTAAATCTTAAAATCTCTTGAGGCAAGAAGTTAGTTTTTAAATTTATTAATCATTACATCATCTCATCTTCATTAATTATCTTAGAAAAACCATTTTTAACCCTAGGTACCGGTATGCACTGACTATTTTGTTTTTCTTGCTCAATAAAATCTTCTATCCCTCCATGTGGGTCAGCGTTAGGTTCTGGCATATATTTTTCTAAATACTCGGCACTTAAATTCTCAAAAATTTTTTGACTTTCTTTATCATCTTTTTCAGCTTTTTCTATTTCTGGCCACCTGTCTTTAGGAAATTTTACGTACAAATTAAAACATTTTGTAATACCTTTAATTTCATGAATGGGATATTGTGGCATATTCATTACAGGGTCAGACACTATGCATTTTGTTATCGTTTCTGGCTTTATGTAACCTAATTGTTCACAAAGTTTTCTTAAAGATGTTCCGTGAAAAGGGACAAAAGTATGAATATTGGCATTATCCGCATCAATGTGTCTGTTAAGATCAATTGTATCGAAAGCTAATTTTTTAGTTTCTTTTGGAAAACCTGTGATATTATTAACACTAAATTTAATTCCATATTTATGTGGTATTTTTAATTTGTCTATAATTTGGTCGTTTGACCATCTTCTGTCTAAAACATCTTTTCTAAATTTTTCATTACCATGCTCAACTCCAAAAGATATCCTATCCAAACCTACATCAGCCAATTTTTTCATGTTGTAGTCGTTAATAGTTTCAGGTCTTGTTTGAAACCAAAAAGGAAGTTTAATTTCAGAGTACATATCACAAAATTCTTCAAACTCAGTTTTGTTCATTGCTAAAAATGTGTCCGCCCAGAAATAATTATACTCTACACCAAGATCATTTTTAAAATGTTTTAGTTCTTTTGATACTAAATCTATGTTCTTTTTTCTAAAGTAACCACCCTGAGTTTCTTTTTTATATAAATTCATTTGATCTGGAGAATTACAAAACCTGCATGTGTATGGGCAACCCCTGATAGTCTCGACTGGAAACATTTTAAAAATTTTTCCTCCCATCGGGCGGTATAATCTATTTTCTTCAAACAAACTTATGTCGATAAATGGATTTGAATTAATATCAACTGGTTTAGATATGCTATTTTTTTTAATTATGTTTTTATTTTCTACATCTACTGTTTTTACCCAGCAGTTAGTGACGTCAGAATAATCTTTTTTATTTTCTATTTTTTTACAAAGATCAATTAAAGCATTTTCACCTTCTCCAACACAAACTATATCGATTAAATCTTCTTTTATTACAATTTCAGGAGCAAATGTTGGGAAAACACCTCCGGCGATAACTGGTACATTGTTCTTAATTTTATAATCTTTTATTTCATTTAAAAATAACATACCCAACTCATACATGTCCTCGGTTGTGGACATACCTATTAAATCTGGCTTAAATCTATTAACTTGATTGCGTAGATCGTCTTTCCAAGAGGTGTCTTTAATTCTTATACCTCTATCTTCCATATTAAATGGAACAACCGCCAATTTATCCATCTGGGTACCGTCAGAATCTATTCCAAAATCAACTGAGTAATATGTGGAGTCAAAAATTTCAACTTGGTGTCCTTCTTTTTTTAGCAAAGCAGAAAACAAAGCCATTGCTTGTGGTATCATGTTCATGCCAAAAGTGTTTGGATATAAAAAAAGTACTTTGATTCCCATAAATTAAATAAGTTTATAATTCTTTATATTAATATTTGTTAGTTCAAATTTTGAACAGATTAATGTTACTTAATAATATACTTTTTTACAAAAGAAAAACAATACATAAATAGCTACAATATGAGCTAATAAAATAGAAATTAAAGATTCGAACTTATTTTGCTTCTTTTTTTGAAGTTTTTAAAAATTTCATACAATAAAATTGATAAAATGTTTCGATTATAGCCGCAAATGTAAGGGTTGATATTGCGGTATAAGCAAAAAATGGTATTGCAAGCACAAAGCAATTTAATAGACCTTGATAAGTGTAACCATACATGCCTGAAGCCCAAACACCAAAATTAGTAACGAAAAAAAATATAAAGGCTCCTAGAGAAGCTCCACTCAAACGCCAAATGAAATTTTTGGTAAAATATTGAGAAACTAAACCAATCAATAGAACACTTCCCCACGTCCAGTGCGTGCCACTATGATACCCAATAATAAGATCTGTAATTGCAAAACTAATTAATAGAGCGGGCAAAAATCTTAATCCTAAAAATACAGGCACGTAAAAACTTAACGCAATAAGACTTGTAAAGTTCGGAGGATGAGGAACAAATCTACTAGCCGCAAGAGATGCAAATATTCCAACAAATATTAAAAAGTTTTTTTTCATAAAAATACAATTTTAATATACTCTTTTTATTCCTAAATTAAAAGAACGCCCCATAGATGAATACTCATGTGCCTGCTCATAATTATCATCAAATATATTTTTTGCATCAAAAATTAAATCATAGGTATCAAACAAGCGATAATTCGATCTTAAGTTGATTGTAGTGTAATCCTCTAAAATCACATCTTTAAAAGAATTGTTGCCATTCCCAAAATCTCTTCTTTCGTCAACAAATTTTATTTGTACAGAATTTGTTAAACCTGGAAGAGTATTGTGTGTAATGTTTGAAGAAAAAGCATTTCTTGGTACTCTAACTTTTGCGTCACCTATCTCACTAGATTTTCTATGACAACCATTAGCTTTACAAGTGTTGTTGTCATATGACTTGGTGTAAGTGTAGTCAAAATCTACTCCATATTTTTTACCTTCAGGCTTCCAATCAAGACCTAACTCTATTCCTTTGCTGGTATTAACTCCATGAGTCTTATTTTGTTTAAAGTTATTTCTACTATCGCTAGTAAGGCCATTTTTTTGTTCTAAATAAAAATAAGTGATATTCGTATTTAAATCTAATCTATCTAAATAAGTTTCATACCCAAC
>Ga0209711_10001807_pt1 | contig 20257 bp, 11 predicted proteins | sample ArcticOcean_MG_C_7_FD_187441 | JGI IMG/M metagenome (GOLD analysis project Ga0209711, IMG submission 187441) | Marine microbial communities from western Arctic Ocean - ArcticOcean_MG_CB11_88 (SPAdes) (version 2) | ecosystem: Environmental > Aquatic > Marine > Oceanic | place: Arctic Ocean...
CTCCTTATACTGCTGCTACTACCGCTGCGCTTGCCGCGACTGGAATCAAGATATTTGTATACGGTTCTGAATTTAACAAAGGATCTCAAACAACTAACTGGGACGGAGCTGCTGGAGCAATCACAGGAACTACTAACGTTAGTATTGACCCTACGTTTACTCAATTCAGCAATTCACCAATTATTATTCGTAGCAACTACTCTATCAATGGATCTGACATGGCTCAAATCGGTTGGGTTGAAGTTGCAACTGAAGACGGAACTTCTGGATACTTATGGTATTTAAAAGCAGAATCTGAAACTCGTTTACGTTTTGAAGACTACTTAGAAATGAGTGTAGTTGAAGGAGAACTTGCTGCTGCAGGATCTGGAGCTTTAGCTGGAGGATTTAAAGGTACGCAAGGTTTATTTGCTGCTGTAGAAGCTAGAGGTAACGTTGAAACAGCGTTTAGTGGAGCTAACTTAACTGACTTTGATAATATCTTGAAAAATTTAGATACTCAAGGAGCAATTGAAGAGAACATGCTTTTCTTAGATCGTACGACTTCATTAGAAATTGATGATATGCTAGCTGGTGTTTCCGCAGGAGCTAACGGAGGTACTGCTTTTGGATTATTTGAAAACTCTGAAGAAATGGCATTAAACCTAGGGTTTAGCGGTTTCCGTAGAGGATCTTACGATTTCTATAAAACAGACTGGAAATATCTAAATGATGCGTCAACTCGTGGAGCAACAACTGGAATCTCTTCTATTGAAGGAGTATTAGTACCAGCTGGAACTTCTACTGTTTACGATCAAATTTTAGGAACTAATATCCGTCGACCGTTCTTACACGTGCGATACAGAGCTTCTCAAACAGAAGATCGTCGTATGAAGTCTTGGTTAACTGGATCTGCTGGTGGTGCTTTCACTTCTAGTTTAGATGCAATGGATGTTAACTTTTTATCTGAAAGATGTTTAGTAGTTCAAGCTGCTAACAACTTTGTATTGTTCAAAGGAGCATAAACAAATTGGTAGACTTACCCTCGTTGAATCTACGGGGGTAATTCTTACCTTTATCAAACTATTAAATTTTATTATATTATGGCTAAAAAAGAAGTAATTCAAGATGTATCTTGGGAAGTTAAAGATAGAACATATCTACTAACCGGGAACAATAAACCGTTGACATTAAAAATTCCATCAAGACACAACACGAGACATGCTCTGTTGCATTACGATGAAAGTAATAATACGCAGCGTGAAATAAGATATGCAACTAATCAAAACTCACCCTTCAAAGAAGAGCAAGGTGGAGAAGCAACATTAGGGCATATTGTTTTTAAAGAAGGAAGCTTGTTTGTTCCAAAAAAGAACCAAGTTCTTCAAAAAATATTATCGTTATATCACCCACTAAAAGGAGTTATATACTCTGAATTAGACGTAGTGGAAGAAGCTAAAGATGAACTTTTAGATTTAGAATTAGAAATCGAAGCATTAAACCTAGCTCAGAACATTGATGTAGATCAAGCTGAAGCTATAATGAGAGTTGAGATTGGATCTAAAGTGTCTGACATGAGTTCTAAGGAGCTTAAAAGAGATTTATTGTTATTCGCTAAGCATAACCCTAAACTCTTTATTACACTAGCTAATGATGATAACGTACAATTAAGAAATTTTGCAATTAGAGCAACTGAAGCTAAGATAATTAAACTAGCTGATGACCAAAGAACATTTACTTGGGCTTCTAACGGCAGAAAACTAATGACAGTGCCTTTTGACGAAAACCCATACTCAGCTATGGCATCTTTCTTCAAGACAGACGAAGGCATTCAAGTCTTTCAGTCTATAGAGAAAAAGTTCTCTTAACATGTAATACTATAAGGGAGGCTAACGCCTCCTTTATTTTAATAATAATAACAAATGGCTATAAACGTAAATACAGTATATCAAACTGTTTTAATGATACTGAATAAAGAGCAGCGTGGTTATATGACACCGACTGAGTTTAATACAGTAGCAACTCAAGTACAGTTAGAAATATTTGAAAAATACTTCGATGATCTTAATCAGCAACTACGTATCCCTCAAGCGGATACGGATTACGCAGATAGACAAGAAAACATTGATGAAAAGTTAGCTATTTTTAAAACGCTTGGAGACGCAACTTTAGTGCCCAACACTAATTATTTTTCTCTTCCAACAGCAGACTCTTATGGTTCAGATGTTGTTTTTTACAGGTTAGGCAACGTGCTTTATAACGAAGAAAAAGTTGTTCAAAGACTTGATAGACGTGAGTTTTATTATGCTAATCAATCTAAATTAACAAAACCAAGCACTATAAATCCAGCTTATCTTTACGAGAATCAAAAGCTTTTTATAAAACCAACAACTATAACAGATAAAATAAAAGTAGACTACATAAGAAAACCTAACAATGTTGTTTGGGGTTTTGCTACTGGATCCTTAGGTCAATACGAGCATCAAGGTTCTCTTTCTACTAATTTTGAATTGCATGTATCAGAGCAAGCTGAGGTTATATTAAAAATATTATTATACTCTGGTATTATAATAAGAGATCCTAATGTAGTGCAAACGGCTGCTGCTTTAGTGCAAGCTGATGAAACTAATAAAAAAAGTTAAACAATGGCTACACCTAATAATGGTTTAATAACAGAAACTAATGCGCAATACTACTCTGGTTCCCAAACCTTTGAAGCGCCTATAGTTAGTACTAAACTAACAACTACTTTCGATACAGACTTAACGTTTGGTAATTATGATCCTAATACGGACACTTATAATTTAAATAACTTTAGATTATACGTAAGCCCTAACGGATTAGCTAATCAATATCAAGAATACATAAATGCATACACCGTTGAAGATAATGTTATAACTTTAGCAGCTATACCACCTATTGGAACTGAATCTTTTGTAGTTCAGTTGTTAAGTCAATTTGGAGGTCAGTACGGAGATAGAGATGCATTTGGAACTACCGTGGAAGATAACTACGGCGGATATGCTTACACGTCATTAGAAGACGTTATAACTAATTTCATGATAGGTTACGTTGGAGCTGGAAAGTTAATACCTAGCGCTAAAACAACAGACGTAATGTTTTTTGCTAAAAGAGGATTACAAGAATTTAGCTATGACACTTTAAAAAGCATAAGATCTCAAGAGTTAAATATACCAGCCAACTTAAGTGTGCCTATCCCTCAAGATTACGTTAATTATGTTAACATGTCTTGGATTGATTCTCAAGGTGTTAAACACATAATATACCCAACTACTCTTACTAGCAACCCATATAACGTACCAGCTCAAGACAACGAAGGTATAGCGATGCAAGGTAATGACGATCAAAATTTAGAGTTTTCTTCTTTGACAGAGACTAGATGGAATTCAAACAACTTAGAAGAAGCTAACAAAGCTCAAAGTAATGAAACAGGTTTACTGTTGTCAGAAGGCTTAGGTTATGGCAGTATGGACGGTAACAACTATATAGGTCAAAGATATGGTTTACAACCAGAAACAGCTCAAGTTAACGGTTGGTTTACTATAAATGAAAGAAGTGGCAAGATGTCTTTTTCTAGCGATTTAGCAGATAAACTAATAATATTAGAATATATATCAGATGGATTAGGTTATGATGCTGATATGAAGATACCTAAGCTAGCAGAGGAAGCTTTATATGCTCACATTAGTCACGCAATACTATCTACCAGAATTAATCAACCTGAGTATGTTGTACAGAGATTAAAACGAGAAAGAAGCGCTAAGCTTAGAAATGCTAAGATTAGATTATCAAATATAAAATTAAATGAGTTTGTTCAGATTGCTAGAGGTAAATCTAAATGGATTAAATACTAAATTGAATGGCTGAAGTTAAAAATGCTTTTATAAAATCTAAGATGAATAAAGATCTTGATAGTAGATTACTACCTTCAGGTGAATATAGAGATGGGTTTAATATACAAGTTAGTAAATCAGAAGGCGAAGACGTAGGTGCTTTAGAGAATGCTTTAGGTAATTCAAAAGCCCTAATAAACACTAGTGGCGATAACCCTGTACCTGTTGACTTTAGTGTTTTAGCTGGGCACACCACTGGAACTTTAAAGTCTATAGGTTTCTATAGTGACGTAGTGTCTAGCACTATATTTGTTTTTTTAACAAATTACACAGATCCAACATTTCCAGGAAGTTTAACGTATTCTTCCACCTCGTTAAATTATATATATTCTTACAATACTTTAACTACAGAAGCGCATCAGTTAGCTAGCGGAGCTTATTTGAATTTTTCAAAAACTAATCCAATTAACGGTGTAAACACTTTAGAAAACTTATTGTTTTGGACTGATAACAGAAATCAACCAAGAAAAATAAACGTATCTACTGCTTCTGATTCATCTTACTACAATTCAGAAGATTTAATATCTATAGCAAAATATAATCCTTATGAGGTTATAGAATTGTATTATCAAGATACAAATGAATTCGTTCCAAACTCTACGTCCGTTGCTAATCCAAATCTTAATCAATGGGTATGCGCATCGCAAGATGTTACCTCTTTAAAATTACCAGATGGAACAACAGACAATATGTACTATGATGCAAAATGGCCTGGAGATCCTGATTACTTAAAAAACAAGTTTGTGTCGTTTAGTTATAGATTTAAATTTTCTGATGGAGAATATTCTATACTCGCACCTTTTACTCAAGAAGCTTTCATACCTCAACAGGATGGTTATTTTTTAGATGGTGACGAAGATTCAGCTTATAGAAGTTCTATTGTAGAATTTATGCGTAATAAAGCTACTAACGTAAAACTTCACATTCCTCTACCAACGCAAGGACAAAATATACAATCAACTCATGGTATTGCTCAAATAGAGATTGTATGGAAAGAGTCTGATTCGTTAAATGTAAAAGTTTTAGATTCTGTACCTGCTAGCAGTCTTGTTAGCTCGTCAGAAGATTTTTACGTTTATGATTATCAATCTAGAAAACCTTACAAAACTTTACCTGAATCAGATATAATAAGAGTTTATGATAAAGTGCCAGTTAGAGCGCTCACTCAAGAAGTGATCAGCAATAGAGTTGTTTATGGTAATTTTCAAGACAAGCATACTCCGCCTGCTACTATTAATTATGACGTTGCTGTTACTGAAAAATCTACGTTTGACGTTTCTAGCGCTAATGCCTCTCTTTACACTACAAGTGAAATAGAGTATCCAGAACACACTTTAAAGCAGAATAGAAATTATCAAATAGGTATAGTTTTATCTGATAGATACGGACGTCAATCCACTACTATACTCTCTCCAATAGACACTCAAATAAAAACAATAACAACTGGAGGAAACGATTTAACCTTTAAAGGGTCAACTTATTATCACCCTTATAAAGGCGAACCAGTTGCTCCAAGTACAAATGATATACATTCTTGGCCTGGAGATTCTTTAAAAATATTGATAAATGCGGGTATCAATAGCACACCTAATATAACGACAGGTACGCCAGGTCTTTATAATGGTGATCCAACTAGTTCGGAATACAATCCTTTAGGTTGGTATTCTTATAAGGTAGTTGTAAAGCAAACAGAAACTGATTATTACAACGTTTACTTACCTGGTATATTAAATGACTATCCAGATTACACATCAAATCAAAGGTCTAGTATGCCTGACCCAGAAAACACTATTGCTCATATTTCTCTTATAAGTGACAACATAAACAAAGTTCCTAGAGATTTGACAGAAGTAGGACCTGAGCAGCTTCAGTATAGAAGTGACGTTAAGCTTTTTGGTAGAGTGACACCTAATTTTATCTCGAATACAGCTCCTACTTATAATGAGCCTTATTACCCTAAAGACAATACAATGACAGTGGTCGCTATATCCGAGCAAGACAATATGTTTGCGGACGCTAGTAGACTGCCTCCTTATGGAACTATATATCAAACAGACTCTGATCCCTACATAGCTAGAATATCTCAAAACAACGTTTCGGTTGCAGCGTCTACGCCGCTTCCAGGACCTATAGGTTCATCTCAAGTTAATAGCATAACGGGATACACTAAAGATAATATTCTATTAGGTGTATTTGAAACTGCTCCTTTTGAGTCGTTGTTAGATATATTTTATGAAACATCTACATCTGGATTGGTTAGCGATTTTAATCTGTTAGCTGGTAACGACAACGGTACTTTAGCTGGTTGGAATACTGACGGTGTAGATGGTTTTGATTTCACACAAACAGAAGCTACAGAGGCTGACGCAATTGTAGTTGAAAACTTTACAGCAACTCTACCTATTGGTTTAGGTGATCCGCCGCGTATACAAAACGCAGAGATAAGTCTTTTAAATGTATCTGATGGCAATGGAACTACAATAACTAGTGACTGGAATTTGGTTAATGGTGCTGATGTTAATGGAGATAGAACTTATAGTTTAAAAGCTACTAATCCTAGATACTTCGAAACAAGTATTTTAAAAAATACGTTTATATTTACTTTTAGCGTTATAAATAAAACAGATCCAAACAATATTGTTGACTATGGACCTGTTGACGTCCCTGCGGTAACCTTAGGCAATGTTAATCCTACAATAACCAATGCAGCTGGATTCCCTTCTATACCAGGAAACAGAACAAATCCGAGCATTCCAATATATACATTTCAAGGTACAAATGGTACTGTTGTTGCTGATAAATTATCAGCTAACTTAACTTGGTCACTAACAGAGCAAACACCTACTACGCCTGAAATAGAAATAAACCCTTCTGATGGTCAAGTTACTGCGCCTTTAGATGTAAGTGGAAATTATAGCTTTAGAGTTACTGTAATTGATTCAGGTGGAGCTACTAATACTGCTGTTATTGGTGCTGTAGCTGGAAAGCAACCTATGAATCCTGGTTTTGGTAAATATAATAGCTCCAACAGCAATCAACCTGATATTTCTAAAGGAATACAATCTACTGGTTTTTTCTGGTGTGATGATTATTCAACAGCTTTAGCTGATCCATATCCAAACAACTTCAACAGCTTAACTCCTAGCGGAAGAACATCTGGAATACCAGCCTTATCATTACCTCAATCTGGTTTTAATAACACCTCCGCTAACTTGCAATCTTCTGGCAACGTAGACATAACAACGCAAGATAGTGATAGCAATAATTACCGCATGGTTAACAGCAACTACAAAACTAGTTCTAGAGACAATAGTGTTGGTAATGGAAATAACTCCTTAACAGAAGGAACAGCTTTTTTAAAGGTGGATTTTAAATTTAAACAATGGCCTTATACCGCTTACACTGGCTCTACTGCTACCGTTAAACCTAATTACAATACCGTTTCTTGGACTGCGTATCTTCAAACAAGACCATCAGGAGGTTCTTGGCAAAGCGTTTTAGACGTTGAAGGCGATCAAATACGTTTTGGTTCTGAACAAATAAATATTAATAATGCTAGTTTAGGTGGTACAGCAAATGACTTTGCTGAAACAGGTGTATTAAAAAACCCTACAAGTTATCAGATAACATCAGGCGCAGACGCGAATAGAGTAGCTCAAGATTCAGTAGGTGCTTCAACTTGGTTTCCAGTAAATCAAAATTCACTTCCAGTTTCATCTACTGTTTCAAAGGTTTTTGTTTTTGGAAAAGATCAAAGTTATGGACAAACTGCAGATCAATATGGAGACTATAGACTATTAATTCTGTATCCAGTAGATGGAGGGGTAAATCCAGATGGAGAGCCTACGAGCAAAGTGATACCAAAACCATTAGGTAATCAAGCAAGTTGGAACGATATTAACCCGTATAAAACAGGTGGAGCAAGTTATGCAAGTTCTAGAATTACAGCTGACATATCTTACGGTGATTTTTACTATCCTGCCTTTGCAGAGTCTTCTACCGAAGTATATGCTTATAGAGTGTCGCTTACAGGTCGAGCTACTAGAACTGAAGCTGAAGATTTAGTTGATAATAATCCTACAACTTTTCAAACGGTATATGCTAGAGAGTGGTCTTTAAAGTACGTTACTCAGTTTTTTGGAGAGCAATCTTTAACTCAAAAATGGAATCCAGGTGCTAGACAAGGAGATTACTATATATATGAATCAGTACAAGAAACTAATGGCATTAACAGCAAGTATGGTACAGAAAATTCATCATTTAGCTCTATTGAGGTAAACGAAAATGATATGGCTACTTCTGATAATTCCGAAAGAAGATATACAGCTCAATTTGATACTGATGGAAAAAAACTAAAACAATCAGCATTACCACTGCATGGTGGCGCTTATGAAGCGTACGTACCTAGTGATAATAGTGGAGGTGGTAGTGGAGGTGGTCCTTCTGGACCTGTATAATCTACTGGAGATTTTTTAAATAATAAGTGATAATATAATATGGGAGTAATAGAAGTTAAATATTTCAACAGTTTTATACTGAGAAAAACGCTAAGCGATTCAGCGCCTGACAGTGCACCTATGTGGAACGGCTCTAGAGGAGACAACACTTATGGTAACACCGCTATAATACCTACTCCAGCAGTGTCAAGTGTTTTTAATTGGGCTGTGGAAGAAGCTAGAATAACTGGTGGTTATAACAATACATCTGTACAACCAGGTGTAAAAGCTTACTTGGTAGAAGATAATCCTAAAGCGTCTTTGAGAGTTAACTCAATGATATATTCTGGTATATTCAACTCTAGAACAGGTATAAACGATACAAATGTATTTTCTATTGGTGAGGATATAGTTAAAAGTGTTGATCCGGCTAATGGATCAATACAAAGGCTTTATGCGGAGAATACAAATTTAACTATTTTTCAAGAATCTAAAGTAAGTAGAGCTCTAATAGATAAAGATGCTATATATTCAGCTGAAGGCGGTGGAACAGTCACTTCGGCTAATGTAGTTATAGGCGCAGTACAACCTTACTCTGGCAATTACGGCATAAGTAAGAACCCTGAAAGTTTTGCTGTTTATGGAAATAGAAAATACTTTACAGACAAAGATAGAAACGCTGTTTTAAGACTATCTAATGATGGTCTAACAGAAATATCTAATTATGGTATGTTTGATTATTTTAGAGACAAACTAAGCGCTCTAGATAATTCAATTGATGAGAAAGGTAAAGCTATAGGTGCTTGGGATATACACAGCAAACAGTATGTGTTATCTTTACAACCTTTTTATGGTACATATTCAACATCTACTTTTGATGATAACGTAAATGGATTTACTAGTTTCTTTGGTTACAAACCAGACAACGGTGGTAGCATTAAAAACCAGTATTACACTGTTAAAGACGGTGTTTTATGGTTACATTACGCTTCAGACGCTAAGCGATCTAACTTTTACGGAACTCAACAAAATTCTAGTATAGAGTTTGTGTTTAATCCAAAAGCTAGCATGTCTAAAGTATTTAAAACAGTGAACTACGAGGGTGGTAATGGCTGGCAGGTTGATAGTTTTAAATCTGGAATCACAGGTGTAGCAAGTGTAGGTACTCCTATAAATGCCGATAATGATGTTTATAACATTGGAACAAAAGATACTACTGCTTTAATATACAGTTATAACCAAGGATCTTATGACAATTATGGAAATCAATATCCAGCGCTGTTAACACCTCCTATAAATCATGCTGGTTTTACTCGTAAAGAAAATAAATACATGGCTAATCTAATAAACAATAGTCCAGCCGCAGCTGGCGAGGTTATGTTTGGAGCAGACATGACAGGTATAAAAGGTTATTTTGCCACTGTTAAGCTTTCAACAGACGCAGTAACAGACTTAGGTGGAATGAAGGAATTATATGCAGTATCTTCAAACTATGTAGAGTCGTCATATTAAATTAAATTAAATGGAATTAACTACTGATAAAAATGCAGAAATAGCTAATAAACTTAATTTTAGACAAAGTCTATCTAAAATAGAAGATGCAATGCATGAACATCCAACCGCAATAACAGGAGATGATTTTGAAGCTAAGAACCCAACAAAGAGTACTTTTGTAGGTGGTTGCTATGTAAGAGAGATATTTATGCCAGCAGGGCAAATAATTACCACTAAGATACATAAAAAAGATCATCCGTTCTTTGTATTAAGCGGAAAAATAATAGTAATTTCTGAAGAAGGCAAGAAAGAAATAAAAGGTCCTTACAGTGGGATAACTGTAGCTGGAACTAAAAGATTAATAAACGTCATAGAGGACTGTGTTTTTATAACGGTTCATGCTACAGACAAATTAACAATAGAAGAAGTAACAAAAGAAGTAATAGCTGAGGATTTTAGCGATCCGTTAGTTGCTTTGAAATAAAATAATAAAGTTTCTTATGATACAAGAATTAATACATTTAGCCGAACCAGTTGTTCAAGAAGCTTCTTTTGGCGTGATAGCTATAGTTTCTGGAGCTGTAGCCATAGCTGGAAGCGTTGTTGGAGCTGTTTCAGCTGGAAAATCAGAAAGACGAGCACGTTCAAATAAAAATAGATTAACTGGAGAGCTTGAAGAGCTAGAAAAAGATCGTCAAGATATTATAAATCCATACGAAGGAGTAACAGATTTGTCTAGCATGGTATCTGATTTAAGCAGTATTGCTTCGAATCCTTATCAAAACTTAGCTGTATCTACAGCAGCTGCTGAAATGCAGATAGAAGAAGCTGATATAGCTTTAGCTAACACTTTGGATACTCTTAGAGCTACTGGAGCTAGTGCAGGTGGAGCTACCGCTCTGGCTAGAATGGCATTGGAAAGTAAAAAAGGCGTATCAGCTAGTATACAAGAGCAAGAGGCTCAAAATCAACAAATGAGAGCTAGAGGCGAAGAAAGACTTCAAAATGTTGAGCTAGACGAAGCTAAAAGAGTACAAACCACTAAGATGAATGCAGCCGAAAGACTTGAAGATAAAAAAGTATCTGGCGAAATATACGAGTTTGAAACAACAGAAAAAAGACAAAAAGAACAACTAAATAGAAAACAGTCTCAAATAACGGGAGCAGCAATGCAAGAAGGTGCCGCTAGCGAAGCTAAAGGAGCTGCTATAGCTGGTGGAGTTACAGCTGTTGGCAATATAGCTGGATCTTATTTCGGTGCAAAAGGTTAATCAAAATATGGAAGCAAAACAAAATACTTTTACATCTGTAAATAAAGAAGCTAATAAGATATGGACAGGCGCTATAGGCGATTTAGGTTTAGATACCGTTAAGTCTATAAATAAAAACAAAGCCTCTATGTCTGCTTCTCAAAAAGAAGCCGCTACAGTGCAACGTGACATATCTGCAAAGCTTTTCGACAATCAAGAAGAAGCTTTGAATAGTATGAAAAAAGGTGGCATTAGAAATCCATCTTTAGCTAAATTAGGTAATGACTTAATATGGGGAATATACTATGCTGATGCAGCTGTTGTTCAAGCTAAAACTAGACAAGAAAGAAATGACGCTAGTATAGCTTTGTCTAAATTAAATAAATCACTTCAAGAGCTTTATAAGATAATAGAGATAGGTAAAGATACTGATGCTATTTTCATGCAAGAGTACTTTGGATTAGAAGGGTCTAAAAATCCAGGTCAACCAGGTGGTATGGCTTTAGTTGGTAGAGATACTCCGCTATGGTGTAAGACAATGTCAATAAGAAGTGGTTTAGCTGGTGATGGTGCTAGTGAAGAATATATCGTTGGCGACAACAGTGAAATAAGATTAAGATACACTGGATCTATTTTAAATGGAGATGTAGTAGATAAACCAGCTTTAACGTGGTTAGCTTATGATCCTGGCGTTATATTAGATTTAAAAAGTGAAAACATAAAAATGCTTCAAGCTCCAAGCGCTTTAAACGCTGAAGGAGAACAAGTTGGCATTATAGATAATAGCTTGCAATACAACGATACCTACTTATTGTTAGATCAAAAGTACATGGAAGTATCTAAAGACGGTAAAACTCAAACAGAGTTTATACCTGCTAACATGGCTAAGATAGTATATGATACAAAATCCAGATCTGCAGCTAGAGCAAATGCGTTGCTTAGTGATTATCAAGAAGCTAATAGAGTTTGGAGAAATAACTTTAACATGGAAGAAGATCTTATATTTGCTGTAGCGGCTAACGGTAAAAACGTAGACGCAGGACAGCAAGCTGAGTTTCAGGAGCTTATGTTTGGCAGTTTAAAACCATTGTTACCTACGGTAGCAGTTGGTGCGACTACAGAAGTAGTTAAAGAGGTAAAGCCCGAGGCAACAGAAGTAGTAGAAGAAGAATTAACAGTAGATCAATTTAACTAGTATGTATATATTCAACGGTAAAAAACTAACTGAAGATCAAGCGAAGAAATTTGCTGAAGAAACGGGTAGAGATCTTCAAACTTTTTTAGAAGCTAATCCAGATATACAAGAAGATCCAGACTTTGGACCTCAGGACGAGCTGGGAAAGCCGGAAGTTGCTGTGGAGGAGGTTGCACCTGCAGTAACAAAAGATACGGCATTGCAATCGGAAGATGGTTCTTTGGAGCCAGCGAGAACTAGTGTTAGAAAAAAGACTAGAAAGTCTGATATTAAAAAAAATATAGATAAAGAACTAGAAGAATCTATCGATATTTTTGAAGAAAATTTAATTGATTTAAATCCAAGTAATCTATCTCAGAAAGACTTAATGTCTGTCCAGAACACTGCTATAGATTATTTAGTTTCTACATCTGAAGATCCTAATAATTATAGTTATACTGAAGAAGATGTTAATGCCGTGACAAAAACTATACTAGATAAAGCTTCTGGTGTAAGAAGTAGAAGGCAACAGTTGAAAGATCAAGTAGCTGGTACAACACCTAGTGAAAGCTTAAGCGCTGCATGGGAAAACCTTAAATTAGATTTTGAAAGATCTGGTGAATTTTGGACTGGAGATTCTAAAGCTTTAGACTTAGCTTCTGCAGCTATATATAATGGTGTCTTTGGAAAAGAAAACGTTGATGCTTATTTAGACAAGCTAGAAGGTCTTCCTGATGGACTTGTTAAAGAGTTTTTAACCACGGGATTAGGAACTGATGAGTTGTTAGAAAGTATACCTAAATTTCAAGAGCAACAGCAAAGAAAATTACAAACTTTACCTATAATAGAAAGTTTTAAGCAAGGAGAGATTATAAAGGGCGGAACCGCTATATTAAGCGGTATAATTAGCGGAGTGGGTTCTGTTGGTTATGGTGCTCTTACTGGAGGAGCTGGTTTTACTATGGATTACGTAGCTGAAAACTACATTGAATTCAACGAAGGTCTTGCTGAAAGAAAAAATAAAAGCATAGAGCAATTAATATTAGATGGGGAAGATAATGTTAGAGTGCCAGTAGGTATAGCTGCCGTACAGTCTTTAGCAGAGAACATTGGTATAGGTAAAATAACTAAAGCTACAAAAGGAATACCAAAAAAACCTATACCTAGTAAATTCTTTGATTCACCTTATGCTATAAAAACAGCTGACATTTTAGGCACTGGAACCACTGAATTTACTACTGAAATAGTTCAAGGAAGTTTAGGTAAATATAATGAAGCGTTAGGACAGACGGGTGAAATTGATAAGGCTTTTGAGGCTTTTACAGATCATATGACCTCTCAACAAGGTCTTGAAGAAGGTATACAGGGTTTTGCTACTGGAGCCGGAATAAAAGGAGGTTCTTACTCTTTAAAAGCTGTAAATAATCTTAGATCGCCAGATGAAAGCGAAGCTATACAAGCTGATATAATTGAATTAGGTGATTTAAATAAACAAGCAGAAAACACTAAAAGCACTGTAGTAAAAGAAGGTGTAGAAGCTAAAATAAAAGAAGTAAAAAGTAGACTAGATTCTAGAATAACAAAAGGAAATTCTTTGTTCTCAAAATTAACTCCAACTGAAATAGACGAGGTTAATAACATGGGAGATTTAAGCAGTTTACAGCTTAATAGAGTTAAAGAGTTAAATGTAGAATTAGATAAAGGTAAAATAAATAGACAAGAGTATTTAGTTGCTTTAGAAGGTTTTAAAAGCACTTTTATTGATGCTAAAAATAGGATAAAAGGCATATCTGTTGAGGTTGAGAAAAGAGAACAAGTTTCTGAAACTAAATTAGCCGAAGATATTGATGTTGAGGTTTCTGCTGATAATCTATTAAAATCTTCAATAAACGAAGAAAACACAGCTATAGTTTTAGATCCAGAATCTACACCCGCTCAAATAGATAAAGCAAAAACAACTTTAGTTGAGAATAATCAAGGTATAATAAACAATGTTATAAACAAGAGTTTTAAGCGGGGTCTTGACACTGATTTAACTAGAGAAGAATTTGCTGCTGATATATCTTTAGAAGTTCAAAAACTAATAAACACGTATGGCAAGAACAAAAAGACTGGTAAGACAGCTCCTTTTGGTGTCTATTTGAGAGATAATTTGCCTTTGAGAGTTCCAGCTATATTTGATAAGCAGCTTCAAACAGTTGATGGAGATATAGTTGGAAAGGTAGACGTAAGTAAGGCTGATCAAGAAACTACTGAAGACGCTGAAATTGAAACAACTGAAACTGAATTAGCGCCAGAAAGAGCATTTTTAAGCGAAGAAGTGGTTCTTCCTGAAAATGTAAATAGTGAGATCAATAAAGTAGTTACTGATTTATTTTCAAAAGGTAAAATACCTGAAATAGGAACAAAAGAGTTTACTAAATACGTAGAAGGCACTTACAAAAACGAGTTAAAACCTATAATGGCTAAATTTATAGGTAAAAATACTGATGCTTCTTTAGAAATATTTTTAAGAGAAAACTTTAAAGAAATTTACGATGGTATACCTCAAAGTATCATAAACAAAAGATTCCCTGCATTTAAAGAAGCTGTTTTAGATAAAGAAGGTAAACAAGTTAGAGAAAAAACGGCTCAAGGTAATGCTGTTTTTAAAAAGAAAGACATAACTCCAGCTGAATTTATTAAAAACTTTTTAGGTAGAGACGTAGGTAAATCAACTCAAGGAACAAGAAAAGATGCTTTAGCCGAGACTATGGCTATTATATACGCAAACGAAGCTAGTTTAGGCATTTTAGAAGATGCAGAAGTACAGAAAGCTTTTAAAAAAATACAAGATTTAAAACCTAAAGACGCTGTACAATCTATAGATAATTTAATTAAGTATGTAGATTCTAATTATGGCAGAAAATCTGGAAAACTTTTTGCTGGGCCATTAGGTGTTGCTGCTGATTTATTTATAACCGCTTTAAAAGCTATAAAAGCAGCTATTAAGGCAGGTAAAAGCGTTTTAAACGCTGTAAAAGAAGGTTTATCGCCTGTTAAAAACACAATAGCTAAAGAAATAGGAGAAAAAGATGCGGAGAAATTAATATCTAATATAGAACAAAAACTTAAAACAGCTTTAAATAGCGGTAAAAAGGGTGATATATCTAAAGTTATAGATGACTTTATGTCTGAATATTCTAAATACATTCCAAAAGAAAAACAACCTACTTCAAAACCAAAAACTAACGTTGTTGATTACGAAAAAATAGCTGAGTTAAAACTAAATATAGACGCTAGTGGTAATCCATTATTTAGAGCTTCTAACGTAAAATTAGTTAGAAAAGAAATAATGAAATTTTTTGGTGTTGATTATGTTAACAAAAAAGACACTGGAAAAGCTTACTCTACTAGAGACCGAAATGCTAAGCTTCCTGAAGATATAGCTAAAACACAAGGAGAAACTTTTATTGAAGGATCTACAAGGGTTGTTGGGGATTTTTTAGATCAAAATCCAAAATGGAGAAACGCTTTAAGAGCATCCACAACAGCTGGAGTTGAAAGAGGTCTTTTCACAACTACTAAAGTATTTGAAGAATTATTTCCAATTAAAAAAGGAGTTAAACAAGAAGGAATTAGATATGCTTATACTGGAAAAGGTAAATTATTGTCTAAAAAGTTTGCTGATTCAATAGACGGAAAAGATTTTGTAGAAAATCAGTATAAGCAAATTGACAATTTAATTGATTTCTTTTTAGATGTTGAAAGTTATTTAAAGAAAAACACTAAAGATGCTTGGGTTTTTGACGCTATAGTTAAAGATGCTCAAGATAATCAAAACTCTATATTCAGATCTTCTGCACCTATACTTTTTCTAGCAACTGACAGTAAAGGTAAACTATTGTTTAATGTACCGTTAAGACAAGAGCACTCTATGCCTCAAAATAACGTGTCTACAATGTTACTAGACATGGCTATAAACGGTAGAGTTAAACAGGATTCTAAAGCTATTAAAGCTACTTATATGCAAGGTGGTTTAACTATGGCTGACGATGGTTTATTAGATGTAGATTATAAATTTACAATGCCTAAAGTTTACTGGGAAGAAGTGTTTCCAAGAATATTAAGTGGCGATTTAAAGTTACCTAACGGATTGGCTGCTGTGATCAGAATGACAGAGTCTGGAGTTGATTTAGATAATTTAAAATACTTAGTTACGGGTAAGTCTATTTCAGAATTTTTCTTTGATACTAAAGGAGTTCCTGTAGAAATGCAGAAAGAATTAATATCGGATTATTTTACAGGTAAAAAAGATTTAAAATTAATAAAAGATATAGCTGCTAAAAGAGTTCTTATAAATCCATCTCAAGCAAACGCTTCTAAGTCTAATAACAATAAATCTGCTTTTAAATTTTCTAAAGCGCCTACCAATAAATTGACTATAGATACAGCGGCTAAAACAGATGAAGCTTTAAATGTAGCTAGAGATCTTGATGCTCCTATCAAAAAAATTAGAGTATTTGATTTTGATGATACATTAGCTCAAACTAAAAGCGATGTGTTATTTACTATGCCTGATGGCACTGAAGGTAAACTAAACGCTGAGCAGTTTGCTAGCGATGGTAGTACTTTACTAAGTGAAGGTGCTGTGTTTGATTTCTCTGAATTTAACAAAGTTACTGAAGGTAAGAAAGGTCCACTATTTAAAGTAGCTCAAACTATAGCTGCTAAAAGAGGCACAGAAGATGTATTTGTTTTAACAGCAAGAGCGCCTGAGTCTCAATTAGCTATATATGAATTTCTTAAAAGTCAAGGACTTAATATACCTTTAAAAAATATAACTGGCTTAGGTAATAGTACTGGTGATGCTAAAGCTAGATGGATAGTAGATAAAGCTGCTGATGGTTATAATGACTTTTATTTTGCAGATGACGCTCCTCAAAACGTTAAAGCTGTTAGAGATGCTCTTAGTGTTATTGATGTCAAATCTAAAACACAACAAGCTAAGATTAAGTTCAGCAAATCACTAGATCTTAATAAAGATTTTAATGACATAATAGAAAACAAAACTGGTATTGCATCTGATAAAACTTATGCTAGAGTTAAAGCTGAAGTTGCTGGAGCTAGTAAAGGTAAATTTAATTTCTTTATTCCACCATCAGCTGAAGATTTCGTAGGTTTATTGTATTCTACATTGGGCAAAGGAGATGTTGGAGATGCTCAAATGGCTTGGTATAAATCTCATTTGTTAAATCCATTTGCAAGAGCAATGGAAAACCTAGCTAATGACAGAGCTAACATGATGCAAGACTTTAGAGGACTTAAAAAGTCTTTAAAGATCGTGCCTAAAAACTTACGTAAGAAAATAAAAGATAGTGACTTTACTCAAGAGCAAGCTGTTAGAGCTTATATATGGGATAAACAAGGTATGGAAATACCTGGATTATCTCAAAAAGATCAACAAGCTTTAATAGATTTTGTTAATGAAGATGCTAATCTAACTGTTTTTGCAGATCAATTAATAGCTATAAATAAAGGAGATGCTTATGCTGCTCCTGATGCTGGTTGGGTTGCTGGATCTATTGATACAGACTTTATAAAAGCCTTGAACACGACTAAAAGATCTAAGTATCTTGAAGTGTGGCAGCAAAATGCAGATCAAATATTTTCTGAAACAAACCTTAACAAGCTAGAAGCTGCTTACGGTGCTAACTATAAAGAAGCTATGGTTGATATGCTTAAACGTATGAAGACTGGTAAAAATACTAGCTCTGGATCTGATAGATTAGCTGCTAGATTTACAGACTGGTTAACTAACTCTGTTGGTGCTATTATGTTCTTTAATACTAGATCAGCTGTACTTCAAACTATATCTGCTGTAAACTTTATAAACTTCAGTGATAACAACGTGTTAAAAGCTGGTGCTGCATTTGCTAACCAACCTCAATACTGGAAAGATTTTAAAAAGCTATTTAATTCGCCTTTTTTACTAGATAGACGTAGCGGCTTGAAACTCAATGTAAATGAAGCTGATATTGCTGACATGGCCAAAGGTCCTGGTAACAGCGCTAGAAATGTTATTGCTGGAATACTTAAAGCTGGTTTCTTACCTACACAGTTAGCGGATAGTTTTGCAATTGCATCAGGTGGAGCATCGTTTTATAGAAATAGAATTAAAGCTCTACAGAAAGAAGGTTTAACAGAAGCCGAAGCTGAAGAACAAGCATTTAGAGATTTTAGAGAGATCGCAGAAGAGTCTCAGCAATCAAGTAGACCTGATAAAATTAGTCAACAACAAGCTGGTCCATTAGGACGCGTAGTATTGGCTTTTGCTAACACGCCAGCACAATATGCACGACTAATTAAAAAAGCTGCTAGTGACCTTAAGAACGGCCGAGGAGATGCTAAAACAAACATATCTAAGATCATATACTACGGAGTTGCACAAAACCTATTGTTCTCTGCTTTACAACAAGCTTTATTTGCAATTGCATTTGATGACGACGAAGAAGAGGAAAAGAAAAACGAAAAGTATTTCAATATTGTAAACGGAATGTCCGATAGTATATTACGTGGTATTGGAGTTGGTGGTGCTATAGTTTCTGTAGTTAAGAATACAGCTATAAGATTAGCTAAAGAAGCCGACAAGAAATCACCTAAATATCAAGATGCGGTAGTTAAAGGAGTGTTACAAATATCTCCACCTATATCATCTAAAGTTGGTAAACTGCAGTCGGCAGGTAGATCTTTCTCTTGGAATCAAGAAGAAATGAGAACTAGAGGTTGGTCTATAGATAATCCAGCTTACTTAGCTAGCGCTAATGTTATATCAGCAGCAACAAACGTGCCGCTTGATAGAGCTGTAAAGAAAATAACTAATATAGTTGACGCTGGTAACGAAGACATAGAATACTACAAAAGAGTAGCTCTTGCATTAGGATGGTCAGCATGGGAATTAGGTATTGATAAAAAAGGAGGTAAAATTGCTCCACCTAAAACAAACATGGATAAGCTTTATGATCTTAATAAAAAAGAACAGATAGATTCGTTGCTTAGCTTAGGATTAAGTAAAAAGCAAATTAAGCTTTTAAAACTAGAAGAAGATAGAGTTAAAGCTATATTAGATCCTAAAAGTATTAAAAAAATAAAAGTTTCAAAAAAAGATAGCTTGTTTGGTTTAAACAAAAAAGACCAAGTAAAAGCATTGGAAAAATTAGGGCTTACTAAAAAAGAAATAAGAGCTCTTAGGTTAGAAAGTGATAGAGTAGAAGCAATTATTAACAAACAAAAAAAAGAAGTTAAATGACAGAGAAGGCGAAAAATGATTTAAGACACTACTCCGGTGCTGCCGGTATTTTTATTCTAATTATATTTTTACTTTTATTTCTAAGTTTTAACGAAATCCCTCCAGTCAACAAAGACATTTTCGTGACAGTGACAGGAATGGTGGTCGGTAGTTTATCGGTCGTGATATACACTATAATAGGCCGTAATCCAGATGAAGTTGCTAATTTAACGAAAAAAGTAGAATCACTCGAGACTGCTAACGATCATCTAATTAAACAGAAAGATGAATTAGAAGGTATGGTTATTACGTTACAAGAAAATATGATAGACAAGATTAGTATTCTTGGAGCTAGCTTTATAGATAATTTAATAGAGAAAAAGAAATGAAATTAAAGTATTTCAATGATCAAGACGACTTTAAAGGTAATATGGATAAAATGGATTCTAAGCTACTAGGAATGCTAGATGCATTGAGAGCTGAGTATGGATTCCCTATTGTTTTAACTTCATCTTACAGGTCTCCAGAGCATCCTATAGAAGCCGCTAAAGATAAACCTGGTGAGCATTCTTATGGAGCAGCAGTAGATATAAAATGTATTGGCGGAGAAGCAACTTTAAGATTAGTGAAAGCAGCTTTAAAGGTTGGCTTTTTAAGAATAGGAGTATCAAGAAAGAAAAACTTTGTGCACGTTGGTATAGGTTACCCTGGAGCACCTAAAATGACAATGTGGACTTATTAAA
>Ga0209711_10001810_pt1 | contig 20240 bp, 17 predicted proteins | sample ArcticOcean_MG_C_7_FD_187441 | JGI IMG/M metagenome (GOLD analysis project Ga0209711, IMG submission 187441) | Marine microbial communities from western Arctic Ocean - ArcticOcean_MG_CB11_88 (SPAdes) (version 2) | ecosystem: Environmental > Aquatic > Marine > Oceanic | place: Arctic Ocean...
TAACTCTAAAGAGAACCAGTTTACCTACCGCCTTAAGTTTTTGCGAGTGGGAGAGTTTCTTCCCATCGCCTACGATGCGATCGAGGCCACTCTGAGCTCGGACGCGGCAGGAGGGGCGGCAGGAGGAGCGGCAGGTGGTGCTCGGGCCAATCAGACCCAGAATAACCGGAATACCGGTAGTAACAACAACGCGGGTGGCGCGGGTGGCGCGGGTGGCGCGGGTGGCGGTGGAAGCCGGACTTCGTTGCAAGCCCAGGACATTCCTACTGCTCCCGAAGCTCAGATCGTGGGTGGAAAGACGCTCTTGGTAGCGAACAACATCGAGAACTCCATCATTGTCAATGGACCTCCTCATCACATCCAGATCGTGAAGGACCTCTTGGAAGGACTCGATACCGAGGGTGACCAAGTTGTGATCTCTGCCGTGATCGGAAGCTATGGGCTCGGAGATAACATGAACTTTGGTATCGAATTGGCACAGCTCATTCAAGGAGCAGAGAATGGCGGGGCGGGGAGGTTCTCCTTCGACAGTGGCTCAGGCACTCCAGCGACTTTAGATCCCAGGACTCTTACTGATCTTGCCGGACTTCTGACAGCCACAGGCGCTGGCGGAAATGGAATGTCCTTATACGGCGCATTCGATGATTTCGGAGTTTTTGTGAATGCCCTGGAAGGAACCTCGAACTTTAAATCACTTGACCGTCCGGTCATCACTACCCGGAACAATCGCGTCGCTCGTATTTCTTCAGGTAAACGGATTGCCATTCCTGCAAACACCTTCACAGGTGGGGTGAACAATGGCGGGACGACGACGAATATCGAATACGAAGATGTCGTGCTGGAGCTTGAAATTCAGCCGCTGATCAATGGTCCTGATAAAGTAACTCTCGAGATTTCACTGGTTCGTGACGACATTGGAAACAACCGGACGGTTGGTGAGTTGACCGTTCCCGACATTTCAACCGAAGAGTTGACGACCACCGTGACGGTAGAAAATGGCGCGGCCATTATCCTCGGGGGATTGATCACCGATGATGAGCGTAAGACAGTAACAGGGCTGCCTTTTCTAAGCAGAATCCCCGGTATAGGAAATTTGTTCAAGAGCACGACAAAGAGTGGAGGTCGCAACGAACTCGTGGTGATACTCCGACCACAGATTATCAGTAATACTGACAAGTATGGTGAGTTCCGTGATGGTTATGAAACTGAGAGCCCCTTTACTTTGGAAGCTCGTGAGTCTCTTCCAAACACCGGCCTACTTCCTCCTAAAGGTGCTCTTGAAGAAAGTGAACTCCCTCAGGCTGCTCCTAAAAAGGAGTCGCTCTTCACTGCACCGAGTAAGAGCAAATCAAGGTCCGTTCATCCACCCTCGAAGAGTGGAGCAGGATTCATGAAGTTTCGCCGTCGCCGATAGCATAAATCCTCAGATTCCTTAAGATCCCTCAAAAAGCAGACGAAAGGTCGGCTTTTTTTGCCTTCTCAAGCTGGAAAATCTCTACTTTTGTCCTGTACGCTTGCCAAGGGGTTAGATTCTCGCTTGATTTTGAAAGTCACCCTACGATCAACGCACACATATGTCAGACATTAGAGAAATTACCGAAGCGGAACTTCCCGCAGAGCTCAAAGATCACTGGAAAAGCGCGAAGGCCAGCGTCGAGCGCAAGAACCCCGGCTATGCCGTGAAATTCCTCCAGGCTATCCTCAAGCAAGAGCCGGGATTCTTAAACGCACGGAAGCTTCTTAGGCAAGCCGAAATCAATGAAACCGGGGCCTCTCCTGGTTCCGGAAAAAAAGGTCTCTTTGGGACTTCTGGAGGAGGTGGCGGCACCTTGGCTCGCGCCAGCAAGAAAGATCCCGTCGCTGCTCTCGTGGCGATTGAGAAGGAGCTTGAAAAGGACCCATTCAACGGAGCCATCAATGATGTTCTCCACGACACCTGCCTGAAGGTCAATCTTCTCTCCACTGCAGCCTTCGCTCTCGAGACCGCAAAGAAAGGAAATCCCGAGAACACCAAACTCTCTCATAAGCTAGCCAATTTCTACATCCTGCGGGATATGCATGCCGAAGCTGCGATAGTATACCAAGATATTGTGAGGCAGGATCAGTCCGATGGTGCCGCTATCAAAGGGGAGAAAGACTGCTCAGCGAAAGCCTCGATGCAGAAGAACAATCTCTCAGAGTCGTCCAGTTTTAGAGACATCATCAAGAGTGATGAAGCTGCCGAACTCGAGATGGCTTCCCGCTCCGCTTTGACTAAGGACCAGCTCCTTGAAAAGGTCGGAATCTTGGCGGCCAAGTATCAGGAGGATCCAAACAATCTTAATGTTGTTAAAGATCTCGCCGCGACCTACGAGCAGCTCGAAGATTGGGCCAGTGCGCAACAGTTCTTCGACTGGGCCCACCAGGTCTCTGGCGGGGACGTTGCACTCCGCTCAAAGGCGGAAGCTATGGGTGACAAATCCAAGGCCTTGGGGATTGCCGATCTCGAAGCCCAAGCGGCCGCAGATCCGGACAATGCCGACCTTCAATCCCAGCTTGTCGAAATTAAGGCAGGACGTCTTGATGAGCGCCTTGTCGAGTGTAAGCAGCGTGTCGATCAGAACCCCACCGATCCGAAGCTTCGCTACGAACTCGGTTATGCCTTCTACGATGCTGGAAAGCACAGTGAGGCGATTCCTCACCTGCAGCAGGCCACACGCAACCCGCACATCCGCACCAAGGTTCTCCTTCTCCTCGGTCGGACCTTCTATGCAAAGGGGATGGTTGATCTTGCTATCAAGCAGCTTAGCGATGCCAATGCGGAGCTGATAGCAATGGATTCCACCAAGAAGGAAATCCTCTTCGAATTGGGAGTGATCTACCACGATGCGGACCGCAAGGATGAAGGGCTGGAATGCTTTAAGCAGATTTACGAGATCGACTACGGCTATCGCGATGTCGCGGCACGCGTGGAAGGTTCCTACCAAGGCTAGAGCCTGTTGGAGCAAGTAATTTTAAAAGTGCTTCTCGATTTTCGGGAAGCACTTTTTCTATGCTTGATAGAAGACGAGCTGAGTGTCCGGCAGGTGAGCGGGTTTTAGCGGATCACGCAGCCGCGCTGTCGTTGCCTAATTTTTTGGCGCTTACGGTTATCCTCCCTGTTATGGAGAATGAAAACGAGATGTAATAAGACCACTCCGTAAAACAGAGGAGACAAATGTTTATTTTAAAATTCTCAATTCTAGCGCTTCGCGGAGTTGGAGAGAGCCGGGTGCTTTTGCGAGATGACTGCCTTCTTGCTCGGCCACGGTATAGTCACTAGAACTTGGGGGAATTCTCCCAAGTTCCGCGAATCGATCACATTTTTGAAGAAGCAACTTTTCATGTGTGCACCTGGATCGGAGTCGTTAACTGGTCTCTTCGATCTTTTTGTTTCAAAAGGGATTATCCCTTCAAAGTGGACATGATTTGGTTGTTCCGGTGAGGTCCACCTCCAGTGAATAATTTGGCACAGTATCGGAAACTCCGTGTGCCGTATGGGGTTGGTATGAATGAGGCTGCTGGCCAATAGGACCTCTCTCTAGGAGCTTAGTTGAGGAGGACGACTGGGACGCGGGAGGATGACGCGCTGGGAACGCCGAGGGCGATTGCGCCCGAGCGGAAGTGGCTGCCGTCTGGTTCAGGGGGAGAAAGTTCTTTCGCTTCTAAAGGACTGCAAGTGGTGAGCTTGAGGGAGCGGTTGGGGGCGACTTTGAGGCGGAGTTGGTGGGCGATTCGGCCCATCGTCCAACGGGCGTTGACTTCGACGACGGGTTGCCATTTGACGGAGCCATCGGGGTCGCGGTAAAAGAAGGAGTCGATGCAGAGGGGGCCATGGTAGTCGTCTTCGCTTAGGAGAGCTTCAAGAGCGGGCATGAGGTCTTCTTTTACCGAAGGGAAGACGACTTGATTGAGGAGGCAGGCGAGTTCGGGGATAAGGCCTTGCGATGGTTTGGCACGTGATTCTGAGCTGAGCCATTGGCCATCACGAGAGGTTTCCTGGTGGACGATACCGATGGAGCGGAGGCCGCCTTCGTGCGCCGGGTTGCGTTGGAAGAGGAATGAGATCTCGTGGATTTTCTCGAGCCAAGGTTCGATAAGGAGAGGCTTTTTCGGGAGCTGATCAACGGTTTCTTTTGTGAAGCGGTGGATGCCTCGTCCGGCAGCTCCGTGGAGTTCTTTGGCGACCCAATTCTCGAAGGGATGAAGAGCGATGAAATCGGAGGTTTCGTCTTGGCAGAGCTGCGAGGGGATGGCGACGAGATGTTCGGGAAGGAGATCGCGTAGTTTCAAGGTGGCAGACTTGGAAAGGAGCGGGGAGAGTTGGGCCCAAGGGCGGATGAAGCGGAGTTTACGGTTCTTTTTGACGGCGGCGATTTCGGAGAGTGGGAGGACTTCGGGGAAGGTGAGGCCGAAGCGGGCGAGGCGGTCGCGCTGGGCGTCGTCGGGGAGACGTCGCATGAGGATAATGTCGTCTTGTGAGGGGGCGGAGAGGGCGAAGGCGGGTTCGAGATCGGCCGCAAGTTCATGCAACTTGCGTGGACAGGTCCAGCCGGGTTGGGAGAATTCGATTTCGGCGAAGGGATTAAAGTAGCAAAGATCAGGGGAGCGTCCGCGCGAGGATTGGTAGCGCTTCAGGGAGGCAATAAAATCTTCACTCAATCCGGCTTTGCTGCGGGCTTCTTCGTTAAAGGGAGTGACGCCCTTCGCGCGGATCGGTGAGAGGGGGAAGTGAAGTTGTTTGTGCCAGGCATCCCAATCGGTCTGCGATTTTTCCTTCCAGCGTCGAAGCCACTTGATGCCGAGGCCGACGTGGGCGATCTCATCTTGGTAAACGGTATTGAGGATCTTCGCGCTCTTGGTATCACCGAGATTGTGCAGGACTTTGGAGTAGTAGTGTGCGTAATCGAGATTGGCCTGCTCGAATGTTAGGGAAAGCCGCGAGACGTAATCGAGGGGGCTTTCCATATCAGCGATATGTTTCCAGATCATTGGGCTGACTGGAAGGTCGCCGAATTGGATGCCGCATTCCTGCATGCGCTGGATATACCATCTGGTGTGGTTTTGCTCTTCTTTGAGAGTGTGGAGAATACTCTTTCGAAACGAGTCGGGGGCCTCGGGGAATTTTAAAAGGGCGAGCGCCATGAGCTCGACCGCGAGGAGCTCGTGATTGGCGAAAAAGTGAAGGAGGGTGGCGCGCTGTTCTTCGTTCTCGAGTTGTTCGGCACTGGGGAAGTGGTTTTTATGTTGAGCTTTGTAGGGAATGAGATCGGCTGGGCGACCGGGAAGATCGGGTGCGCGGTAGCTGCCGCGCTGGGGAGGGTCGAGTGTGAGTGATTTGGGCGAGTGCGTGAGTTTCTCCTCAAGAGAGTTGGAGAGGAGGATACGCTCGGCGAATTCGCGGACTGACTGAGGTTCGGTGATGAACGAAGAGAATAGCGGAAGGCCTGAAAGCGCAAGGTGTTAGATCATCGGAGTGAAGCTAGGCAGGCTTCGCTTCCGCATTCCGAAACATATCCATTACTGCGGATGAACCTTCAGGCAGGAATCATCGGGCGTCATGGAAGTGCCGACTTGATCGACGGGATGGGTGAAGAGGTATTTCCAGACGGCAGCGTGGGTGTATTTACCGTTCTTTGTTTTTGGTGAGTATTTGCGGGGGAGGACTCCGGAGTGGGCCTTTCCTCTGTCATTTCCGACGTCGTAGTCGGTGACGAGACGGCGCGTATTTTTGTAGGGAGGATTTGATCTTTCGATGTTCACGATGGGGCCGTAGTTGTTCATACCGAGGAGTTCCCAGGAGCGGCAGTAGTGGTCGACTTCCCAGCCCATATCGAGCACGTGGGAGAATCCGAAGTAGCGATTTTTCGGAGTGGCCGAAGGCAGGGCCTGCCAGGTTTGGTGCTGATCGCGAGGTCCGCAGAAGGCAACGACTCGACTGACTTTGGTGTGCTTTGCGAGGCGGCAGGCGGTGGTGGAACCGTGTGAGCTGCCGGAGAGGATGACGTCATCCCACCGAAGATCGCTTTTGTCCTTATTCAAAAAGTAGCCCCATTTTCCTTGTGGGTTCTCTTGGGTGAGATATTTGACGAATTGGAAGGCGCGCTCCTTGAGGGAGTCGGGCTTGGGGATGGCGACTTCGTCGGAGTGGTCTTCGCCGGTGGCGGCTTCGAGGCGGATGTTTCCCCGGCAGTGCTCGGAGACGGGTCGGCCTTGGCAGCAAATGCCGAACCATTTATTGGCATAGTGGACGCGGATGGTGTGGAGTCCATAGCTATTGAGCTGTCGGGCGAAGTCTCCGTTTTGTCCCATGAGCCAAATGACGAGCTTGCCACGCGGCGCGACGCGGGTATCGACACTGGCATCTTGGAAATCGGCAGGCTTTCCGCTCTTAGTTTCGATGAGGAAATTGATCTTTGGATGGGCCTTAACTCGGGGATCGATCTTGCTGGCTCGGGCTCTCAATTCATAGCGCTGAGGTTTTGGGTCATCGAAGGTGGGCGGGGCCGCGTAGGCGTGGGCGGCGAGAACTAGAACAAGGAGGCGGAACATGGAAGAGAAGGATGAACGTTCAACATCGAACGTTCAACGTTGAAGTCTTGCCTGCCCTTCTTGGTTAGGCTGGGATTTGTGGATTGCGGGGATGACGGGGTTCTCTAGGATAGAAGTATGTTGATCCGTCGATTGTTGGTCTTGTCAGGTTTGTCCTTGTCTTTGGTGCACGCTGCGTCGAAGCCGAATATCATTTTTATTCTCACCGATGATCTCGGTTATGGGGACTACGGGGTCTTTTTTCAGAACCTGAGGAAGGAGGAGGGAGTCAAGTCAGAGCCGTGGCATATCACGCCTGAGCTGGATGCGATGGCGGCTGAGGGGATTCAGTTACGACACTACTATTGTTCGGCACCCGTTTGTGCGCCGTCGCGCGGATCACTTTTGCAGGGCGTGCATCAGGGACATGCGAATATCCGAGACAATATGTTCGATCAGGAGCTGGAGGATAATCATACGCTGGCGACAGTCTTGAAGGGGGCTGGCTATACAACAGCGGCGATTGGAAAGTGGGGACTGCAAGGGGGAGGAAAAGAGGAGAAGGCGAAGCATGGAAAACGGGCTAAGAAAAAAGGGGATCCGAAGCTCTGGCCAAGTTATCCCACGAAGCGTGGATTTGATTTCTTCCATGGCTACGTGAGGCACCGTGATGGGCACATGCATTATCCGCTGGAGGATAAGAAGGAGGTTTGGGAGAACGAGCGTGAGATTTCTGCTGATTTGGCAAAGTGTTTCACAACGGATCTTTTTACAGCGCGGGCGAAGAAGTGGATCACGGATCAAAAGGAGGCCGATCCGGAGAAGCCCTTCTTTCTCTATCTCGCTTACGATACGCCGCATGCGATTTTACAACTCCCACCGAGTCCCTTTCCCACTGGAGGGCTAAAGTGGTTGGGGAAGAAGGGGGAGATGATTAATTCGGCGGTGGGGAAGAAGGATAGTTACATCCATCCGGATTACGCGAAGGCGAAGTGGGACCATGATCAGGATGCCTCGACGCCGGAGACGGCGTGGCCGAATGTTTATCAGCGGTATGCCACGAACGTTCGTCGTATTGACGACTGCGTGGGTGATCTGTTGAATCTGCTTAAAGAATTGAAGATCGATGAGGACACCTTGGTGGTATTCACAACGGATAATGGGCCGAGTAGGGAGTCGTATTTGCCGGAAGGCTATCGGCCGGATTTTTTTAATTCGTTTGGTCCTTTCGATGGAATTAAACGAGATGTTTATGAGGGTGGAGTCCGCGCGGGAGCCTTGGTGAGATGGCCGGGTTCGAAGGTTAAAGGAGCCGTGAGCGACTTGCCCTGTCAAGCACACGATTGGATGGCAACTTTTGCAGAGTTGGCCGGAGTGGCAGCGCCCGCGAGGAGTGATGGAGCTTCCTTGGTGCCGACATTGACAGGAGCGGAGGGACAGAAGGAACCGCAGATTTATGTCGAGTATTTTAATGGAGGAAAGATCCCGAATTATCCGGAGTTTGAGCAAAAGCGGAAGAGTGCGGTACGAAAGCAAATGCAGATGATTCGTTTTGGGCAACATGTGGGAGTGCGCTACAACATTCAAACGCACACTGATTTGTTCGAAATTTACAATATCATCAATGATCCGAAGCAGACCAAGAACCTGGCGAAGGAGCTTCCGGATCTGCAGAAGAAAATGCATGACTCCGTGCTGCAACGTCGTCGCTCTGAGCCCCGTGCGAAGCGTCCCTACGATGATGAGTTTGTCTCTCCCTTGGGGGATTTTACCGACCAAAAGGGAGTAAAGTGGCAGAGCTTTGAAAATTCAACTCCGTGGTTGGGTAAGCTGGAGGACTTGGAGTCTGTTGAATCGGGAGCGGCGAATCAGCTGAGCCAGATCAAGCCGACAAAAGGGAATGCAACGTTGGTGAGCGGGTATTTCAATGCGCCGAAAGACGGGATTTACTTATTCTTGGTGCCCGCTGGGGAATTGGCTCTTCTTCGGATTCATGAAGCGACGGTGATCGATGCTGCCTTCAAGGCCGGGAAAGAGGAGATCAAGGGAACGATCAAGCTCAAGGCAGGGAAGCATCCGTTCCGCTTCTATCGCATGAAGTCGGCAAAACCTCTGCGTCTCACGATGATGGTTCCGTGGTTGCAGCCGGGGGAGATTCCGGAGGCGATGTTGACGCATTAGAGGGTTTCCAATGTTTAATGGCTAAAATAACGCTCCAGAGGATGAGGCATAACTATAGAAATAGTTTTGGGCGCTGGAATAAATACCATTTTGGGCTATTGTACCTCCCAGAAGCAGTAGATATGATGAGACTTAAAACAATCGCCACTTTTGGAATTGGAACTCTTTTAGCAATGACTGGAATTCACGCGCTCGCCTCCGAGAAGCTTGTCACAGAAGATGGCAAGGTCGCCGCCAAGAAGCTCGAACTCGATCAGGAGCTTGCCGATAAAAAATACGAAACGGCCACCTTCGGGATGGGATGATTTTGGGGGCCGGATTCCCAGTTTGGGAGTCTTAAAGGAGTGTTGCGGACGCGCGTGGGATATTGTGGAGGGGACAAGGAAAAGCCCAATTACTATTCGCTGGGCGATCAGACCGAAGCCATCACGATCGACTATGATCCCGAAGTATTGAGCTACGATGAGATGCTTAACCTTTTTTGGAATGGGCATCGCTGTGATCAGATCAATCGAAGTCGCCAGTATATGAATGCGGTTTTCTATCGAAACGATGAGCAAAGGAAGATCGGTGAAGCGTCGCTTGTGAAAGAGGCTGCTCGTCGTGGCATCTCAGCTGCTGAAGTTCAGACTAAGATTCTGCCAATGAAGACCTTTACTTATGCTGAGGGTTATCATCAGAAGTACTACCTGACGCGCTTCTCGGATGTCCGGGGTTTTTTAAATGAGGCCTATCCGGATGCCAAGAGTCTCGCCGATTCCACGGTCGCGACCCGGCTCAATGCTTATCTCGGCTCAGGGATGGATTTGGACTGGGAAATATTCCTTAAAGAGCTGCCCAAGTATGGTCTCTCGAAGGAGCTGGAAAATCTCCTAGCTCAGGCTGCGAAGCGTCAGATCAATTGAAGAGAGCGATTTTAGAAGAAAACCCCAAGCCCATGAGGACTTGGGGTTTTTTGTTGATTGATAGTTTAACCCTCCATCTTGGCTGCCTTGGCCATGCGCTTCCGCACGTTGGGATCAAGAATACGCTTGCGGAGACGAAGGTAGTTTGGAGTCACTTCGACGAGTTCATCGGGGTCGATATATTCGATGGCGCGTTCAAGGGAGAACTTAAGCGCGGGGGCGAGCTTCGCGGTGTTTTCCTTGGTGGCGGAGCGAATGTTGTCGAGCTTCTTAGCCTTGACTGGGTTGACTGGAAGGTCATCGGCGCGGGAGTTTTCGCCGACGATCATTCCGGTGTAAACTTCCTCGGTGGGGTTGACGAAGAGGGTTCCGCGGCCCTCGAGGGCGAGGAGTGAGTAGGCGGTCGCGGGACCAGTGTCCATGGAAACGAGGGTTCCAGCCTGGCGGGTTTGGATAGGACCAGCCCACGGCTTATACTCATCAAAGAGATGCGACATGATGCCGTGACCGGAGGTGATATTTACGAGCTCGAATTCGAAGCCGATGATGCCACGAGTCGGGATACTGGCAGTGATGAGGCTGCGATCAGAGACGTCGTTGGTCTCCATGTCCTGCAGGATACCTTTGCGGTCATTAAGGACCTTCAGGATGGAATTTGCATACTCGCTCGGCATCTCGAGGTAGAGGACCTCCCATGGCTCGAGGCGCTTGTCGTTTTCATCGCGTTTGATAATAACAGTCGGTCTGGAAACGAGAACTTCGAAGCCTTCGCGGCGCATTGTTTCGACCAGAACGGCAATCTGCATCGCTCCACGAGCGGAGACATTGAAGACGCCGGCAAGATCAGAATCCTCTACGTGAATGGAGACGTTGGTTTTCATCTCGCGAAAGAGACGATCACGGATGGCGCGAGACTGAACGTGCTTTCCATCTCTTCCAACGAACGGTCCATCATTGATGGAGAACTGCATCTGGACGGAAGGGGGGTCGATGTTGACGGGAGGAAGTGCTTCGGCATTTTCGTCGCCTGCAAGAGTTTCGCCGATATCGGCATCTTCGAAGCCAGCGATGCCGACAATATTTCCAGCAACTCCGTCTTCGGTCTCCTGGATACCCATGTTGGTGTATTCGAAGACTTTCCCAATCTTGGTGCGGACCTTGGTGCCATCCTTGAGGAAGCGGAAAACGGTGTCGCCTTTCTTAATCGTGCCAGCGAGGATTTTACCAATTGCGATCCGGCCGACGTAGTCATCCCAATCAATATTGGAGACGAGCATTTTGAGCGGGGCACTCTGGTCGACTACCGGAGCAGGGATGTGCTCGATGATGGCCTCGATGAGAGGAACGCAGTCACCTTCAGTCGCTAGGTGAGAAGCAGAGAAATACCCGTTCTTAGCTGAACCGTAAAGGGTGGGGGCGTCGAACTGATCTTCGGTGGCATCAAGCTCAAGGAAGAGTTCAAGGACCTTTTCGTGGACGGCAAGGGGATCAGAGTTGGGACGGTCGATCTTATTGACGACGATGATGGGCTTAAGGCCTTCCTGGAGGGCTTTGCGGAGCACGAAGCGGGTCTGGGCTTGGGGCCCGCCGAAGGCATCGACAACGAGAATGACACCGTCGACCATTTTCATGACGCGCTCGACCTCACCACCGAAGTCGGCGTGACCCGGAGTATCCACGATATTGATGATTTTGTCTTTCCAGTGAACGGCGGTGTTCTTCGACTTAATCGTGATCCCTTTTTCACGTTCGAGATCCATGGAATCCATGGCGCGTTCGGTGACTGCCTGGTTCTCACGGTAGGTTCCGCCGGCTTTTAGGAGTTCGTCGACGAGGGTTGTTTTGCCATGGTCAACGTGTGCGATGATGGCGAGATTTCGGAACTTGGACATTGTTTTAGGAGCTAGACACTGGAAGGGAGTGGCGTGGCATGACCTGACTCAGGAGAATTGGCAAGCTTGGTTTGCGGAAAATAGCGGGCTTTTTAGAAATTGGGACGCTGGACGTTTACTTCGTCGATGTGGTCAAAATGGTGATCGGAGGTGAGGATCTAGGCTTCTTCCGCAATAGCGCAGGTGGCAATAACGAGATCGGTGAGGGGAAAAACTCGTCCTTTTCGGTCAAGCTGCCACGTCTGATCCCATGTCGTGACAGGGGTGGGAGCGTAGCGCATGAGGCTGGAAAATGACTCCAGCTGAGCTCGGGCCTTGAGGGATTTGATGCGACGAAGGACCTCGGCTTTGACCACTCCCCAGATTACGAGGTCGGTCGAGTCATAGCAGGAGAGGAGTTTTCGGACGTGATTGCGACCGTTTTGCATGTATTCTATAAAGACATTGGAATCGACGAGAACAGATTCCGGTTTCATTTTTTCTTCTTGGAAAAATAGCTAGAGGATTCCTAAGGAACCATGATGGCATCTGGCGAATAGTTTTTATAGAGGGCTTCTTTCAATTCATCAGGGGGTAATGCCAAGCTCTTCTTCATAAAGTCGCGCAGTTTCTTGCGACGTTCTAGCTCACGAAGGGGAAATCGCTCGCTTCGGTTTTCGTTTCAAAGTGGTGAGCTTTCATGACATCCGCCAATAAATACTCATCAATATGTCATGTTTATGCCATGCATGGCATGACAAGGCGTAAGTGAGTAAAGCTGAAATGTGGAGTAGCGGTGGCTAAGGGAGGACCTTGAGCCCGTTGGTTCCGGCGTGGAGGTAGCGGTAGGCGACGAGGGAGGTCATCCAGACGACAGGAATGGCTATGATGAGACCGACGAAGAGTGCGATAACGCCAGCGACCACGATGAGAATGGAGATGATCGCAAGGCCTAAGCGGGAGAGGGTGTTTTCCCGGGTGAGCCGATAGCTGTATTTAAGGGCGCTGATGGCATCGAGGTTCTTTTCGACGATAGCTTCCATGAAAAATCCGAAGCGAAGGGCTATGAAAATTCCGGGGATGATGAGGCAAATGAATCCTAGAACGACCATGATGAAAAAAAGGAAAGTCGCGAGGGCTCCATTGAGAAACTTATTACCCTGTGAAAAAATTTCGCCAACTTGCGGATGTTCACCACGAAGGATGCGCAGTCCGATGTGAGTTATTCCGAGATTGAGAAAGAGAGAAACACATTGGTTGATGAGCTCGCCGATGAAAGAAAGAGGACTTCCGGGATTAGTCTGGAAATCGCGTTCATTCATCTGGAAATCCGCCTGTCCACCAAAGATGAGTCTGGTGACGATCCCGACGCCGAAGGTGATGGCGAGATAGATGAGACCAACTAAAAAGATAGTGCCAAAATTTGCGAAGGTGTGCTTCCAGCCTTGTCCGATGCAAAACCCGATATCGAGAGGGATTGGAGGCTCGGGAGGCTCTTCCCACCCTGAGGCAGCCATTGTGGGTTCAAGAGCAACGTTTGTTGTGGGTGCCGAATATGGGTTGGATGGATCTGAGATCGTTTGTGGGATGAGCTCAGGGATTCTTGAGGCTGGGACCCAATTCCCTTCACCCTCTGTCCAGACAAGTGTCGACGGAGAAAGTCCTTCTGCCAGGAGTTGCTGGAGGTCGGAGAAAGAAACGGGGCCTTTCTGCTCTCCGCCTTTCGAGTAAAACCAGAGGCTGCTAGGTGATATGTCCATTGATGCGATTTAATCAGAGGGGATAAACTGGAGCCAGAAGAAATCCATGTGGTTTCGGTCGAGAGCCGTCTTCAGGGGAGCACTTTGTGAAAAGATTTCCTGAAGTTGGAAAAACTGGATGGGGCAGTGCGTAGGTCCGGTATGGTTGGTAAACTAGGGCTGGTCGGGGAGATGAAGCTTATCAAGGACAGTTATGGGGGGCGGATTTCAGGACGCTGAATGATCGCTACACCATAGTGGGAGAAGCTTAATATTTTTTAATGATTTAGAAAAATTTATTTTAAGGCGAAGGCCTAAGATGTTGCCTATTATTGGTAAATATGATGACCAAGTAGTTTCTCGATCGCGATGTTGCTGGTCTTGCTCATTTTTTGGAGGCGCGGTTCTCTGATGATTGATGTAGAGAATATTAGGACTCCAGCTGAATCTTTGGAAGGGGGTTGCTCTCTGGAAAATTATCTGGAGAAAGGTCTCTTAGACAGAGTTCGGTGCTTGGGTTAATGGGGGATCAACTTGTTCGATCGAAGCTGCGTTGAATTTCCTCTCGAGAGGGTTGAGCCAAGCTTGTTGGTTGGGGAGTTAGTTTCGGTCGGGTAGATGCTTTTGAGATCTGGGAGGGGCGCTCTCCCTATATTCGAACGGAATTAGGATTTGTTTTTGAGGAGATGGTATTGTCGCCTGACTTGCTCACGGCGAAGTCGGTGACCCCGGCCGTTTGTGCGCTCGCTCTGCGTCACCGACAACCTCTGGAAGTTTTGGCTACAGGCTCTGCAGCGGTCTCACGCACAATGCGCTCGGTGGCCGTGGCCAGGCCGAGCGAGAGGCTCTCTTTTAAAAAGGCACGGTTTTTTCGAGTCCTTTTAGGATGTTGTCCGAGCCATCGAGATGAGGATCCATGATAACTTCTTTCCAGCCGGTGGTGCGTGGTTTTTCGAAGTAGAACCGCAACGACGACGATTTTTTCTTTCACTTCCTCTGCGAGGATCGAGAGCTTTTCGGCATGGCTTTAGGTATCGTGAATCGAGCAGGGGCCGACGATGAACATGAATCGAGAACCGTGAACGAAGAGCGATATCTGAATCTCAGCGCGGGAATCGCCGACGAGTTGCGCTTCCTCAGCGCTGGGTGCGATTTCTCTCATGAGGGAGTCAGCTAAGGGGAGGATAGCGTTTTTGAGGACACGTAAATCAGAGACAGGCGCTATGTGAAATAGAGTTATTGAGTTTTCGGGTTCAGGTTTCAAGGCTCGGTTGATAGAGATATGACTATGAAGGCCGAAGGACTCCGATTGTTAAAGGCTCTGACCCAGGCGCACAGCGTGCCGGGCTATGAGGATGAGGTGCGTGATATTTTCGTGGAAGAGCTACGTGAACACGGAGAATTAGGAGCGGATCAGTGTGGTTCGGTGTATTGTCGGAAAGGGAGGGGCGCGAAGGTTTTGGTGGCAGGGCACATGGATGAGGTGGGGTTTCGGGTGCAGGGTATTTTACCGAATGGATTTTTGAAATTGGTTCCCGTGGGGGGATGGTGGGGACATACTTTGCTTGCCCAGCGAGTAGAGGTGAAGACTTCGCGAGGGGATAAAATCATCGGGACGATTGCGTCCAAGCCGCCGCATTTTTTGCCCGAATCTGAGAGATCGAGAGTCTTGGGAGTAGAGAGTATGTTTGTCGATATTTCGGCAGCAACCCAGAGTGAGGCGGAAATGTGGGGAGTGAAATTGGGTGATCCGGTGTGCCCTGTGAGTCCGTGGACGCCGATGCGCCAGGAAGGTCACTATATGACCAAGGCGTTTGATAATCGCGTGGGAATGGCGGGTGCGATTCAAGTGGGGCAAGCAGCGCAAGCGACGCCTTGTGAGTTGATCGTGGCGGGGACTGTGCAGGAGGAAGTCGGACTGCGAGGAGCCAAAGCCCTAGCGAACGTGCTGGAGCCCGATATAGCAATCGTTTTAGAAGGTCCACCGGCCGATGATACGCCGGGGATGCCACTTTCGGAGAGCCAAGGTGCCTTGGGACGCGGGGTGCAGATTCGTTTGCACGATCCGAGTGCGATCATGAATCCGCACTTGGCACGGTTTGCGATCGAGACCGCGATTGAAGAGGGGATCCCTCATCAGGTGACCGTGCGGACGAGCGGCGGGACGGATGCAGGGTCTTTTAATAGTGCGAATGAAGGGATTCCCTCAGTGGTGCTGGGAACTCCGGCACGTTATATTCACTCTCACAACGGAATCATTTGCACGGATGATTATTTCGCGATGGTGGCGCTGGTGCTTGCGATGGTGAAGCGACTTGATCAAGAGACAGTTAATGGCTTCACGAAGTTTATCTAACAAGCTTCTGGGAGGTGGCGGCGAGAATGATCCGGTTGCGCGGGTAGTGGTGCAGATGTCGCAATTTAATGATGGGCTGGAGGCCATCGGTCAGGGCTTAGTATTAAGCAGTGTTTCAAAAAAGACGAATGCCGGAGTGATTTCTTGAGAGGGTAAGGCGGGACGAAGGCGTTGTGCGGGTGAAATGCCCTTGGGTGCATCACAACTGAGGATCAACGCTGCAATTTCGGGAAAGCGCTCATCTCTAGATTCCAACGCGCAGCGCTATTTCCTAACTATTTAAAAACATCATTCCGCTCTTTTGAAATGCCGAGTGGGTAAGACGTCCTCGGAGTTTCGTGGATGCCAGCACTGCCCAACTTCAACAAATCATCGCAGGGCTGAGGGCCGTTCCTGTTCAAGTCGATATCAAAGTCGTTCCGGTGCAGGATGAGAGGAAGATCATTGGGAGTATCTTAAAAAGGTCAAAATCGCCGATCGATATCGATCCTGAGGTGAGGCAGGGTAATCTGGAGAGAGAGTTAATCGAGATTTCTGCGAGGCAAAATAATTTTTGACTTACGAGGATTCTTTTGCGCTTCCTTGAGGCGATTCTGGTCAGAAAGAAGGTCAGAAGACAATTTTCGCACTTTTGGATCTACGTAGCTAGTCGAGAACGTTTCCCCACAAAAAATACAGGTAAAGCTGGGGCGACAAAGAACAGTGACAGCGAGTCGAAGCCGATAGCTTTTGAGCAAAGAGGAGGCGTTGCGATGCATCGCGCATGTTTGGAGCGAGAGAAGAGACCCCTGACACAACTGGCACTGAGCCCTCGCGCAAAAAATGAGGCTTAGAATACGAAATAGGAATACCAAGGCCAGACTGCCTCCAGCGAAAATGACCGAATTAAGTTCTCTTTCTATGAGGATGTATACTGCTCCTCCCAGAAAGCAAAAGAAAGAGAGGGCAGATAAGACAAAGAAGAAGCTTCCAAGCCTTAGTGCACGGACCATATGCTTGTGCCTTAAATAGTGCATAATTGACAAATACGAGAAATTTTGTGGCTCATCTTGATGAAGGATTCACCTTTAAAAGACACTTTATTACTTAGCAATTCGATTAAGCGGAGTCGAGAAAATGTTGATCTTTGGTCGTTTTCCGGCGCGCCCAGAAATGGAAAAGCGGTGCCTAGAATGAGGCTGCCTCACCAAGTGGCGACAATGACCCAAAAGAATCCGAGGACGGTGGGAGAGTCTGAATCAATCAGGCGTAGATGCCCGATGGTGAGGCATTCTACGCAGCTCCCTTTTGGTTGAGGGACGTCTGAAATCTCGATTTAGGTTTCCGAGGGCGTGTGATCAAACTACGACCGAACGATTAGATCGCACTTTCTGCGCTCCTGATTTCTTGGTTGAGGGGAGATGCCCGGGCAAAGCTCGTTTTTCGCTTTGCCCTCTGCAAAGCTGCATTGCCCCTTTTGGGTTTAGGATTCTCTACAGGATTGAACTTGGAACGTAGTCGGCTGCCTTCGGATGAGCCTCCTTAGCGGAGGTGACGAGGTTTTGGAAGTGGTCTATTTGGTTAGGGGCAGCGCCAGCGTTGTTTTGGCTCGTTTCGAGGATCGAGGCGAGGGTGGCTTCCTCGAGGGGGAAGCGGTCGTCAGCACCCAGGCGGGTAACGAGGTTGTTTTCCTTCACTTCGCCGGTGCGGAGGTCGTTGACGGTGGCGACGGCGTGCTCCTTGATAATCTCGTGAGCGGTCTCGCGGCCGACTCCGGCTTTTACGGCTTCCATCATGAAGGTAGTGGTCATGAGGAAAGGGAAGTAGCGTGTATTTTCGGCTTCGATGACTGCTTCGTAGGCATCCATTTGACGAAGGATGGTGAGGAAGGTTTCGAAGAGTCCATCGGTTGCGAAGAAGGCGTCGGGGAGCATGATGCGTCGTACGACGGAGCAGGAGACGTCGCCTTCATTCCATTGGTCGCCGGCGAGGCCTCCGGCCATCGTGAGGTAGCCTTTGAGGATGGTATGAAAGCCGTTGACGCGCTCGCAGGAGCGGGAATTCATTTTGTGCGGCATAGCACTGGAGCCGGTCTGCCCGGGGGCGAATCCTTCCGAGGCGGTTTCGTGGCCGGCCATGAGTCGGAGGGTTTTGCAGAAGGAGCTGGGCGCGCTGCCGAGATCCGTAAGGGCGCTGACGGTGGCGAGATCGAGGCTACGCGGGTAGACTTGACCAACGTTGACGAAGAGGTCGGGGATGCCGAGGTGGGTGACGATGCGTTTTTCGAGGTCAGCTACTTTGGATGCGTCGCCATTAAATAGTGAGATGGTGTCCATCTGGGTGCCGACGGCTCCCTTGAGGCCGCGGACCTTGTAGTTGCCGATGAGATTTTCGAGAGACGCGTAGGCACCGTGGAGTTCCTCGCCAAACATCGCGATGCGCTTGCCAAAGGTGGTGGGCTGGGCCGCGACGTTGTGGGTGCGGGCAGTAATGATGAGATCTTTCCACTGCTCGCTGCGCTCACCGAGGCGGGCGAGGGTGGTGACGGCTTTATCGCGGATGATGAGGAGGGAGCGGAAGACCTGGAGTTGTTCGACGTTCTCGGTGAGGTCACGGGAGGTCATGCCTTTGTGGATGTGCTCGTGGCCGGCGAGGTCGTTGAACTCCTCGATGCGGGCTTTGACATCATGACGTGTGATGCGCTCGCGTTCGGCAATGGCGGGTAGATTGACCTGGTCGATGACTTTTTCGTATGCGGCGATGGCGTCGGCCGGGATGTCGAGGCCGAGGTCGTGCTGGGCCTTCATAACGGCGATCCAGAACTCGCGTTCGAGGATGATGCGTCCTTCAGCGGACCAGATGTTGGCAATGGCGGGGGAGGCGTAGCGTTCGGCGAGGACGTTTTGGATCATAAAGGGAGGAAAATCCTAAATTCTAGAAATTGAAACTCTAAACAGATTCAAATGTTCGAAATAGGCGCTTGTGAGATTAAAAGGGAAGAGTTTCTCGACAGATTTTGCAACTGGAGGAAAATTAAGGAGGATGATTAAGGAAAAGGAGTTGGGGGCTGGACTTTTTTTGGGAGTGATGGAGATTTGAATATGATTGATGTGAAGCGTTTGAAGTTAGTCTTGGGAGAGAATCCGGGGAAGAGCGTTCAGCTGGTGTTGCCGGGGGGTGAAGCGGTGCCGCAGCATTTTCATGTCACGGAGATTGGGGGGGTGCGGAAGGATTTTATTGATTGTGGGGGGACGCAGCGGGTAAACTCGACCTGCCTCATTCAGTGCTGGGTGGCGACGGATGTGGATCATCGGATTGGGACGAAGAAGGTGTTGAAGATCGTGGAAATGGGCGAGAAGGTGCTCGCGGGTGACTTTTTGCCGGTGGAAATCGAATATGAAGAGGGGGTGATCTCGCAGTATCCGCTTGATGACCTGGAGGTGACGAATGAGGCAGTGGTGTTTCGTCTGACGACGAAGCACACGGATTGTCTTGCGAAGGAAAAGTGTGGAGTTACGGAGGCGGAAGAAGATTGCTGAGGCCCGCTTGGAGGAGGCTGCTAGTTAGCGGTTCGGAAAAGGAATTTTAGTGGGATTGAGAGGCTCAGAGCTTGGATTTATGGGCCGGATTTACTATACAAAGGAATGGTATTTTCAATGATATTTCTTCTTGGTGTGATGGGGCTGATGGTTGCTTGCTGGTAGGTGCAATATTACAACTCCGGTGCCTTCGTCTCAGATAGTTTAGACCAGTGGTGAGCCGTATCCTAAATTGAAAAAAGGACACGGCGTTATATGCGCCAATGTGCTCAGTGTCATGAGCATCAAATTCCGTTTTCGGCGAATTTTTCTGGGTGGCATGACAAGGTCAGCGCGATGTCAATGCGGGCGGAAATTTCGAAAGAGGAAGAGAGATTTGTAAATCTATCTGGGAGAGTTTTCAGATCGCTAGAATCTCTGCGAGAGCGTTGATGAGCTTTTCTCGGAGCTTAAGCGCTCTAAGATAGAGGGCGTGTTGCTCGCGTTCGTATTCACGGCGGCCATCGCTTGTTTCGACTTTGATGGGCTGATAACCCCATGGAGTGAGATCATAAGGTGCAGCGCGCATGTCGATCTCACGCGCTTCGATCGCGAAGAAGAGGGTTTCGCGGAGGAGGTCGGAGGAAATCCACGGGGAGCTTTTATAAGCCCATTTGTAGAGGTCCATGTTGGCGTGGAGGCAGCCGGGTTGCTCGTGTTCCTCACGAGTTAGAAGAGTGGGGGAAAGTTTATTGAATGCAACGGCGTCGGGCGCAAAGAAGCGAAAGGCGTCGAAGTGCGAGCAAGCAATCGGACGGGAAGCGACTAAATCATCGATCTCTTCTTGTGGGAGCCGGAGAGGGGCAGATTCGCGGTGGCGGATATCGGCTCCAGAGTAAACCATTGCCCACTCGTGGAGCCCGTGGCAGGCGAAGTGGGGAGGGCGGGACTGAGTGAGGGAAAGGAGGTTATGGACCCACTTGAGTCGCTCGTGGCCTTTCTCGGTAAGAAGGGAAGAATCAATGGAAGTTAACCTGTCTGAATGCCGGTAATATTTCTCAGAGAACTGAGTGGGGTCGGCACCTTCGAGGATAACCCCAAATCCTGGATGCCATCGTTCCAGTCTGCCGAATGAGTAAGAG
>Ga0209711_10001813_pt1 | contig 20231 bp, 22 predicted proteins | sample ArcticOcean_MG_C_7_FD_187441 | JGI IMG/M metagenome (GOLD analysis project Ga0209711, IMG submission 187441) | Marine microbial communities from western Arctic Ocean - ArcticOcean_MG_CB11_88 (SPAdes) (version 2) | ecosystem: Environmental > Aquatic > Marine > Oceanic | place: Arctic Ocean...
GAAATCTTTATGATTTATTATCCAATAAAATTAGATAGTTACACAAGATAGGTGAGGAGGTCCTCTCCGCCATTATATAAATATATTAAAGTCAATTGTGTATATATTTTTTCATATCATTTGTAACAAAAAACAATACTCATTTTTCATCTCTTTTAAGTAAAGTTTCTCATGAGAAACCTAATGATTTCATAAGAATTATTTATGCTTTTCTATTAATTTTAGACTAGCAATGATTTTAATAATTATTTTATACAATCAATTATTTAATAACTTCTATAAAATATAGAGGCTTATGTAGACATTTTTGGCTGTTTATATTAATTTAAACAAACATTATTGAGGAGAAAAAAATGCTGGTTGTTGTCTCACCTGCAAAAAAACTAAATATGGATCCTATAGATAGTTTTGTTGCAACTGAACCAGACTTTTCTATGAACGTAAAAGAATTAATAGATGTAACACGTAAGTTGAGTGTTGAAGATTTACAAAACCTAATGGGAATTAGTTCAAACTTAGCAAAACTTAATGCAGAACGTTTTGCTTTATTTGGAAAGCAAAAGAAAAAGCCAGCTGCTTTTGCCTTTGCTGGGGATACTTATCAAGGCTTGGATGCTGGTTCATTGGATGATGATGATATGTCATGGGCTCAAAAGCATATATTCATTTTATCTGGTCTTTATGGTCTTTTGCGTCCTTTGGATGCTATAGAGCCATATAGATTAGAAATGGGAAGTAAGTTAAAAACAACTTATGGTAATTCACTTTATGATTATTGGGGGACCAAATTATCGGAAGCTCTCAATTTACAAGCTAAAAATATTAAAGAAAAAGTTTTAATAAATTGTGCGTCTCAAGAATACTTTAATGCTGTTGATATTTCCACTTTGGAATTGAATGTAATCACTCCTGTTTTTATGGAACTTAGAGATGGGAAAGAAAAAATTATAAGTTTCTATGCTAAGAAAGCACGTGGAGCAATGGCAAGGTATATTATTCAACAACGTATGACTGATACTGATAGATTAAAGGATTTTAATGTTGATGGATATGTGTTTCAGCCAGATAAATCTGACAAACAAAAAATGATCTTTCTAAGAAATAATCAAGAATAAAGCTCAAATTCATTACATAGATTAAGCAATTTTAGGTTTAGCTATTTTTTTTAATTTTGATTCTCTCCAAGCTATATAAGTAGTAGAACCAATAATAAGAAACCCACCTATCCACAAGGTGATTTTAGGTTCTTCCGCAAATAAAGCATAGCCAATTAAAACTGACCAAATTAATCTTAAAAAATCAAACGGTAAAAGCAATGCTAGATCACCTTTTTTTAATGCTGAGTTCATTATTGTTTGCGCTAATGTTCCAGTAATTGCAATGAATATTAAAATAATAAACTGTCTTAAATTGATCATTTCAAAAAATGGTAAAGCTAAGAAAAATGTTGCAGGGATCATTCCTATACCGAAGTATAATGAAATAGTAACAGCGCTGTCAGTTCTGGTAAGTTTTTTAATAAAAACAAGACATATTGACCATAAAAAAGAAGAAAATATTATTAGCACAGCACCTAATTCAATTGATATGTCAGGTCGGGCAACTATTACTGTTCCAGTAAATCCAATAATTAAAGCTAATGTTCTTCGTAATCTTATTTTTTCTTTCATAAATATCACTGCAAGAATAGTTGCAAAAATAGGTACTGTAAAACCAAGAGTTGTTAATTGTGCTAATGGTGTAGTTGATATGCCATAAAAAAAACATGTCATAGCTACGGAGTTTGTTGCAACTCTATAAAATTGTAACTTAGGTTGTTGAGTTTTAAATATTTTAAGTCCCTGTTGCATTATGACTGGAGCTAGAACAAAAATAACCAAGGCGCATCTAAAAAAAGCAATCTCAAAAATATGTATTTCTGTAGATAAGTATTTTACAGCGCTATGCATTAAAACAAAACATAAACCAGATACAATCATCATGAAAATAGCAATTAAAGAGATTGGGACATTACTAATAATATTTTTTAATTTTAAACTGTATATACTTATAAAGCTCATGCTTGCACCTAAACTAAAAAATTAACATAATGAGAAATATTAAATCTATATTATGAATTAAAGAAACAACACATAAAAATGAGTTAAATAAAATTACTTGTAGGAAATTTCAACATGGACTCTAATTAATTTAATACATTATTAACTCATAGGTTAAATTCAAAAATGAAAAAATTATTCCAAAGCATATTTATTGTGGCGACTTGCAGAAGATTTAAATATTGATGGAGCAAGACAAAATATTGAAATGGTTCAAGAAAAAATGAATAATAATGAAAAGAATGAAAGTATAATAATATATCAAAATTGTATGAAAATAAGTTTGTATAATTATTTAAAAAATAATTAATGAATTTGACTTCGGGTATGACGTTTTAATGGTAAAGAAACAAGAGCAAATAGAGTCAGAGTTAAGGTCTATTCTTAAAAAAGCTAAAAAAGGTATTTTTGTTAAGCTTTCTTTGACTAACCTTATAGAAGGATCAAGAAGAATGTATGTGATTTATAATTTCTATAAATCAGGTAATAAGTTTAAATTAGATAGCAATGATGACACTTTAGATTTACTTAATAAAATTAATTTAGATTTTGAAAGTTTATCTAGAAAAATTAAAAAAATACCTCTTCCTATAAAAGACCTTTTAGATAGAAAGTGGGAAAAAGAACCAAACTCAGAAGAAAGTATTCATGGATCTTCTTCAATAATTTTAAAAAAGTTAATTATTTTAAAAAAAGACTTTAACAATTTATCTAACACCTTAAATGAAGATTTTAAAAATGGGGTAATTTTAAATGTTGATCCAATACCAATGGCAATCATTCAGAGCGCTATGACTATATGGATGGATCTCTTAAAGAATAAAATGCCTATAAAGAATAATAGAAAATTAAGTAAAGACCTTTTAGTTTTTATAGAACAAGTTTTTGAAGTTTTTGATTGTAAAGAAGACGTAAGTAAAAGTTTTTATAACTGGCATAATATAAATAATATAAATAATATAAATTAATAAAAAATTATAAGTTTAGAGGGCATTAAATTATGGCTACTGTATTAAATAAAAATCAAAGCCAACAATTTCATCAAAATGGATTTGTAATAGTAAAAAATTTTTTCAATGAAGTGGAAACTAAGTTATTACAAAACGCTTCTATTCAAGATCCTACTATCAGAAATCACTTGTATGATAGGGTAGATTCTGAAGGTCTGGTAACTAAAATGATAGCGTGGAATCATCCTGATGATAGCATATACGGAGTAACAGCAAGATCTGAAAAAATTGTTGATACTATGGAAGATTTGCTTGGAGGCGAGGTCTACCACTATCATTCTAAAATAACCGCAAAAGAACCTTTTGAAGGTGGGGCATGGGAATGGCATCAAGATTATGGTTACTGGTATAACAATGGTTGTTTATTTCCATTAATGGCAACAGCAATGATAGCGCTTGATAAATGCACTAAGGAAAATGGATGTCTTCAGGTTTTGTCTGGCTCTAATAATCTAGGAAGAATTGATCATGCGTTGCTTGAAAGTGGCCAAGTCGGAGTTGACTTGAAAAGAGTAGATGAAGCAAAAAAATGTCTTGAATTAGTGTATTGTGAAATGGAACCTGGAGATGTTTTGTTTTTCCATTGTAATACTTTACATAGATCTGATAAAAATAACTCTCCTGATAGGCGATGGACACTTTTGTGTTGTTATAACGCTGCAAGAAATAATCCTTTTTTAGATCATCATCATCCTAAGTATACTCCTTTAAAAAAATTGCCAAATTCAGAAATAATAAAAGCAGGAGACAAGTTTTTAGAAATTGAGAACTCAGATGGATTTTTAAATAGACCTACTGCTCCTCCCGGACTAACTAAAAAAGCTGGAAAATTATTTAATTCTTAAAATATTTATTTATTTCAGTTTATTTTGGAGATAAACAGACAGATTTTTATCATCTAGTTCAGGAATTTTTTCATTGTTTAAATACTTTATAACACTGAATTGCATTGGCTTATCCAAGCTCTTTTTTATTTCATATAAAAATAAACTTTGTCTAATAGTTTGATTTATTCTGGACGCTATTTGAAAGAAATTGGAGTTTTGTCCTTCAAATTTTGTTATCATTACATCACAATTTGATTCGTTAATAAGTCTGCCAAGCATTGGTTTCCATGCTTCTTCTTTAACGGGAAGGCCTTTTTTCTTAGACCAAGCAACGGCTCCAGCTGGGAAAATGGCGACTACGCCTCCATTTTTTAAAGTTTCAATTGCTGATTTCCTTGTGTAAACATTTTCACGCATTGCATTCGTTCTATTACTAAACTTAATAGGTAAAATATTATCAGCAAGAAGAGGTTCTTGCTGTAAAACACCATTTGCAATTACTTTAAAATCCGGGTCTATAGTTGACGCGTACCAAGAAAGAAAAACTCCATCAGCAACGCCGAAAGGATGATTAGCTGCTATAATAAGTCCTCTAGATTTTTTTCTTTTCGGGATAGGGTCTAATGCTGGAGATTCTATGCCCATTGAGTTAAGAGCATGTTTCCAAAGATCAGTTCCTTTTTTATTATGAGAAAAAGAGATAAATTTTTTATATCTTTTTTCTAATGTTAATTTAGCAGATAATAGTTCTACAACGTATATGAATACTCTATGATGAAACGGTAACCAAGATTCTGCATATGTTATTTTTATATTAGATTTTAACATAAACAATCCTTGTTAATATATTCATATCTTATAAAATATGAATAATTAAAATTAATTTTTCAAGAATTATTTAATCTGTAAAGTTAAAAAAATCTATATTTAAAAAACATCAAACTGATTTTAAAAATTAGGAATTATCGGCTCTATTTTAGGATAGTGAGTTTCTAGATCAAAGCCAGCTGACAACAAGATATCTTCTCTAAACTTTCTGGAAATCATTTGAACGCCTAAAGGAATATTTGAATTAGTTTTTCCAGTTGCAAATGACATTCCTGGAAGACCAAGATAAGGAGGTGCAATTTGAGGTAACATTGAATCAAAAACCATATCAAAGGATTTAGGAGATTCAAGATCTTTTAGATCTTCAAAAGGTAAGTCGCCGGTAATAGGACATAACATTAAAGGATACTTATCAAAAAAATTATTCCAGTCTCTTCCAATTTTAGCCCTATTTTGAAGTGCATCCATGAAATTATCTAAGCTTGTATTAGGACATCTTCTCGTCATTTGTTCATATATAAAGTTTGCATCAGGGTCATTTTCTTTTTTAATAGCTTCTCCGCCTGTTCTCCTGAATTCACCAAGCCATAGTGCGGCTTGAAATTTAGCTGCTTCCTGGAAATCTGGAGCTTCAGGTTCTTCTATTATCCATCCCGACTTTTCGAGCGCTAGAGCTGCTTTTTTTAGCTCTAATTTTATAATAGGATCAATAGATAAACCTTTTATTTCAGTTATAAGAGCAACTTTTTTTATAGGCATATCTAATGACAGTGGAATAGGTGACCACCATGGATCATCATAGTTTTCCATGCTCATTGCCTTTAATCCAAGATCTAAGTCAGTGATTGATCGAGCTAATGGTCCTGAAACAGCCATTATTTGCCCGCCAATATGTCTGTCAGGTGAAGTGTAATTTATCATCGGGACTCTACCTAGGCTTGGTCTTAATCCGTGAATTCCGCATGCGTATGCAGGATATCGTATTGATCCAGCTATATCTGTCCCATGGCCAATTGCACCAATCCCTGCGGCTGTTGCAGCGGCGGCTCCTCCAGATGATCCTCCGGGAGTAATACGATTATTGTGAGGATTTAACGTATGTCCATGAAGGCTGTTTCTTGTGAACCAATGTATACTAAATGCGGGTGTATTGGTTCTTCCAACAATAATTGCATCAGCTTTTTTTAGGTTATCAACTACAGGACTATCTTTTTTTGCTATTAGATCTTTTTGAATTCTAAGTCCATTTGTACTAGCAAATCCAATCTGGTCAGTATTTACTTTAACTGTAACGGGAACACCTGCAAGAATTCCAAGAGGTTGTCCTTTTCTTAGTTTTTCATCTAAATTTTTAGCTGTTTCTTTTGCGTATTCGAAAGTGTCTGCAACTACAGCATTTATTTTTGGGTTCACATTTTGTATATGCTGAATTGTTTCATTATAAATTTCAACAGCAGATATTTCTTTTTTTTTAAATAATTTTGAAATTGTATTTGCTTCTAATGACCATAGTTCTTTCATAAAATAATCTCCCAAATAAAAACTTATCTTATTTAAAAATATTGAAATAAGAAATAGTTTTTAAAAAAACTATAGTATTTGAATACTATGAAATTTTTTTAAATTAGTTTAATATTAATAAAAGGGGGTATAACTTTATTATGGAATTACCAAAATGGCACGAGCGTCCTGAAAACTCGAAAAAAAAAATCAGTGAACAAGAAACACTTGATGGCAAGAGTTTCCTAAAAATGGCAGATCATTTTATTACCTTTGCAAATACAAAAAACAAGACAGTTAAATCAACAGATATTAAATATATTATGTTATATGCAGCGGCTCGTTATTCAGCACATGTTGCAAAAAATGTAATAGAAATTGATAATCATGAAGAATTTGTAAAGCATATGTCTGCTCAGTATATAGATATGCTGAGAGAGCATTTAGCAGATCCGAATTTGTAATTAGAAAAATTATTTAATTAAATAAGAAATATAAGTATTTGATATTATTAAAATCTTAAAGATAAATTGACTTTGTTTGGAGTAAAAAATGAAAGATAAAAGAGATATGTCTGAGATGTCAGAATCTGAAATAAGCTATAGAAAATTCTTAAAAAATTTAGGTGTTACAACCCATAAAGAATTAGAAAATCTTATTAGATTAAAAATTGATAATGGTGAGTTAACTGAAAACTCTAATATTGAAATAACTGCTGAAATTAAAATTAAAGAGCTAAACTTTGAACATTCAATTTCTTCAAGTTTATTGCTTCCTAAAAAAAATGATTAATATAACTGAAGATTTAATCTTAAAAACTCTAAGTGATATAGATGATCCTTCTCAATCCAAAGACATAGTCTCTCTTGGTTTAGTAAGTAATGTTAATATTAAGGATAGTAACGTTGGAGTTACTTTAGAAGTTCCTGTTCACAGAGGGGCTGCAATGGAGCCTATTAGAAAATTAGCTCAAGAAAAAATTATGAAAATTGAAGGTGTTACAAGTGCAACAGTTGTTATCACTGCTCATGAGAGCAAGCAAAAAGGTTCTCCAAATGTTTCCGAAATAAACGAGACAAAAGAAAAGGTTTTTGAAAGTAATGTAAAGCGCTTTGTTGCTGTAGGGTCTGGTAAAGGCGGAGTTGGAAAATCTACTACTTCGGTTAATTTAGCTATAGCGCTTAAACTTGAAGGCTATTCAGTAGGATTGTTAGACGCTGATGTATACGGTCCTTCTCAACCTAGAATGCTTGGAGTAAGTGGAAGACCAGCCTCAGTCGGTGGAGACATGGTTGCCCCTCTTCAAAATTTTGGGATAAGTTTAATGTCAATGGGACTTTTAGTCCCTGATGACACAGCTATGATTTGGCGAGGTCCTATGGTTCAATCTGCTTTAACACAAATGTTAAACTCTGTTGCATGGGGAAATTTAGATGTAATTGTAATTGATCTTCCGCCTGGGACAGGAGACATACAAATTTCTCTTGCTCAACAGGTAAACTTAGCTGGAGCTGTCATTGTATCAACGCCTCAAGATATTGCCTTATTAGATGTTGTAAAGGCTATAACAATGTTTCAAAAAGCAAACGTTCCAATAATAGGTATGATCGAAAATATGTCATATTGGTCCTGTCCTGACTGTGGGAGAGTTGATCATATATTTGGTAAGGGCGGAGTAAAGTCTGAAGCTAAAAAAAGAGGAATTGATTTGCTAGGCGAAATTCCTATTTCAGTTGATGTAAGAAAAAGTTCAGATTCTGGTATTCCAATTATAATTTCTGATCCAGATGCAATTCAATCAAAAAATTATAGAATTATTGCTAAAAGTATTATTAAATCAATAAAATTAGATGAAGAGGAAGTAGTATGAGTTTATATTATGAACTAGATCCTGCAAAAGACGGTGACAAACCTCTTTTACCTCCAATTTTAACCCCAATAGCTGTAATGAAAGGTTTAGATGTTTTTTCAAAAGCTATAGCCGTAGCCTCAAACAGTGAAGCAGGCACAGTTTTTTATTCGGAGGATTTAGATTATATTGAAGTTGCCATTGTGCTTTGTCCAGAAGTTTCAAAGATAAAATGTAATCAAATGCACTACATAATGATGGTTGCAGCAGGTGATACTATTGGTGCGTTAGCTCCGCCAGAAGTCGCTGTAACTTATACTTTTCCTGGCTTTATATACTTAAACAGAGGTGAAGCAGGGTTAGTGAAAATGGAAGTTGGCCCCTCATCAGATAAGGATTCAATACCAGACTGGATGGTGGTGGGCATTAAATTACGATTAAATGATAATATAGAAGTTGACGAAACTCAAATTAATAGAGATGTAACGTCCTTAGCAGATGAAGGCGGGGGATATGTATCTAGAACAAGAGCTGTTGAATCTTTATCGAGACATTTTTTGGCGTGGGTTAGTCAATGGGAAGATGAAGGTTTCAAATCAGTTGCAGATATGTGGAATAAAAGACGAGAAGCTAAAAAAAATATTATCTTAGAAAACAATAAAGAAATATCTTGGATTGGCTTAGATGAGAATGGTCAAGCTATTGTAAAATTAGATGGTAAAGATATATTTTTGTCTCCTATTGAAATTCCAAATAAATTTGGAGATCTGAAATTAAAATGAAGTTTGCAAGAACAATACGTTTTGACAAATCTGATTTAAATATTTTCCCTTTGGCTGCTGAAGAAGGGGAACTGGCTTTAGTAGGGACCTTTAGCTTTAATGAATTTGAATTTCAGGATTTAAAAGGTAAAATAAAACAAGCTTTTTCAAACGGATTTATTGGATTACCAAGTTTTGGTTACTCAACATTAGTCAATATTGTTAATGTAAAAGAAGAAGATCTATCGTATCTTAGGGAAAGTTTAGGTAAGCACTTTGTTATAAATTGTGGTGCGCCATCAAAAGATATAGCTGAAAAAGCTGCTGACGATGAAATAAACTTTATGATAGATTTATGTAAAAGCCATGAATTAGGAAGCTTATTAAGTGTTTCTAGAGAATGGTCAGATGAAGGGATTAAAGAAAAATTTAGAAATCTTCCTAAAGCAGATTCGTGTGCAGAACAAAAAATATGGACGTTTGTTGAAGATGATTAAATCTTAAAATGAAAGACGAATAATGGTAAATAATGATTTCTGGTTAACCTCTGGCTGGCATCTTTTAGATAAAGATGAAACTGGTTTTTTGATTCCTACTGAAGATTTTATGAAAGCTTATTATTATAGGCCTGAAGTAGCTCCTGTAGAAGAATCATGTGAAGCTGAATTAGCGTTGCATAAAAAATTAATAGAAGCTCCTTTTGCAATTATAGAAAAAAATGAATTAAATGATATTAAAGATAAAGATGTAGTTTTTAATTATGAAGTTATTTTAAGATTTAGAGAATTTTTATCTCAACATCCAACACTTGAGGCGGCTTATTTAGCAATTGCAAGAGGACATGTTATTAATTTCCCTCCATTGTTTGTAGATCAAATGGTTCAAATTATATTAAGAAATATTCTTAATGAAAATCCTTTTACAATGCAAATCAGAGCTTCAGAAGTATTTTTTAGAAGTCAGCTTGTAACAATTGCTGAAGATGAAATTATGGTTGCTGACGAGACTACTGTAAATTTGCAGGCTGAACAAAAAACGTTGGATAAAAATAATTTAAATAAACTAGAGGTAGATATAGATATTTTAAGGGAGAGTACAGCTGATCATTATTGGGAAAGATCTGATAAATTTGATACATCTATTGATTTAGCTTATACTAAGCCTGGTTTGGATGCATTAGCAAGAGTGATAGAAAAATGGATTTTTCATTTCTTATCAATAGAAGTTTCTGTAAAGCCATTACAAAAAATTGAAGATGAAAAATGGTCTTGGCATATAGGTCTTGATAGCGATTCAACATCTATTCTAAATGATTTATATGAAGGCAAGGAATTAAACGATGCAAGGCTAAAACAAATTTTATGTTTATTTCAACTTGAAACTAAAGAGGGTTTCAATGAAGAAATGAAAAATAAGCCTGTTTATATTGGTTTGTCCATGGATCAAAAATCTATTATCAGATTTAAGCCACAAAACCTTTTAACTAATTTACCTTTAGCTAATCTGACTTAAATTCTAGTTTAAGTAATCATCAGTTGTTCTTGGATTTGGTCTTTCTTTCACATCGAGTATTTTATCTTTCTGTGTAAACATTGCTCCAACTCTGCAATCTTCGCACATCTTTAATATTTCTGTTTTACCTTCTTCTTGAAACATTGCATGAGATGATAATTTATCAATAATTTTTTCAATAGACTTTGTTGTCCCAAATGTTTTTCCACATTCAACACAATCGAATGGTTGATCTTCTATAATAATTCCTGCTGACATTGCCTCATCATTTAAATTAAATTGTGGTATTAATGATATTGCATTTTCAGGACATGTGGCTACGCATATACCACATTGAAGACAAGCGTCTTCTCTGAATAATAATTGTGGCGCATCAGGATTGTCTTGAAGAGCTCCTGCTGGACAAGCGCTTACGCATGATAAACAAATAGTACATGTATCAAGATTTACATCTACTTTTCCATATGGTGATCCTTCAGGCAATTGAATTATATCATTTTTATTATTATTACTTTTTGATAATCCTTGAACTCCAGCTCTTAAAATTCCTCTTGGAGCACCTAAAGGGATAAAAAGAGAAGGTTTAATTTTTGTATATTTTGATCTGTCATAAATTTTTTTTTCAACTAATTCTGGATCATTTTCTTCTATTATAGAGATGGAGTTATTATTATTATTGCCAACGCCAGATAGAAGGGAATTAGAAATTTCAATTTGTTTAGGAAGAAAATTAAATTCTTCATTATTTTTAGGATCAACAAGTATAAATATTTTCTTGTAACCTAAAGCAATAGATGAAACTAAGAGATCATGACCAACTCTTCCAACAGAATGCATTTCATAAGGGATTAGGTTTGCTGGCAAACCGTTGCCATATCTAGAGATTAAATTAATCATCTCTTTTCCAAACTCTCCATCAAATAGGATTAAAGCGGGATTACTTCCTCCTGCTTTTATGAAGTCATAATTAAGTTTTGATAATGATCCTAGAATAATATCTAGGCTTGGATAGTCAGTTTGAATTGCGCCTGATGGGCATACAGATCCACAAAACCCACATCCACCACATATTCCAGGGTCAACTGAGATTATGTCACCTGATGTTTGAATAGCTCCTGCCGGACATACATCTAAGCATTTAGTGCAGCCAGTTATACCATTACGTGAATGAGCGCATAAATTTTCATCAAATTTAACATAAATAGGTTTTTCAAATTGACCAATCATGTCAATTGTTTTTGTAAAGATTTCAAATAAATCAGATGGGCTATTAGTGCTTGCTCTAAAATATCCGTCACGCTTTTTATCTCCTGTAAACAGAGGTGTATTTTCAGTAAGGTCAATAATTAAGTCACAATCGGTATCAACTGTTTGAAAAAATTCTCCAAATTCAATTTTGGCTTTGCTACTTACTAATGCCTCAGAAAAATCATTAACTTGAAGTTTAAATTGAGTAAAATAACCTTGAGCTAAATTAATGCTACCTTTTGTAATTTTATAATTGTTAGCTTCAATCATTATGTCATTTTTGAAGTTACAAATCATTAATGTAACCCCTAGATGATTGGCTAGTTTTTTACAAAGATCTGCAGCTATTTCAACGGCTTCATCTCCTTTGCTATGGTCTACGTAAACAAAGCATCGTCCGGATGATTCCATTGTTAAACTTGGTGTTTGTTTTATATTTTCAATAGAAGAATTAATAATTGCACTTATTTTAGGAATTGACTTTTTACCTTCTTTTGACCATCCAGCATATTCTCTAATATTAAAAGTACTTGGCATAGAAAAGTTATGTTCCTCAGCAACTTTTTCAAAAGTTTTTGTCTCTTGAGTACAGGCAATTAGTAAATTTTTGTTATTATTTTTGCTTTCATTTAAAGCCTCAATTACGACATCTATGTCAGATCCGCATAAATTGTTTTCGACTTTACAATTTGAAGAGGATTGACATGCTTTAGAAAGCTCTAATCCGTCTATATCCATAGTTTTTTCGCAGTTACAAATTAATATTTTATTATTAAGAATATCCATTTTTAACTCTCCCAAGATTAATCCATAAAGCGATTAAATTATCAAAAATGTCAATTAATTTTTGTTTTTTAAAAAATTTTTAATTTGTTATTTTTTAATTTTTATTGCTAATGTTTATCATAATTATTTTATTTTGTTGAAAATAGATTGTAATTTTTATGGAAAATATCGAGACGCAGAAACATCTTCTATACGCAGTAAGAATTATTCTTGAAAGACAAAAGATAGATAATATTTGGGAAGATCATAAATGGGTAGTTAATGATTTGGTGCCACTAAATGTAACTAGTGGATCAGGGTATCCTCCAATTAATGATGTAAGAATTTATCCATTAATAAGCGATATCAAAGTTAAAGATAATGCTAATAATAATTTATTTGTGGCAGAAGCCTCTATAGACTTACATAGAGCTGAAGCCGAAGGTTACGCTGAAAACCTGCAATCGTCAGATCCGTCTGTATATATTGTGCTTAGAGAAGGAGATTTGACGGAAGGTGACGAAAATGGAGCCGATAATGGAATTAAATCTAATATAGATATTCATTTAGCTGAGGTTTCTTTGTCGCCTTACCATATTCAAGATTATGAAGACTGTGGAGAAGATAAGGTTGAAAAAATACCATTATATGGACCAATTGCAGAACTTCTTGAAAAATTTGTTGAATTTCATTTTCATCCTGAGGAATTTAAAAAAAGAAAGAGAGATAAAAAAAAGATAGATGAAATTACAAAGCGTGGTGGTGACCCTCGTTTAAATAAAAAAGATACAATCAATTAATTTTAATGATGCTTTAGGATTAAAAATAATTATGGAAGAAGAAAATAAAGATAATTCACAAGAAGGGTTTATATCAAGGTGGGCTAAAAAGAAGGCGAACAAAAATTCTAAAACAACATTTGTTGAGGAAAATGATAATGATGCCAAAAAATTAAATCTTGAAAGTGGTATTGAAGAACTTGATTCAGAACAAATTGAAGATGAAAGTCAATATGATGAATTAAATGATGAAGAGTTGTTGGAAAAATTTAAATTACCTAATCCAGAAAAAGTTAAAAAAGAAAAGGGGTTAGACTTATTTTTTAAAGATGGAGTGCCTGATCGATTAAGGCAAATAGCTCTTAGAAGAGTTTGGAAATTAAACCCTATTATTAGATATGCAGATGCAGACATTAACGATTATCATGAAGATTTTACTGACGCTGCAACTGTTATAGAAGGCATGAAAACTGCCTATCAAGTTGGTAAAGGTTATCTTTCAGCATTAGTTGAAGAAGATGATGATAAAGATAAAGATGATGATGAAAATGAAAATGACAATGACAAAAAAGAAGAAGGTGAAAAAAAATCAAACCTTCAAAAGTCACCAAAAGAAAATTTAGAACAAGAAAAAACAATTATACAGGACGAAAAAACAGAATTAAATTCAAAAAAAGAAGATAAAAATAATTTAAATCAAATGACTGAGACGACAGAAGCTGTGAAAGATGAAGATTATATTGAGCCAAGAAATATTGATAAAGAAGAGTTTTTTATACAGCCCACATTTGAAGAAAAGCCGAAACCTAAAATGATGATTTTTAAACCTCGGACTTAATGATAGTATTTTTTATAAGAAAAAATAAGTCATAAATTCTTATCTCTTAACAAATTCATTAAAAAAAGCTTTCTTTTTACTTTTTTGTAAATAATAATATATTTGGGGAGATCTAATTTGAATTCAATTAATGTTACAAAAGAGTTACTTATTGAAGAAGAAGACCAGCTTAGAGCTGATATGTATTCTTTTTTAGCTAGCTTATTAAGAACAGAACCAAGTGCAGATTTAGTTAAGCAATTAACATTACTGGAATCTGACGATACGCCCATTGGTAAGGCAATCAAAATACTCACAAAATTAGCTTCATCCCTTGATCTCCCGTCAATAAGAGCTGAGTATGTTGGAATATTTATTGGTGTAGGACGAGGTGAAATTCTACCTTTTGCGTCTTATTATCTAACAGGATTTTTAAAAGATAAGCCTTTAGCAAAGTTAAGAGGAGATATGCAAGAGATTGGTATTACCGTGTCTTCAGGTATTGACCCAGAAGACCACATTGCTACATTGTTTGATATTATGGCTGGTCTGATTCTTGGAAAATTTAATAGAAAATTTTCAATAGGAGAACAAAAAGATTTTTTTAATAAGCATTTAGCTCCATGGGTTGATTTACTTATGAGGGATATTGAAGCTTCAAAAATAGCAGTTTTTTATGCGCCAGTTGGAACTATAGGAAGAGAATTTATAGAAATTGAACGTTCTTCGTTCAAAATGAATGTTGCGGGGTAGCGATAGGCCCCTGTTTCATTAGTTCAAATTATTGAACTTATTATTTAAGGAGTAGAAAATGGAAAGTAATAAACCAAAAAACGGTAGAAGAGACTTTTTAAAAGGTGCAGCAGTCACGGCAGCAGCTGTTACAGTTGCGGCTTCTGTTTCAACGACAGCTTCTGCAGATGAGACTATGAATACAACTGGTTTAGGCTACCAGAAGACAAAGCATGTTAAAACGTATTACGAAACTGCAAGGTTTTAATTTAATTTAAATTATTTTAGGAGGAATACTATGCTTAGAAAGAAGACGAAAGGGGTGGCGATAGGCTCCCAAACTTCATCTTTCATTGGTAAGGCCACTGGAAAAGTCGTCGATAGACGTGCTTTTTTAAAAGGGTCTGGATTAGCAATTGGAGGTTTGGCTACTGCGGCGGCGTTAGTTGGCCCAAATGTTAAGTCTGCAAAAGCAGCGGCTTCAAATTCAGCTATATCTATAAAGAAATCAGTTTGTACCCATTGTTCAGTTGGTTGTACGGTAATTGCCGAAGTTCAGAATGGTGTTTGGACTGGTCAAGAGCCAGGTTGGGACAGCCCTATAAATCTTGGCGCTCATTGTGCTAAGGGTTCTTCTGTTCGTGAGACAGCAAGTGGAGAAAGAAGATTAAAATATCCTATGAAACTTGTTGGTGGACAATGGACAAGAATGTCTTGGGATGATGCCATAAACGAAATTGGTGATAAAATGCTTGATATAAGAAAATCATCAGGTCCAGATTCAGTTTATTGGTTAGGGTCAGCTAAGTTCAATAATGAACAATCTTATTTATTTAGAAAGTTTTATGCATATTGGGGATCTAATAACGGTGACCACCAAGCTAGAATTTGTCACTCAACCACGGTTGCAGGTGTTGCTAATACCTGGGGTTATGGAGCAATGACAAACTCTTATAACGATATTCATAATTCTAAGGCAATTTTTGTAATTGGTGGAAATCCTGCTGAAGCTCATCCGGTTTCACTAATGCACTTAATGAAAGCTAAAGAGCAAAATAATGCACCTTTAATTGTTTGTGACCCAAGGTTTACTAGAACAGCAGCCCATGCAGACGAGTATGTTAGATTTCGTCCAGGGTCAGATGTCGCATTAATTTGGGGAATTATGTGGCACATTTTTGAAAATAAATGGGAAGACAAAGAGTATATTAGGCAACGTGTATACGGAATGGATGACGTTAGAGCCGAAGTAAAAAAATGGAACCCTGAAGAAACTGAAAGAGTAACAGGAGTTCCTGGTTCACAGTTAAAAAGAGTAGCTAAAATAATGGCTAATAATAGACCTGGCACTTTTATCTGGTGTATGGGTGGAACTCAGCACACAAATGGTAATAATAATACTAGAGCGTACTGTGCTTTTCAATTAGCCTTGGGTAATATGGGTACTGCTGGTGGTGGTGCAAATATTTTTCGTGGACATGACAATGTTCAAGGTGCAACAGATATGTGTATTTTGTCTCACTCATTGCCAGGCTATTATGGATTAGCAGCAGGTTCATGGAAACATTGGGCTCGTGTATGGGAAGAAGATTATGATTGGTTAAAGGCAAGATTTGCATCTATAAAAGGAAAAGATGGAAAGACAAAAAGTCTTATGAATCATAAAGGAATACCTGTTTCAAGATGGATTGATGGTGTTTTAGAAGATAAAGAAAATATCGAGCAACCTGATAATTTAAGAGCAATGGTATTCTGGGGACATGCGCCAAACTCTCAAACAAGAATGAAAGAGATGAAAGTTGCTATGGAGAAGTTAGACCTAATGGTTGTAATTGATCCTTATCCAACTGTTTCAGCGGTTTTATCTGATAAAACAGATGGGGTGTATTTATTGCCTTCAACTACTCAGTTTGAAACATATGGTTCAGTAACAGCTTCAAATAGATCTCTTCAATGGAGAGAAAAAGTAATTGATCCTTCATTTGATTCACTTCCTGACCATACCATTATGTACAAGTTTGCAAAAAAGTTTGGTTTTGCAGATCGTATGTTTAGAAAAATAAAGATAAATGAAGTGACATACGCAAATAAAGGTACAAAAAGAGAAGGGGTAAAAACTCATCAGGAACCTTTAATTGAAGATATCACAAGAGAGTTTAATGGTGGAATGTGGACTATTGGTTATACTGGTCAGTCACCAGAGAGACTTAAAGCTCATATGAAAAACCAACATGTTTTCGATAGAACTACTCTTAAAGCAGTAGGCGGAGAGCTTGATGGTGATTATTATGGTCTTCCTTGGCCTTGTTGGGGAACGGCTGATATGAAACATCCAGGAACTCCTCTATTATATGACACATCAAAGCCAGTAGCTGAAGGTGGCCTTTGTTTTAGAGCTAGATTTGGAGTAGAACATGAAGGTAACAACTTGTTAGCTGAAGGTTCATATCCAGTAGGATCTGAAATCAAAGATGGTTATCCTCAATTTACAATGGCAATGCTTAAAAAACTTGGATGGGATAAAGATCTAACAGCCAAGGAAAAAGAAGCTATTGCTAAAGTAGGCGGAGATAAAGCAAATTGGAAAGTAGATTTATCAGGTGGAATTCAAAGGGTTGCAATCAAACACGGTTGCGCGCCTTTTGGAAATGCTAAAGCAAGGGTTAAAGTTTGGACATTCCCAGACCCAATTCCATTGCATAGAGAGCCATTATATACTTCTCGTAGAGATCTAGTGGCAGACTATCCAACTTATTCGGATAGAATGGCATATAGACTCCCTACTATGTATAAGTCTATTCAAGATGTTGATCATACCGCAAAATATCCTCTTATTTTAACTTCTGGAAGATTAGTCGAATATGAGGGTGGTGGAGATGAGACTAGATCAAATCCATGGCTTGCTGAATTGCAACAAGATATGTTTGTAGAAATAAGCACATTTGATGCAAATTCAAAAGGTATAAGAAATGGAGCAATGGTATGGGTTGCGACACCTGAGGGAGCTCGAATTAAAGTGATGGCGCAAGTCACTGAAAGAGTTGCAAAAGGAGTAGCATTCTTACCTTTCCATTTTGGAGGTCATATGGAAGGAAAAGATCTGCGGTCTAAATATCCAGTGGGTTCAGACCCATACGTATTAGGTGAATCAGCAAATACAGCTTTTACATACGGATATGACGCTGTAACACAGATGCAAGAGACTAAGTGCTCATTGTGTCAAATTGAACTAGCTTAGGGGAGGCGTAAAATGGCACGAATGAAATTCTTATGCGACGCAGAAAGATGTATAGAGTGTAACGCTTGTGTAACGGCATGTAAAAACGAGCATGAAGTTCCATGGGGAATTAACAGAAGAAGAGTTGTAACTATTCAGGATGGTAAACCTGGTGAAAGGTCAATCTCAGTTGCGTGTATGCATTGTTCAGATGCACCATGTATGGCTGTATGTCCAGTAGACTGTTTTTATCAAACTGACCAAGGTGTAGTTCTTCACTCTAAAGATCTATGTATAGGTTGTGGATATTGCTTTTATGCATGTCCATTTGGAGCACCTCAGTATCCACAAGCAGGAAACTATGGTTCAAGAGGAAAAATGGATAAATGTACTTTCTGCGCAGGTGGCCCAGAAACAGATATGTCTGGCGATGAATTCCAAAAATATGGTCGTAACAGATTAGCAGAAGGTAAATTACCAGTATGTGCAGAAATGTGTTCTACAAAAGCACTTTTAGCAGGTGATGGTGATGAAGTTGCTAACATTTTCAGAGAAAGAGTTGTCTCACGTGGATTTGGCTCTGGAGCTTGGGGATGGGGAACAGCATACCAATTAAAAGGCTAAATTAGTTATAGAAAAGGCGGGAAATAGAATTCCCGCCTTTTTTTATATTCTATATATACTTAGATTAAAATTGGGGTGAAAATGATAATAAAATTTCATAAAAATCTATTAATAGTGTTGTTTATATTGAGCACATTTTTAATAAGTTCATGCAGAGAAGATGAACAAAATAGAGTATTGAATTATAATAAAGGTGTATATCTTGGAGAAAAAGATACTCCACTTACAGAGCAACAAATAACAAAATTAAGAATACATACATCTAGACAAAAAAGTTATTAATATTTCAAATTTTGTTAGGAGAGAATTAAAATGTTAAAAAAAATAACAGCTGTAATAATGATGGTATTTATTTTAAATACAATAATCATATCAAATTCAAACACTTCTTTAGCACAGACTAAAGGAGAAGTTCCTGGTAAATCATTAGGAATAAAATCTGATACAGATTTATGGAAATACGTGCGTAATGGAAATGCTGGGACAACACAAATGAAAGATGAACTTTCAGCAGTGATGATTCAATCAGAAGGCGATAATTGGAGAGCACTTAGAAATGGTCCAGTCTCAATGTTTGGAGGAATAGGATTAGCAGGAATAATTGCATTATTATTTGTATTCTTTTTATATAGAGGAAAAATTAAAGTTGAATCAGGATTATCTGGTGACACTATATTACGATTTGCAACATTAGATAGGTTTGCACACTGGTTAATGGCAGGATCATTTGTTTTATTAGCTCTTACAGGTTTAAATATACTGTATGGAAGGTATGTTTTGATACCTATTTTAGGGCCTGAATTATTTAGTTCAATAACAGTTGGAGGAAAATATATACATAATTATTTATCCTTTGCATTTATGATTGGTTTAGCTTTGGCATTTATACTATGGGTTAAACATAATATTCCTACAAAAATAGACTGGCAATGGTTAAAAATGGGTGGTGGAATATTTAAAGCGGGAATGCATCCCCCAGCTAAAAAATTTAATGCAGGTCAAAAGATGATTTTCTGGATTACAATGATAGGAGGCTTATCAGTTAGTATGTCAGGCATTGCACTTATGTTCCCATTTGAGACAAGTATGTTTTCGGAAACTTTTGCATTGCTAAATATATTTGGTTTAGACCTTCCAACAAATTTAACTGCTATGCAAGAACAACAGTATAATCAATTATGGCATGGAGTTGTTTCATTAGGGTTAATGATAATGATAATTGCTCATATTTATATTGGTTCTGTAGGAATGGAAGGTGCACTTGATGCAATGAACAGTGGAAAAGTAGATAGAAACTGGGCAAAAGAACACCATAATTTATGGGTAAAAGAAGAAGACGAAAAATCATAATAACTTATAAATTGCATGGTAAGAATCTATAAAAGTAAAATAATAATGATTTTTGGATTTGATTTTAAAAAAGGCATTAGGAATGTAATTATATTCTTAATGCCTTTATTTTTAATAAATACTAATGTAAGTGCAATAGAAAAATTAATTGCACATGGTGGTCCAGTAAAGGGATTGGCGGTTTCAAAAAATAAGAAATATATGGCGAGTGCAAGTTTTGATTATTCAGTGGTATTATGGGGATTAAACCCAATAGAAGAAAAAATGACATTAATTGGCCATGATGCAGCAGTTAATACAGTAAAATTCTCTC